>VOFC01000707.1_pt1 | contig 26000 bp, 34 predicted proteins | sample 5384161 | NCBI WGS metagenome assembly VOFC01 (sample SAMN12384722, study PRJNA508395) | human gut metagenome | isolation source: healthy gut B | host: Homo sapiens | reverse complement strand
TCTGCATTTCTGAAACGTAAAAGTTCCACATTGTCTGTACTCTCCGGCTGATCGGCGTTATAAACGAAAATTGTTTTCTTTTGCGGAGTAACATTAGCGTCTGTGGTGAAATTCCCGGGAGAGCCATAAACATGAATCTGCCCGTTTACGAAAGCCGCACCCCAGAAAGAACTTCCGCCATCTTCCTGCATTCTGTCGTAAGCAAGAAAAATTATGAGGTTCAAGATTTATGTTGTAAGAAAAATCATGCAAATCTCGGTGTTTTTTACACTGCCTGTCATATTGGAATAATTACCGTAAGTGTCATAAAGTTTGAAAGACGGGAACGAAATCAAATTGTTTGTAAACTGCACCGTGTCGCTTTTTAATCTCATATTTCGTACTCAAAGGTTCTATACCTAACTTTAAGCCAGACACAATCTGCGTTCCTTCAAGATTCATGGCATGTAAATCTCCAAACAATCGCAATCTTCCGGAAGTTCGTCCTTCAGACAGTTGCATTGCATCGGGAAAGAAATCGTTAAGAAACAAAGCATTTGTTCCATTTGCTCCGAAATTCAAATCAATGTAATCTTCAGACGGACTAAGATAACCGTTTATTGTTGTGGAATAAGCATTGTCGCGTATAAGAGCCGCAATATCTATTTTTTTGAGATTTGTTGTTCCAATGGCTGCTAAGATTCAAAAAACCCATGTGGGCATGATTGAAAATAAAATCGTCCACATTGACGGAAGCATTTACACGAGGAGTTCCAAGTGCACTCGAAATATTTACATGCCCGGTAGCTTCTCCGTCAAATTGAACATCGTCAAAAGAAACCAAATCAAGAATCTTTTTGAATGCGAATATTGCGAAGCCCCCACTTGCAAAGAGTCGTCGTTAAATTTGGAAACAACACCGTCCATAGCAAGTTCGTTTTCTCCATGATTGAATTTCAGCCCCGATACATAGAGCTTTCCTTTTTTTTCGTAAGTTATATTGGATTTCGAGATATTCCATGTGGCATCGTCAAAAAATAAAAGATGACGGATGAATAACAGACTCTATTCTGCCGCCACTACTTGAAGGGAAAGTTATTGTTTGAGATATTTCTCCTGAATTTTTGCTCCGCAGTAGAATTCCAAGCAATAGAATTTTCCAAGTTATAACCTTTTTGTTCCTACGGTGGATTCTATTTCCAATTTACCCTCTTGGAGTTTTTTTGAAGCATGAAAACGCATGGAAGTATTATTGGAATCACTTCTGCAAAAGAGTCCCACGTCAGAATATTCTCCACCATTATATATCATTTGGGGAACGGAAGTCTCTATTTGGAAAATATTGTTGTAAGAATCAATGTGCCCATATAAAAAGTTCTTCCCAATGAAACTCATGCTCGTATTTGCCAACAGGTTTATAATTGTAGCATCTTTCAAATGTACATTGAAATCAAAAAACGTTCTCATCGGAATGCCTTTTTCCATGGTTATCCATTGGGTTAATTATATCCAAGAAGTCTCTTGCAAGATATTCAAAATTGAATTTTCCGTTTATTTCAGCCTCTCCAAAATTCCCATTTGCAGAAACAAGTCTTCCCTTCCCTTTATTGCGGGAACTCAAAGAAAGATTGCCGATATTAATAGCCGTATCCGGCTTGGAAATTTGTAAATCGGATACTTTTATATCACCGTCAAAGTTTTTGAAATCTTTTCCTGAAAAATTTACTTTTAGCAATGCCGAAAAAAATCTGTAGCCGAATATCCTTTCGACAAATTCAAAGCATGCGGAGCGAATTTCTTTATTGCTGCATCAATATAATATTGCGGTTTATTACTTTCTAACTCTTTTTACGTCCACTTTAGCTTTTAGGTAAGCATTACTATCAAGAGAATTTATGGTAAAAGCGAGTTCGTTATTTTTTCTTTCTAACTCAGTTGTAATATTTCTATAGTCGTATTTCTTGAGAGTTAAGTTGGAAAATTTTATGGACGAAGCAAAATCTTTTATGTTTACGCCATTTGCTTTTGCAACAAAAAGACGTGTTTCCAAGCAAATCCTCCTTTGAAAGGATTTTTTCCGATGTTCAGATTGCTGGAAGCTATACTAACATTGGTTTTATCTCCTTCTCTTTTTGCATCTATAAGAATATCGCCCGTATAAGTTTTTTACATTTGCTTTTGCTGTTAGAGAAGAATAATGTTTACGCACGTATCCCTGTAAATCTACACGGTTTATATTCTTTATTATTTGTGTCAGAGTTTTATCCGTTTGAAACATTCCCGAAATGTTATCTAATAAGGGCGATTTTATGTTCAGCTTTTTTACGTCTACATTAAAGTTTTGGGCGTTTGAATACTCACCTTTATCTGCAGTTCTACATTTCTGCTTTTTTCTGAAACGGCAAGATTGGGAATCTTCAGTTTATTATCGTTCAAACGTAAAGAAGCATTAAGAGAGAACACTACATCGGGCATTTTAGTAGAGACAAACGGTTGAATGTCTTTTAAAGAAATTGTGGAAGGCTTTATCGTTGCTGTTCCCGAAAAACCTCTGCTTTTTGTTTTTTACGAAGTTAATGTTTTCCGCAATTATATAGCTTGCTTTTTGTTTCAAGTTGTATTATCGGTATCTTATATGTGTTTTTGTTTATGGATGCATTGGCATATCCGTGTTTTAGTTTGAATCCGTTTTTTTCGCTAAAAAGCAATATTACGAACTTTAATATCTACAGAATCTCCATTTATAATCTTGAAACCAATACTCGCGTTTACGTCTTTGAATGCAGTATGATTAAAATCAAAAACATTCTTGTATGGTTTGTCTTGAATATTATGTGATATGTAGCAGCGGTTTAATATGATAGACTTTATATTTAAGTCTAACTTTTTACTTGACCTATTATCTTTTTTGCGAGAGTGAGTCTATTATAAATTGAAATTATAATCAGAATCGTCTCTTTCTTTTGTCAAGTTTATATTTGTCCGTAAAGTTCAACGGTTCTTATTGTTAAAGGAGAAATAAACAATGACCGCAATTTTATCTTGGCAGATATTTTATTTGCCTTTAGCAGTTTACCATTATTCTTGTCTTTTATTTCTACTCCTGTAAGAATTATGGAATTAAAAAGTCCAATCTGAACATTATCAATATTTGCTTCTGTTCCTAGCTTTTCTGTTATGGTATGAGAGAATGTTCTTGCCAAACGATGCTGCACAAAAAAGGTAAATCTGATAAAAACAATAACAGCATATAGCCACACAAAAGTATGGCTATAACTACTGCGGATATTTTTTTTTTAATGCTTTTATGACTTTACCTTATTAATATATTGTGGTGAAAAAAGGATTTTCTGCTCTTTCCTCTTTTTATTGTTGTTGAATGCCCGTGTCCAGGATAAATTACAGTCTCATCAGGAAGAGTTAGAACGTTTTCTCGCAGTTTCCTAATCAGAACAGATTCGTCTCCATAAGCAAAGTCCGTGCGTCCAATACTATGCCGAAATATACTGTCTCCCGTAAAAACTACTTTTTCTTCTTTGCAATAAAAAGAAATTCCTCCTGAGTGTGTCCTGGAGTAGACAAAACAGAAAAAGAATGCGTGCCAAATTTTATAATAGAATCATCGTCAACATAATTACCAATTATCGGCGTTTTTTTATATCAACACATTCTCCTACAAACATTTTAATCTGTTCGGCACAATTGTTATAAAGCATTACGTCTGCAGAATTAATTTCAGGCTTCAATCCATACGTCTTATATATGAATTCTGCTCCGAAATGTGATCAAAATGCCCATGTGTGCATAGCAAATGCTTTGGTTGCAGTTGGTTTTCTGCTATATATGATTGGATGTTATCGCACTCTTTCGGGAAAAAGAGCTCCACAATCTATAATAACCGCTTCATTTGTTTCATCAGAAACCACGTAGCAGTTTTCACGAATCATGTTAACCACAAATAGCTGTATATTCAACATTATCAATATGGCTTAGAATAATACTTGCACTACGTACTTTTCTTTGAAGAAGTCTTCTTGAAAGAAATCGCTTATTTTGAAAGTTTTAATAACGCACTTTTTTCAGTCTTTTGTCAGAATGTTTCAGGCGTTCCAAATCAATTAATTCTTCGCTTAAATCTCCTCCTTTCAAAACTATCAAAGCATTTTGCTGCGAGCCGACACTCTGTTGTGAAAAATTTTTGAGGATCATTTTAGTAAAACCGCAGCATTCATTACCGCACGACTTACAATGAAATTATATTTGTCTTTTTTTCTATTGCGTTACGGTGTATGGTTTTTGTATTTTTTAGTTCTGCAGATTTTATAGCTGCATCAGCCACCAATAATTTCTTTCCGATGCTGTCTATAAGTGTAAAGTCTGCTTGAGGAAACATTATGGCAAGAGGAACACCGGGAAATCCTCCACCTGTTCCCACGTCCAAAACTTTTTTGCGTTATCGGGAAAATCTATTGTTTGGGCTATAGCGAGAATGGAGAATGTGATGTTCAAGCAAATTGTCTATATCTTTGCGTGAAATCACATTTATTTTGGAATTCCAAGACTCATAGACGGAATCAATTTCTCGTATGCAGCGAGCTGCTGTTCGCTTAAGTTTGGAAAATATTTCTTCAAAACTTCAATCATAGAGTAAATGATTTTGTATAATCTCTCTCTCTCCGAAAATTCTTGTTCCTATTCTTACGATATTAGAACCTTCTTGAACTGCAATTTTATAATCTTCGCTCATACCCCAGGAACGGTAAGCAAAACTGTTGTCGTTAGAGAAATATTCCGATTTCAAAGACTCATATAAGTTGAAAACCTTTCTGAAGTCCGAGTGAATGCGTTTTTCATCATCGGTATGCGAAGCCATGCACATCAAACCGGAATAAATTACGTTTTTATATTGTTCATATCGTCCGCTGTCAATGAAATCGCGACATTCTTCAGGAGTGAATCCAGACTTGGTTTCTTCTGCTGCAACATGTATTTCTATTAATACAGGAATTTTCCTTCCCACACGTTCTCTTGTCTGTCTATTTCTTTCAACAACTTTTCGGAATCAACAGATTCTATCATTGATACGTAAGGAACAATCATTTTAACCTTATTGGTTTGCAGATGTCCTATCATGTGCCAGCAAATATCCTCAGGAAGAATTTCGTGTTTTTGAGTCATTTCCTGCGGACGGTTTTCACCAAAAAACTCTTTGTCCGCCGTTGTATGCCTCCATGAGCTTTTCTGGAATATGATATTTTGATACGGCTACCAATGTAACGTAGTCCGGTAATTCTGCCTTTATTTCTGATATAGCATTAGTTATTGTCTGCATTCTTGCTTTCTATTTTTACAAATCCTTCCGGTGCGGCTTCTTCGTAATGAAAAACGTCGATGATTTTGGTCTCGGAAACGGATGTTATGCCATAATCGGATATGGAAGACTTCATTCCTTCATCCAAACATTTAATGGCATCGCGTAAATCGGAAGCATTCACCAGTATGACTTGAGCAACCTGCTTTTCCACTCCTTTCTTCTCGTCTATGGTTGTGATTGCAATTTTGCACTGATACCATTTGTCGGCACTTTCACTTTTGTTTTCGAACATCTCCGCAAAACGTGCACGTTTTATATCGCTTACTTCAAATTCACCGCTTATAAACGGCTTCATTTCCTTTATTATTCTTTTTTTCTGCTTCCGTAAAATTAAGAGCGTCTACCAGATATGACTCGGCTTGTTTGGCTACTTTTCCTTCGCCTATTTCTTTCTCGTATTTTACTTTGCATTCAAACCAATTATACATAACCTTGTTCCTTTTTTAGTAGATGCAAAGATACGTTTTTTTGCGATTTAATTTCAATTCTTCCGACATGCAAACTGATTATGCGATACATAAAATTTATATAACAGTATAAATATGGTTCCGTAAAGCATATTGTAATACAGTAACTTATAATCTCGAAAAATATAAGGCATATATTTTTGAAATACAAGGCACTTATTTTAAAATATGTGCCTTGTGTTTTTGCAACATGCCTTGTGTTTTTTATGGGAAATATTATCGCTCAAAAAAGGAAACGAATATTATAGAGTTTTTCCTTTTTTCTTGAGTAAAAAAGACCGGACGACATTCGTTTGCCGTCCGGTCGTATATGAAATCAATCTTTACGGTTCATCGGGAAGCAGATTTTTCAAATAATCGTGAATCATCTTTGTAGCATAAAAAGTTGCAACAGCAAGATTCTTATCACGACCACAGTCTTTCTCTAATTTCTGTGTTACTATTTTCTCTGCATTTCCAACAGCAATCCAAATAGTTCCAACGGGTGCTTCATCTGTTCCACCACCGGGACCTGCAAATCCGGTTACGGCTATTGAATAGTCGGAATGAAAAAGTTTGTTTGCACCGATGACCATTTGTTTAGCCACTTCCTCGCAAACAGCACTCCTATTTTCTATTACCTTGGCATCAACATTCAATATGTCTGTTTTCACATGGTCTGCATAGCAAACAATGCCTCCCAAATAATACTCGGAACTTCCCGGAGTAGAAGTCAAAACCGCAGCAACACGTCCGGACGTGCAACTTTCTGCCGTAGAAAGAGTTTTTTTGTCTTCCAGAGCATTTCGTTGATGTCGCGGCTCATTATTCTTATGTCTAAATTCATAATTGTATTTGTTTTAACTATTAATTTTCACTCGTGAGTAAGCAGGCTTTTTCTATGTCGCAAAAATCTTTGTCGAGATATTTGAAGTAAGCAGCGGTAGTAATCATAGCCCCGTTGTCTGTTGTGTAACAGAATTTGGGAATGAAAACTTGCCAACCTTTTGTTTCGGCTTCTTTTTGGAAAGCCTGACGCAAGCCGGTATTTGCCGAAACGCCTCCTGCAACTGCCACACGTTTTATGTCCGTAATTTTAACAGCTTCCTCCAATTTTTTCATAAGAATATCGACAATCGTATGCTCAAGCGATGCAGCAAGGTCTTCTTTGTGATGTTCAACGAAGTCTGCGTCTTCTTTTACGTATTTTCTGAGTTCATACAAAAACGAAGTTTTCAAGCCGCTGAAACTATAGTCCAATCCGGGGATGTTAGGCTTGTTAAAGTGAAAAGCCTTGCAGTTTCCTTTTCGCGCCAATTTGTCTATTATAGGACCTCCGGGGTAACCTAGTCCCATTATCTTGGAACACTTGTCTATTGCTTCCCCTGCGGCATCGTCGATAGTCTGTCCGAGTATTTCCATATTATTATATGAATTTACTTTTACTATCTGCGAATTCCCACCGCTTACAAGCAAACAGATAAACGGGAGCTCGGGAATATTAGCTTCTTCATTTGGTGTTTTAATGAAGTGTGCCAAAATATGCCCCTGCAAATGGTTTACTTCTATAAGAGGTATATCAAGAGAAATTGCCAAACCTTTTGCAAAAGACACACCGACAAGCAAAGAGCCCATGAGCCCCGGTCCTAAGGTAACGGCAATAGCTGAAAGCTCTTCGAGTTTAACTCCTGCTTTTTTTAGTGCTTGATCTACTGTCGGAACGATATTCTTTTCGTGTGCGCGTGAAGCAAGTTCCGGTACGACACCACCGTATGCCTCATGTACAGCTTGAGATGCTGTTACATTGCTCAAAAGAATGCCGTCTTGTACAACTGCAGCAGAAGTATCATCGCAGCTTGACTCTATTCCAAGAATTGTAATCTTTTTCTTTTGACATTTGATGTCGGGCTTTTTTTAATGGGTTAGTATTTCAAGACCGTGTTCGCGCATAACAAAAGTATGTTCCCACTGTGCACTCGGAAGTTCGTCTTCAGAAACCACCGTCCAATTGTCTGCAGCATCAATAAAAACGTGCCAATCCCCCATATTTATCATGGGTTCAATTGTAAAGACCATACCGGGAACAAGCATCATGCCTCGCCCCGGCTTCTTTGCATAATGTTCCACGTCCGGGTCCTCATGAAATTCAAACCAACACCGTGTCCGCATAAATCGCGCACAACGGAAAAACCTGCTGCGTGAGCACATTTTGTTATGGCATAACCAATATCGCTCAAAAAGCCATAAGGTTTTGCCGCTTCCATTCCTACTTCCAAACATTTCTTGGCACAATCCACAAGATTTTGCTTTTCGCGAGAAGTTTTTCCAATAACAAACATACGCGAAGCATCGCTGAAATATCCGTTTAGTATTGTGGAAACATCAACATTGATAATATCCCCTTCTTTCAGAATATCAAATTCGTTAGGTATGCCGTGGCAAACCACTTCGTTTATGCTTGTGCAAACGCTTTTAGGAAAGCCTTCGTAGTGAAGCGGAGCCGGAATGGCGCCATGAGCAATAGTATAATCGTAAACAATTCTGTCAATTTCCTCTGTTGACATTCCTGCATGAATCTTGGAAGCCACTTCGTCAAGTACGCCTGTATTAACAATGCCGCTAAGACGAATTCCCTCTATTTGTTCTTCTGTTTTGATGAGATTGCGTGGCGGAACTTCTGCTCCGCTTTCTTCGGCAGACATCATCCGACGTTCAAATTCGGTAGGCTCTACTCCGTTTGGAACAGTCCAAAGTTTTCTACGTTTTCTGCTCATGTTGCAAAACGCCTTATTACTTATACCAAATATTGGTCTGATATAGATTCGTTGTTTTCCACGCGGCGAATTGTTTCTGCGAACATTCCCGCAATGGTCAACTGTTTAACTTTTGCGCATCTGTTTGAATAAGGAATGCTATCGGTAAATACCATTTCTTCTATAACAGAATCCTGAATACGTTCACTTGCAGGACCGGACATTACGCAGTGTGAAGCTATTGCTCTTACTGAATTTGCGCCTTTTTCTTTCATCAAATTGGCTGCCATGGTAATTGTCCCTGCTGTATCCACAATATCATCCACAATAATGACATCTTTTCCTTTTACATCGCCAATAACCTGCATCTCGCTTTACAACGTTTGCGCATTTTCTTGTTTTGTTGCAAAGAACGAGAGGACAATCAAAGTATTTTGCATATACGCTTGCACGCTTTGAGCCGCCTACGTCTGGAGTTGCAATGCACAAATTCTTCAAATTCAAAGAAGAAATATAAGGCATCATTATTGTCGAGGCGTAAAGATGGTCTACTGGGACATTAAAGAAACCTTGTTCCTGATCAGCGTGAAGATCCATTGTAATCAAACGGTCAATTCCTGCAACGCTAAGAAGATCAGCTACAAGTTTTGCACCTATGCAAACACGCGGTTTGTCTTTTTCTGTCCTGACGTGCCCAACCGAAATAAGGTATTACTGCTACGATATTACGCGCAGACGCACGTTTTGCAGCATCAATCATAAGGAGGAGTTCCATTAGGTTATCGGAATTGGGGAATGTGGACTGTACCAAAAATACATCGCGACCACGGATGGATTCTTCGTAAGAAACTGCAAATTCTCCATCTGCAAAAGTTGTTATTTGCAATTTACCTAATTGACAACCCAGTGAAGAGCATATTTTTTCCGCCAAATATTTTGATTTGGTTCCGGAAAAAACCATGTAAGGAAGTTTTTCGCTCATTTTGATTTTCTTGTTATTTTTATTGTATATGTTTCTTCGATATTAAATGACTATTCTGTGGCGCGACGTAGTAAACGGAAATAGCTGATAAATTCTTTGAAATCATCTGCCAATACGGGATTGAATTTTTGCGCCAAAGCTCCGTAAACAACAACTCCACCAAATCCCAAAGAACTTAGAATTTCCACATTCTTTGTATTTATGCCTCCATAGGCATATACTTTTTCGTCAATTATGCCATTGTTGTGAGCAGCACGCATTTGCGGCATACTGAAAGAGGGTGCGGTTTTATAAGTTGTTGCCGAATCGTTGTCGAAAACAGAACCGAGCATAACATACTTCATGTCATGTTTGCATTCTCTCACTTTGTCGAAAGAATTGCACAGACACGATACATTTCCCTTATAACCATATGGTTTTGCAGAGTTACGCTTATTCAAATGAATGCCATAGAGACCGTATTTGTTTTTTTAAGTTCGAAATTGTCATGAATAACGATTCGCTTTCTTTCACTCTCTGAAAGCATTGACAAAAGACGCTCACACATAGACGCATCACCTTCCGGTTTACGCAAATGAAGAATATCAAGTCCTTCATTGAAGAGTTCGTGTATCAACAGATGCTCTACAATGAAGTATTCAGGTCTTGTTATTACAATCAATTTCATTACCGTGAGCTACATTCGCATTATGCGCTACAAAATTACGAATTTTATACGTAATGTTACCGTTAGCCGCTACTTATTTACCTTTTCGCGTAAATGTCATACATATATAAATACAAAACACACTTGCTTTTTGGAGTGAATTTTACGGGTTATAATATCCGAGTTTCCTATTAAATGTCGCATGAAAACCGCGCATAAAAATTGCATAAGGCATCTGTTCAAAAAACATAAGGCATGTTGTAAAAAATACAAGCCATATATTTTTGAAATACAAGGCACTTATTTTAAAAATATATGTGCCTTGTATTTTTGAAGATTATATATTATTGAAATTCAGATGTCTGGAAAATGAATTTAGATTCAAAGATTTTGGATTTTTATGATTAATGTTAGGCAGTATGTTTTCTCGAAATTTCTTCGCTGTTTTGATTTTTGTCAAAAAAGAAGTATCTTTGTGTTTGCATAATAACATATTCCGTCATGGCAATCTCATTAATTTTCAATATCAACTATCATACAAAATTCGGTCAAAGCGTTTCTGTAAAATTAAAAAAGGAAAAAGAAAACTTCCAATTTGATTTGTCGTTCATGGGAAACGACTTGTGGAGCGGAAACTTTGAAGTGGATTCGAAAAAAAGGGTGAAACCTTTACTTATGGGTACGTTGTAAAAGAAAATGGAAAGATCGTTGCGGAAGAGAAGATATTTCCCCAACGGGTTGTAACTGTTGGAAAACACAATGTTGCTCTGCAAGATATTTGGAGATACGACAAGAATCAAATAAACTGCTCTTGCTCGGCTTTAAAAGATTGTATTTTTCTTCTCCAAAATTTCATAATAAAAAAGCATATCAACATACAATACTGCTTGGTGTTCGAAAGTTTTTTGCTGACTCCAAAAGAAAAAGACTTTGAAGTAATACTTACCGGCGGATGTGCTGCATTGGGTAATTGGAATGTAGAAAAAGGCTTGAAAATGGAGCGTCAAGGCACATACGGTTACGCAGCGAGAATCGAAAATTTGCCACTCGGTACGCAATATAAATATGTGATAAGATACAAAAACGCCATTCTATGGGAAGACGGCAATAACAGAACTGTAAATATAAATTCTTCGAAAAGCTTCGGTGTAATAAATGACGGTTGGCTTCGGATTCCTGCGTTTACCGATTGGAAATGTGCAGGTATTGTGGTTCCGCTATTTTTTCTTTACACTCGAAAAACAGTAATGGTATAGGAGATTTTTCAGATTTGAAACGTTTGATTAAATGGGCTTCGGAGGTCGGTTTTTCAACAATTCAACTCCTGCCTATAAACGATACAACCACATTCGGTTCTTGGAGATTCATATCCATATAATACCACGTCGGTTTTTGCATTAAACCCAATATACATAAGTCTTAAAGATGCCGGATGTAGATTGCAGGAAAACAAAAAACAAAGAACAGGAGTCTGTGGATTACGAAGGAACTTTCAAATTCAAAATGAGGATTCTTTCCGAAACTTACAAATCAAAAAAGGTTGAATTAAAGAATGATGTGGAATTTGATAAGTTTAAGAAAGACAATGATTCATGGCTTACACCATATTCTGCTTATTGCGCGTTGAGAGACATGTATAAAACTCTTGATTTTGAGAAATGGAAGGGCTATGAAACCTATGACGCACAAAAAGTAAAGGTCGACAAAAAATTGCTTGGTAAAGCAGAATTTTACAAGTTTGTACAGTTCCTGGCGTTCTCGCAGATGAAATCTGTAAAAAGTTATGCCCGCAAAAAGAAAGTAATACTAAAAGGAGATATTCCCATAGGGGTAAACTTGCATTCGTGTGATGTGTGGGAAAATTCGAGGTTCTTTGACAAAGACATGTCCACCGGCGCACCACCCGATTACTTTTCCGAAGACGGACAAAATTGGGGATTTCCTACGTATAATTGGCAGGAAATGAAAAGAGACGGTTATTCGTGGTGGAAGTCGAGACTGAAAGTAATGGCAGAGTTTTTTTTTGACGCATACAGAATAGATCATGTTTTGGGCTTTTTCAGAATATGGGAAATTCCAAGAAGCCAAACAAGCGCAAAGTTCGGACATTTTTCTCCTGCCTTATCGTTTTCAGTGGAAGAATTACAGTCTATGGGATTCGTTTTGAAGAATGAGCATATCGGTGCATTGTTTTTTGAAGACAATTTATACCCTTGCAAATATTGCCCTGTCATAAGTGCGTATAACGAAACCGTGTATCGAAATCTTGATGACGGACAAAACAAGCTTTCAATGCAATTTACAAAGACTATTTTGGAAACAGAAACGAAAGATTGTGGGAGAAAGAAGGAACAGAAAAGTTACGCGAGATAACACATGCAACAACAATGTTATCTTGTGCAGAAGATTTGGGAATGTTGCCCTCGTGCATTACAGAAGTACTTGACAGGCTAAATATTCTCTCTTTGAAATTCAAAATATGCCCAAGCAGTCAGGCGTGGAATATGCAGATGTTTCGAAATATCCGTACGATTCCGTTGCAACAATATCCACTCATGATATGCCTTCTTTCAGATTGTGGTGGAGAAAATTCCCTGATTTCTCAAAACGCTACGCTCGCGACATTTTGGGAATGCAGGAAAACGAAATTCCCCAAGATGCAAACGTGGAAATATGCACACGTGTTGTGGAGTCGCATCTGAAATCTCCCTCAATGCTTTGTCTTTTGTCTTTTCAAGACTGGACTTCGATTTATGAAGAAACACGATCGAAAAATCTTGAAGCGGAACAAATTAATAATCCTGCTGACAGTAAACAATATTGGCGATATAAAACTCATCTGTCTATTGAAGATTTGGAAAAGAACATACATTTCAAAGAACAAATACAACGTATGATTACTGAATCAAATAGAAATTTGTTCCGATGAACTTTGCCACAATACAAATATTACATAACTTAGCATGAAATATACGACACTATGCAAAAAATAATATTGGCATTAATTCTATCCTTGATAATCACAGGAGCAAATGCACAGATAAAAAAAGGGAAAAGGAAAAGCAAATGCTTCTGTTTCAAAGGTAAGCCCCGAAGAACTTATTGAGTCATATAAGTTCAAAGAAGCTGCCACACTTATAAACAAGGAAATACAAGCAGCACAACGAAAACAACAGAGTACGGAAAAATTAGAAGAATTACTCGTTGCGGCAAACAATGGTCAAAACATGCTATCAAGCACAGAAGACGTGGTTTTTATCGACTCTGTTGTTGTTGATAAAGAAAAAATTCTCGAAGTTTATAGAATTAGCAGTGAGAGCGGTAAGATTGATTATTTGAAGAATTTGATGAAAGGAAGCAAACTTTCTTTGAAAGAAGCAAATGGTATAGCTTATACTCCGCAATTACTTGACAAAATATATTATAGCAGCATAAAAAGATAGCGCGCTTTATATGTTTACAAAGGGATAGATTGGACGATCAATGGGGAGAAGCGAAGCAAGTGCAAGGTTTGGAAGACTTCGGTTACGACCAAATTACTCCGTTTGTTCTTACAGATGGCGCAACACTCTACTTCGCTGCTAAAGGAGAAGAAAGTCTTGGTGGATATGATATTTTCATGTCAAGGTATTCGCAAGACCAAGGAACTTTCTTGAAACCGGAAAACATCGGAATGCCGTTTAACTCTCCATCAAATGATTATTTATATGTAGTTGATGAGGCAAATAATTTAGGTTGGTTTGCATCTGATCGTCGTCAACCCGAAGGAAAAGTTTGTGTTTATGTATTCATTCCCAATGAAACAAGAAAAAGCTATGATCTTGAAAATTTTGAAGATGCCATTCCGAATTTTGCTAAGATTAATTCCATAAAAGCAACATGGGCAGGAGAAAACGACAGAGTTAAATCTGCTCTTGAACGTTTGAAAAATATTTTTACTGAAGAATCTCGCAGTGGTGCATCTTCTGACTTTTTGTTTGTTATAAACGATTCAAAGACATACACTTCACTGCAAGATTTCAAAGATGCGAAAGCCAAGGGATATGCTTCACAATGGGCAGAAGCCTTAAAGATTTATGACTCGCAAAAAGCGCAATTGGATTCTGAACGCGAAGTTTATTCCACGGCTGATACAGAAAAAAGAAATTCGTTGAAGCCTCAAATTCTTGCTAAGGAGAAAGAAGTTGAAAAGCTCAAAGAAAGTATTAAGAATCTTGAGAAACAGATACGCGAAGAAGAACTCAAGAAACAGTAAACAAATAGCTTTCTAAAATTTCTATGGATAGATATTACGCTGATTCGGAACTTATAATTAATGAAGACGGATCTGTCTTTCATTTACATGTTAAGCCTGCCCAAATAGCAGACAAAATAATTCTTGTAGGCGACCCTGGAAGAGTTACGCTTATTGCCCGCCATTTTTCAAAAAATAGAATCAGAAATACAAAACAGAGAATTTCATACTATCACAGGATTCTATAAAAACAAGCGCATTAGTGTTATATCAACAGGAATAGGCTGCGGGAACATCGATATAGTAATGAACGAACTTGACGCTTTATGTAATATTGACTTCGAATCAAGAAAAAGACAAAGGTTTAAGGAAAAGCCTTGAAATTGTAAGAATAGGCACATGTGGCGGGCTTCAAGAAAATACAAAACTCGACGTATATTTGTTCTGTCCGCTCTATAGGACTTGACGGACTATTAAACTTTTATGCTAAGCGCAAAGATGTTTGTGATATAGAACTTGAGAATGCTTTTGTAAACCACATGCAATGGAACGATTGGCGTTGTGCGCCTTATCCTTACGTTTCTGTAGAGGATACAGAATTGACAGAAAGGATTGCCGGTACGTATGCAATTAAAGGTATAACGGTTTCTGCAGGTGGATTCTTTTGCACCTCAAGGTAGATTTTTAAGAGCAGAACCGGCGGATGTTTGTCAAAATGAGAAAATTGAGAACTTCTCTTTCAATGGTATGAATATAACAAACTACGAAATGGAAAGTTCTGCTCTCGCAGGTCTTGCTTCTATCCTCGGGCATAAAGCAGCTTGTATATGTATGGTAGTGGCAAATAGAAGACAAAAGGAAGCTTTTACCAACTATAAACAATCAATGAACGATTTGGTCCAAAAAAGTATTGGAAAGAATTTAAAAGAAATGAATGATACAATATGTGCTGTTGCCACAGCCCCAGGTGGTGCATTGGGAATAGTAAGAGTTTCCGGCTGTGAAGCCATAAGCATTGCCACTAAAGTATTTTTCCCCATAAGTGGGAAGGCTTTTGATACGGTAAAAGCTAATCACGCCATTTTGGGTACTATAGAATACGAAGGTCAAGTGATAGACGAAGTAGTAGGATTGCCTTTTTATGCTCCTCATTCTTATACAGGAGAAAATTCCGTGGAATTTTCTTGTCATGGTTCTAAATATATATTGTCTAAGATAGTACAAATACTAATATCAAACGGATGTAGAATTGCTCAGCCTGGAGAATATACAAAGCGGGCTTTTTGAACGGGAAAATGGATTTGAGTCAAGCCGAAGCTGTTGCAGATGTAATAGCTGCAAATTCTGAAGCTTACAACAGAATTGCCATAAATCAATTAAGAGGCGGAATTAAGGGAAATGCTTAATTCGATGCATAATAAAACAACAACTCTCCGTTCTATGTTAGAGTTGGAATTAGATTTCTCCGACCATGAGGATTTGGAATTTGCACAACGTCCTCAATTGTTAGAGATGGCAAGTGAACTAAAAGACGAAATGGAAAATCTCGCTTCAACGTTTACCACGGGAAATACAATAAAAACGGCATCCCTGTAGCGATTGTTGGGCGTCCTAATGTTGGAAAATCTACATTGATGAACGCTTTGCTTAAAGAAGACAGAGCTATAGTGAGCGATATTCCAGGTACGACGAGAGACACAATAGAAGAAAGTTTCTATATTTCGGGAATAGAATTTAGGCTTATTGATACAGCGGGCTTAAGAAAAACAAATGACAAGGTAGAAAATCTTGGTATAAGCAGGACTATAGAAACTATCAAAAAAATGTACAAACCATAGTACTTATAGTAAACGCCGATGAAGAAGTCTTAAACTTGCCTTTCTCAAAAATAGAAATACCCTCTGACGTTTATCTTATAATTGCAATAAATAAAAAAGATTTGATTCCTGATAAACAAAAAAACTGATAGAAATCGGTGATAGGATAAAAAATCAAACCGTAAAAACATTGGGGATATCCCCTACTTTGTCTATACATCTGCAATAAATGGAACAGGAATAGAAGAATTAAAAAAATCTTTGACTGATACACAAAAAGATAATGTGTCTGCATCCTCGAACGCCATTGTTGTAAACAAACGTCATTATGAAGCATTAAGAAAAGCATCCTCGGATATGCAAAATGTTCTCGAAGACATAAAAAATAATATATCAGCAGAACTTGTGAGTCTTGATTTAAGACAAGTAGATTTTGACTTGATGGAAATAAGCGGAGCAACAACCCCACAAGAGGTCTTAAATAAAATATTTTCTCACTTTTGCGTGGGCAAGTGAAAGGCGTAGAAAATGGCTTAAAAAGATACTTGGAAAAAGTAGGAAAGTAGGACTAAAAAGCATTGAATATCAGATAATTAAACTGATATAAATCCTTACATTTTCGATTACACAGGATTCAATATAATCTGGGCTAAACACTGTGAGAATTTAGATTGGTACCCAAATTTTGAGTAATATAATTATGGCAAGACGACTAAAGAAACCATATAGGATGATACTGAAAAACAATTACCGTCATAGTAGTCTTTTGTTGTTCTGAAATGGCTATGGTGACCATTTCAACCATGGGACATGGAACGTTTGAGGGGAAAAGACCGAGATATTGCGTAGGAGAAATTATCTTACGAATAAACTTTTGGTATCACCAGAGGAAGTGCTCAACGAAATGCCAGGAGGTATTGGCTCTCAGTTTCAGGGTGAATGGGCAATGTATTCCTGTTCCATGTTATCAGCAGCGTTAACGAATATCAGCATTCTATATCCAGACGAAAGAGAAAAAGTCTGTTGAGCAGATTGACAGGCTTATAAATATAGTGATGTCACCAGAAGTACGGGAATATGATGCTGCAAGATGGGACGAAGACCCATTGGAGAGCTGGGATAGCGAAAGAGCCACATGTCGTATTTGAGCATTCTTGCCTGGATGATTAGTGGTTATAAAACGGCTGGAGGTGATGACAAATATGACGATCTATATTATAAGCTATGCAGTACATTGAACTGGCGGATGAAAGAAAGCCCAACCTTGAACCTGCAAACTTATCCGAATGAAGCAGTATATGTTCCAGATATGTTGGTGACTTTAGTCGCTTTGAGTAACTTTACGTGGCAATGTGATGACCGATACCTGAGCACTGTAAATGAATGGCTGAATAAGGCAAAGAAAAAATGGACGGACAAGGAAACTGGTATCTTGAAATCTTTCTTGGATTACAATGGCACGGAACTATCAGAACCGATAAAAGGCTCCTACACTGCCCTAATTTGCTATTACCTGACTTTCGTGGATAAAGACTTTGCTCATGAGCAGTATGAACTACTGAAGAAGCATTTTATGCAACGTAGTCCCTTTGCCGGAATTCAAGAATATTACGACCGCAAATGTTGGTTAGGAATGGACATTGATTCTGGTCCTATCATTTTCAACCTTAGCCCTTCAGGAACGGCATTTGCGATTGGGGCTGCCACATACTTTGGCGATACTGATTTCAGAAACAAATTATTAGAGACTGGAGAGATTGCCGGTTCTACAGTTCGTGGATGGAACACTAACCACTATTTGTTAGCAAATATGGCATTAGTTGGAGAAGCTATCACTCTGGCAATGAGGACAAGTGTGCCTTGGCATAATGAAACAAATGAGAACAAATCAAGTTTTAGTGAGAAATGAAAAGATATATTAGATTAGTATTATGGGGAAAGGCTATTATCCTTTTGGTATTCCGAAGTTATCTATCGGAACGCTTTGATGGTGATGCCAAAGAAGTAAGTCTGACCGCTTGGGAGATTGCCGACTTGTTCTATACAACAGCTGGTGTAATCCACTCTCGTATAAAAGCTATATTGAGAGCTAACATCTTAAAGGAGTATGAAGTCTGTCAATGTATAAGGTTAGAGAATGGAAACTATGCCGATGTGTATAATCTCGACATGATTATTGCCCTATCCTATCAAATAGACACTGGACATTCCGCTGCATTCAGGAAATGGATTATCAATAAAGTTGCCTCCAAGCAGAATGGTATATCACTATTTATTCCAATAAGGTCAGCTAACACTTACAATTGCTGATACCCACAACTTAAAAAGTCCGATGTTGGCTAGTCCCACGTCGGACTTTCCTTTTGCTATTGTGGCACAGGTGGCATAGAAAAATGCTACCTACCGGAGCCAAAAGCTGCCACTTCCCAGGAAAAAATGTATCTACACATCTTGCAAATGATATATATTTGCACACAAACGATTAACATATATCATTATGGAGCAGAAAAAGATAGAACATATTACCTTGCATCTGATTGTTTTCGGACAATTGTCATCATTGGTGTTTTAGCCCGCCAGACCGTACTACACTATGGTTGGGACGAGTTCAGCAGCAACCTTATTTTTCGTAGTATGTTCCATTATCATGGGGGCAATCTACCTCAATCTGCAAATGCTATTTGGTCAACTCCTTTCACCAACAATAGAGAAGTACTTTATGAGATTTGAATGCTACCGCAATAAGACAGTGGTGATAGAAACTTCAATAGAACACTCCGAACTTGCCGAAAGTACCATAAATTCTGAATCCATCATTTCTGAACCTGAGCCCGATATTGAAATCAAAACTACATCTGACACAGAAGAAGTTTCTAATCCATCGTGTTCCGAACTCAACGAAGACGTGGCTGAACTTCCAAAAGAAGACGCCACACCTTCTACCATCAATAATATATCTATCGAAGAATCCAATCAGCCAACAGAATACGAGATATTTCGTGCCAACGCTATGGCTGAAAAGGAACGGGCATCGCAAGAAAAATTAGATAAGGTTCTCTCATATACGAAACAGAACTTGACTCTCTACCTTAGCGAAACTGACCTTAATCGTCTATGTGGATATATCACGGAATACTTCTTCTCCGATTCCTTGCCTAAAGTGGAGCAGATAAAGGTTGACACTCAATTAAGAACCATTGACATCATGCACTTTGGATGGAATATAGGTAAAGCATTCGGCAAGCCACGCCTACAGACTGCTACCTTTATCAAGAGGGTATTTGCTCATACCCTCCGTGATTCGGAAATATCCACCATTGAACGTAAAATGTCGCATACGGAATCAGAGTGCAGGATTAAGCTGGATAAAAAGATTGCACTAGCAGAGAGTTAAGATCTTTTCCTTTAGCTCCTGTAAAACATTTGTCATTTCTGCAACAAACATTGCAAATGTTCCTTCTTCTTTGGGAATTGGAACCCCAATATTGTATATCCAACCACCATATCCTCGTAAATTCCCCAATTTAGCTATCGTTACATCTTCTTGTGATGTAGGAAATATAAAACCTCCTATGCCAGCTTTTTTCCACATGCATATATGATATAATCTGGTGCATATCATTGCGGTCAATTCGATTGTTATCCAAGTGCTTGTATTTAGCGTCTAATATACAATTTTCTTTAAAATAGTCAGGATAACGTTTACACCGACTCATTACAAAATCAATATCAACATTACTTTTATCAAATAAATATATACATCCTTTCCCCGATCGATTTTGAGGATGAAAAAATCCACATTCGCTCAATACTGTTTTATATAAAAATTCTTCCCAAAGCCATGAGCCACTGAACAATAAACCATATATCCGATTATCATCAATACCATATTTTAATCTCTTATGATGCAGGAGATTAATGCACAGCTTCTGCAACATCCGATACTCTGTGTAATAAGGATGGCATATTGATTTCAAGTTCTTGGCTATAACGCCGCTCAAAACATTCTTGCGATAAGAAGGAGTGATACTACAGATTTGCGAGACATAAGCTTCTGTGTCAGCATCTGTTTTCAAAACGTATGCCATATTAGATGATCTGATATATTCTATTGTATGCCTGATGAGCTGTGTGAGATCATTATCATAGGCATATTCTTTAACCTTGTATGCAATATTTCCTGAAAACGGAATGTTATGCTTAATGTGTTGTGGAATATCAATCGTGCCTCTTACATTTGCATCATTGCAATCTCTATGGGTGTATTTTTTATACAGTCCTTGCCGCAATGCCCTTTTCAGATAGAAAGGAAACATATACACCAAAAAAATCAAAGATTTTTTTCTTCTGATGTAGAGTGCTTAAGGTCGAGTAAATTAATCTTGAAAACCTTTTGAAGCATGTAGTGCAAGAAATAATCATCAGAGCCATCCATAGCAAATCGGGTACCAATAGTCAGTTGGCTTTCGTTTTTTCCGATAAAGCCCAACAAGTCTCCAGTTTGTAGATTCTTATCATCCATTTTAAAGATATAATTATCTACAAGATTATCTTTATAGACATCTAGTTGTGGGGGATATACTAACAAATTAGCATTTTGCTTTTTACAAAAGGTCACTTATTGTCAAATTGGCTATCTGATAAAAATCACATAAGTCCTTATCCTCAATCTCTTGAATTGGGATATGGCTATAATCATATGTTTTATATACTTTCGACATTATTGCAGTTTAGGACTTTACACCTAAAATGATATATGAGTAATTCTACATTTCGCAATTAGGCCGCTAATACAATGCCTAATAAAGTAAAAATTCAAATGTTTATTAACAATTATAGGCATTTTTAAAATCATCCATTTTTCGCTTTTACGTCATCCATTCCTCTGACATATTCATATAAGACACCCTCAATATGATATTCCCATAAGTCAGACCACATACTATCTGGGTTATTCTTATATAGCAAAACCTTTTTGAAGTATGCAGGTCCGACATGATAAGACGGATTTAATCCTTCGGTTTTCTCAATAGCATCATTAAGAGATTGCATTCGCTTGATTGCTGTCTCTTTGAGTTCTTCTCCTAAGTTATCTAGCATCTCTAATCTGTCATTCGACTTTATCTCCTTCCATGCAAAACGGCGGCGCATTGCAAAATCCATAGAGTCAACACTGCGGTCTATATCATTCATCGTCCCGATGATATAGACATTTTCGGGGACATAAAAACCGTTTTCATAAATATCTCCATCTTCTATAAGGTTTTGATATTGCGTCTGAACCGTTCCGGCTACGCCTCTATACCCAGGGTCAATCGAGAAGAACAACTCTCCAAATATCTTTGAGATTTCTCCTCGATTTATTTCATCTATGATAAACACATAATTCTTTCGTTCTACGACCGTCTCTTCGACTTTCTTATTCTGCATGAATTTTTTATATAAAAAATAGAGCGTAGCCCAATAAGCCGATGTATGGCATCCTTGATGGCATCCCTCACAGCCTTATCTATGTTAGAAATCGAGTCTAAGGCTTCCATGCTTTCATACACAACAGATAGTTTCTTTAATCTAGCATAAGACACGGTATATGTTTTCCTGTCTCCGAATCTTTTGCTTTCAGAATAAGATTGTTATTGTCAGAGACATCCACTATTTCCATACTCATAGACTCTGATTTTAATGGTATCTCTTTGATTTCTTCATTCCTAATTTTATCTATCATATCGTAATAAGCACTCTTAAATATTGCATCCTTATTTATATCCTGAGTACTTTTTGACTGTCAATCAAATTTTCAAGTGCTTGAGCACAAAAAATCTTTAAAAGAACCTCGTTTTAACTCAAATCCAATATTAGTTTCACCATCCTTCTGAAAAGGACGTAATCCTTCAACAAAATCTGTATAATCATACGACGGATGAAACTGTACCATCATACATTGCTGGTTTTCTTCAGTCGCACCTAACTCTCTAGCTATTAGCTTTGCCAAATAGGTTTTACCCGTGCCAGGGGGCACCAGTCAAAATAAGATTTTTATTATCTATTAACAAATTGGTATAAGGAAGCATGGCGTTATGTTTTTCTTCGTTAATAATCAGAGACTCGAACAAATCAAAAAATTTCTTTAGGTTGTCATTAGGAGGCAGATTATCAAAAGACCCAATTCTGACAAAGAATATGACAACTCGGATTTAGCTGTAGCCTTTTGCTTGTTTGAGACAGATACAATCTAATTATTCTGTTCTTAGATTTATCCCACTCAGGGCGGGTATTAAACCAAGTGCCTTGCCAGTTCAAGTAGCATTGGTTGGTCATATATGTCCCAAAGCTACAAGTGATATTTATACACACTTGATGTTCTCCATATTCAGACCAATCAGAAATCTGAGTTTGTATTGCTTGGTTCTTATAACCCACTCCCGTCGTGATAAAATCTCCCAAAATGGGTTCTATATATTTTTTATACCCCGGAATAGTCTTTGACTCTGTCTGAACATACTCCAAGTGAGTAACAAAATATTCTAATAAGCACTTATATTGATGGTAATACTTTTCCATAAAAACGATATCGTGGTGAATAACAAACGCAAAGTTAGCAAATTAAAGACAAACAACATCTTCAACCTCACAAACAAACTATAAACTTTTCATTATTAGCACTTATTATCACTAAAAGTTATTCATCAGTTATGTTTTGGTGAATGATTCCACCATTGAAACACCTGTTTCCTTTGCCGTCGAACAATTAAAAACGAGCGACGTATGCAAAAAGAAACTATAACAATGGTTCAGAGGAACAGTTCTGGCTATCAGTCTTTAGCGCCAAGACAACCATATCAGACAGAAGAAGTTCCAAGAGTTCCATTTTCATTAAACGCCCCTATATCTCAGTAATCGGAACCATCCAAAAGAAGATACTTAGTGAGTTGGCGAAAGGCGAACGCTCCAGCAACGGCTTCATCGATCGCATTTTGTTCGTCATGCCTAACCTTCAGCAGAAAGCGAGATGGAGTGACCGAGAGTTGCCCGATAATATAGAGCGAGATTGGCAAGCCATCATTCAACACCTTATTGATATGGAGTGTCCAATAAATGAGCAACAGGAAATCGAGCCTCATGTCTTATCATTCACTGAAGAAGCTAAGGCAAGGCTCTATGAATGGCAGCATCATTTCTCCGAGCAATGCGACAATGAAACAAATGATACCATTGTCAGCATCTATTGCAAATTGGAGATATACATCATCCGTTTCTGTCTGATTATTCAATTGGCACGATGGACGTGTGGAGAATGTGATAAGGAAGCCATCGACCTGCTGAGTGTAGAGCGAGCCATCCGATTGACAGAGTATTTCAAGAACTCTGCCATATCAGTACAAAATATCCTCAACGAGAATATGCTCACCGCTCAACAACAAGCAATCGTCAACCATCTTCCTGCAACATTCACCACAGCCCAAGCTCATGATGTCGCCAAAGAGAACGACATGAAGTCAAGGACATTGGAAAGATTTCTGAATGATAACATCGGAGTCCTATTTCGCAAAGAGAAGCATGGAGAATATTCAAAGATTAACTCGTGACGGTATTGTCGGTTTTGTCGCTTTTGACGGTTTACGGAATTGAGGTACAGATGTTCGATTACCTGGAAGCCAACGCCACCGAAAACGAGCGGATAGAAGGATACGACATAGCTGATTATCTACTCAAAGTGAAGCCTGACGAAGCCATTCTTCAACAAATGATAAGGAAGAATCCGGTCTTAAAAACACTGATAGATACATTCGATTTAAAGCTCATCAGCGTACAACAAGGCACTCCACAACCGAAGGTTTTACCACCCAAGAAGCGAGGATTCAAACTTTGAACTCAGGGAGAGAGAAATCGAGACTTTTTTACTGTAGCAAGTTAATGTCGGTGTATTACATTCCCCGACCACTTGCTCCTCAAAAAGTCTGAGGAGGCGGCTCCCGATGGTCACAAATTATTCACTAAAAACAAATTCAAATGGAAAAGAAATATACAGTAACACTCCGTCTGTCATATCAGCAATACGCATGGCTCGGTGCGCTTTGCAGACGGAGCAAGCAGACTCAAAGCGAAGTGATCCGTTCGCTCATTGAGAACGGTTCTGTACGTGAACGAATCACGCAAGAGCATATTCACATCATCCGTCAGCTGAATTGGCGAAAGTACCAATCTTAACCAGTTGGCAAGACAGGCAAACACCTACGGTTTCTTCGCCGTAGCGGACAGATGCAAGGAAATGGCTCAGTACATTAATCTACTTATAAAACGTTTAAAAGATGATAGGTAAGCAGACTAAAGGGACATCGTTCGGTGGCTGTGTCAGCTACGTCCTGAAAGAGGAGAAATCCAAATTGCTGGAAGCAGTCGGAGTGGATGGCACGCCCGAACAGATGGCAGAGCAATTTGAGTTACAATCGCTACTCAATGATAAGGTAAAGAATATTGTCGGACATACTTCGCTCAACTTCTCACCGGAAGATAGCGAACGCTTGAAACATGATGATGAACTGATGTTGCAAATTGTCCACGACTACATGAAACTGATGGGAATCGAAAACACGCAGTACATTATTGCCCGGCACATCGACCGTGAACATCCGCATTGCCACATCGTCTTTAATCGAGTGGACAATGACGGCAAAACGATTAGCGACAAGAATGACTTTCGCAGGAATGAGAAAGTTTGCAAAATGTTGACCGCCAAATATCGCTTGCATTTTGCCAATGGTAAAGACCATATCAAAGAGGAACGCTTGCGCCCTTATGACCGAGCAAAGCATGAGATATACAAAGCGTTGAAAGAGGAACTGTCCCAAGTACAAAATTGGGCTGACTTAAAGGATGCACTTGCCGACCGAGACATTGATATGAAATTCAAAGGTCAGCCGAACTACACGGGAAATACAGGGTGTAAAATTTGAGTACAACGGTTTTCTTTCTCCGGCTCTAAGATTAGCCGAGAGTTCAGCTACTTGAATATCGACAACCGACTGGAAGAAAATGCTTGTGCATCCTTGTTTGAATCACCCAAACAGGAATCCACATAAGAATGAAGATAATGTACAACAAAGCGTTTCCCATTCCGATGATGCAAATGCAAACATTTATCAATTAGCAAGTATTTCAAAAGAAACAGTTAATCCACAGGCACAGCCTAATGAATTATTCAAACATTATAGTTTGCCCGAATATGATAAAACAGGAACTTACGCAGAAGAATATGGAATAGATATTCAAAGTGCAAAGTTTATAGTCACTAACAATTGTATTTTGGTATCTAAACTTAATCCTTGGACAAGTCGAGTAATCTGTGGAAATAGAGGATCTAATCAGATTTGTTCAACAGAATTTGTTGTATGGAATCCTGCTTCTCTGAAAACAAAAGGTTTCTTGTTCATGTTGGCTAAAAGTGCAAAATTCATTGAATACTGTACGCAAGGTGCTACTGGTACTTCTCATAGCCACAGAAGAATAAATCCAGAACTTATGATGAAATTTGATTTTCCTTATAATTCTGAAATAGCAATAAAATTTTCTCTACTGATTGAAAATGATTGTAAATAATAGAATAATATCGCACAGCTCAAAGTTTTGACTGAGCAACGAACTTTTACCACTTTTAATGAATGGACAAATAACAATAGAATAAATGTCTGTCACATACTCTACAAATATTTAGATATAGTTGGTGCAAAGAGCATGATTGGAAACCGGAATCTCCAATTCACTAATGCGT
>VOFC01000603.1_pt1 | contig 26000 bp, 56 predicted proteins | sample 5384161 | NCBI WGS metagenome assembly VOFC01 (sample SAMN12384722, study PRJNA508395) | human gut metagenome | isolation source: healthy gut B | host: Homo sapiens | reverse complement strand
GGGGATGGTGTCCCGGACCTCGCCGTCCACAGTGACCACCATCTGCCCCAGTTTCTGCCCCCTGCTCCACCGGGGCCTCCAGGTCCTGGGCGAGCTGGATCTGGGTGGAGATCAGGCCCTCCTCCCCTTCCGACCAGGAGGGAACACTCCCGCCCAACTGAGGCTGGACCTGGGCGGTGGTGCCCAGCAGCACCTCCACGGGGGCCAGTGGGACATCGGGATAGACCCGGGCGAGCGTATAGTTGGCGAAGCCGTAATCCAGAAGGGCTTTGGCGTCTTCAAAGCGCTGAGCGGAGGTGGGAGACTTCATCACCACGGCGATGAGTTCCATGCCGTCCCGCGGGGCGGTGGCGGAGACGCAGTACAGGGCGGAATCGGTGGAACCGGTCTTGAGGCCGGTGGCTCCCTGATAGAAGCGGACCAGACGGTTGGTGTTTGTGAGACCGAAGGCACCGTCCCGGATGGAGTCCATCCAGATGGTGGTGTACTCCCGGATGCTGGGATGGTTGAGGATCAGCTCCCGGGACATGAGGGCGATGTCGTAAGCGGAGGTGAGGTGGCCGTGGGCGGGGAGGCCAGTGCAGTTGACAAAGTGGGTGTCAGCCATGCCCAGCTCACGGGCCCGGAGGTTCATCTCGGCAACAAAGGCGGCCTCGCTGCCGGAAAGATACTCGGCCATGGCCACAGCGGCGTCATTGCCGGAGACCACAGTGATGCACTTGAGCAGCTCGGAGACGGACATCTGCTCCCCCTCCTTCAGGTAGACCTGGGAGCCCCCCATGCCGGCGGCATAAGCGGAGACGGTCACCATGTCGTCCCGGGCAATGCGGCCGCTGTCCAGGGCTTCCATGATGAGAAGCAGGGTCATGATCTTGGTGACGCTGGCGGGCTCCAGCTTCTGGCGGGCGTCTTTTTCGTAGAGGACAGCGCCGCTCTCCTTCTCCATCAGCACCGCAGAGGCGGCGGCTGTCTCCGGCCCGGAGGGGCGGCGGAGGCGGGGAGGTCAGCAGCATACACAGGGCGCCAGCAGCAGGGCGGCCAGCGCCAAAGAAAGGAAACGGTTCATGGCGGGTCCCTCCAAATCCAAATGTTTCTGTGAAAAGGATGTGGAGGGGCGAGGACTTCTATACGCCGCAGCGGGCCGGTATTTTTTTCTGCGCAAATCGTTGCATGATGCAAAAATTTTTTCAAAAATTTTTGGCCTGCGTGACGGGTCTGTACAACTTTTTCCGAAGTCGGACCAGGGGTGAGGAGGGTGATGGGGTGAGCAAGGCGGAAGAAAAGCGGCAGCGAGAGCAGCTGATCCGGCAGGTGCGACGACTGACTCGGGCGAGTGAATGACGCCGTCAAGCTGGCCTATCTGTCCGGGGAGGCGCTGGAGGCCATCGACGGGCTGGACCTGACGGCTATGACGGAGTTCAAGCGGGCGGGGAACGGAGCGGTGGAGACCAAGTTCACCGACCGGCTCAAGGCCCTGGAAAAGCTGATGGAGCTGATCCGGGAGAACCGGGAGACGGAAGCGGAGGAGCTGCTGCGGACCCTGGGCGGGACGGCGGAGGAGCCGGAATGGGAGCGCTGAGGTTCTCCCCAAACAGCGGCAGGTGCTGACCTGGTGGCAAGGGGGTCTCCCCACTGGGAGAAGAGCGCCATCATCTGCGACGGCGCGGTGCGCAGCGGTAAGACCCTGTGCTTAGGCCTGTCCTTCTTCCTGTGGGCCATGGCCCGCTTCCAGGGGCGGAGATTCGCCCTGTGCGGCCGGAGCATGGAGGGGGTGCGGCGGAACCTGACGGGAGAGGTGCTGCCCCTGTTGAGGGGATGGGATTCCAGTGCCGGGGGAGCAGCTGACCCGGGGGGAGGTGACGGTGTCCCTGGGGCGGCGGCGGAACATCTTCTGCCTGTTCGGCGGAGGGGACGAGGGGCGGCGGCACGCATCCAGGGGTGACCCTGGCGGGGGCGCTGCTGGACGAGGCGGCTGATGCCCCGCTCCTTTGTGGAGCAGGCCTGTGCCCGGTGCTCGGTCCGGGGGCCAGGCTGTGGTTCTCCTGCAACCCGGAGGGGCCCCGGGACACTGGTTCTATCAGGAGTGGGTCCAGAAGGCCGGGGGAGCGCAACGTCCTTACCTCCACTTCACCATGGAGGACAACCCAGGGCTGTCCCCCCAGATGCTGGAGCGGTATCGGACCATGTTTCAGGGGACCTTTTACCGCCGGTTCGTGCTGGGGGAATGGACCGCGGCGGCAGGGCTGGTATATGACTTCTTCTCCCGGGAGATGGTGTGCGAGCCGCCGGAGGGGGCGGGCGGCGGAGTGGTATATCTCCTGCGACTATGGCACGGTGAACCCCACGTCTATGGGACTTTGGGGGCGGTGGGGGGAGGCGTGGTACCGGGTGGAGGAGTTATATTACGACTCCCGCCGGGAGGGGGCGGCAGAAGACGGACAGCGAATACGCCGACGCGCTGGAGGCACTGGCGGACGGGCGGCCCATCAGGGAGGTGGTGGCAGACCCCTCCGCCGCCAGCTTTCTGGAGTGCCTGCGGCGGCGGGGCTGGCAGGTGCGGCGGGCGGAGAACGAGGTGCTCTCCGGCATCCGCACCACGGCGGAGCTGCTGCGGACGGGCCGGCTGGTCATCTGTCCCGGGTGCGGAGACGCCATCCGGGAGTTCGGGCTGTACCGCTGGGACACCAGCGCCGGAGGGGCGGGACCAGGTGTGCAAGGAACATGACCACGCCATGGACGAGATCCGATACTTTGCCGTCACGGTGGCGGCAAAGGAGCGCGGCGGCAGCTGGGCCGGGAGCGTGGAACGGAGGATATTTTTGACCGGCAGGGGCCGGAAGAGGGCAAAGGAGGCTTTTGCGATGAAGCGGCGGGAACGAAACAAGGGGGCCGGCTCGGGCGGAGGCGGTACAGATCCGGGAGAGCGGACGGCATCCCTTCGGCGTGCTGGACCGGTATGTGCCCCTGGGGGCGGGGGGAGCTCCAGCTCTACCGGGCCATCCGGGAGGGGGTGCCCCTGCTGGACGCGGCCATCTGGAAGCTGATCCGGCTGGCCGGCGGAGTGGCGGTGAAGTGCGGGGAGCCCGCCGCCCAGGCGGGGCTGGAGCGGTTCCTCCGTACTGTCCCCACCGGACGGGGACAGCGGGGCATCCAGAGCTTTTTGGACTGCTACCTGGACTGCATGCTCACCTGCGGACGGGGGGTGGGCGAACTGGTGCTGGACTGCCAGGGCCGGGAGATCGCCGCTCTGCTGTGCGCCGGACCGGAGCAGGTGGAGATCCGGGAGGGGGACTCGCCCCTGGACTTTCAGCTGTGTGCCCGGGGCCCGGCGGAACCTGTGAGCCCCTGCCCTGGCAGGAGCTGCTGCTGTTTACCCCTTTCAGCCGGAGACAGAGCACCCCTACAGGGGTGTCCCTGCTGCGGTCCATGCCCTTTCTGACCGAGGTGCTGCTGAAGATCTTCCAGGCCACGGGGATGAACTGGGAGCGAATGGGCAACGTGCGCTTCGCGGTCATCTGCCGCCCCGGAGAGGGAGAGGGCCTATGCCCAGGAGCGGTGCCGGCAAATCGCCGGGGAGTGGTCCGCCGCCATGCAGGCGGGCAGGCAGGGGCGGTGCGGGACTTTGTGGCGGTGGGCGACGTGGACATCAAGGTCATCGGCGCGGACAACCAGGTGCTGGACAGCCAGGTGCCGGTGCGTCAGATCCTGGAACAGCTCGTTGCCCGCACCGGTATCCCTCCCTTCCTGCTGGGGCTGTCCTGGTCCTCCACCGAGCGCATGAGCGCCCAGCAGGCCGACCTGCTCACCAGCGAGATCACCGCCCTGCGCCGGACCCTGGAGCCGGCGGTGGAGCGCATCTGTGAGATGTGGCGGCGGCTCCACGGCTGGGGCGGCGATGTGACGGTGGACTGGGCGGACATCAACTTGCAGGACTTCGTGGAGGAGGCCAGAGCGAAGCTGTATCTGGCCCAGGCGGAAGCCATCAGAGAGGAGGAACGGACATGAAGGTAGAAAAGCTGACAGCGGCGGAGGTCTATCTGTTCGCGGTGCGGCTGTGCGACAACGAGGTGGACCGGGACGGGGGAGCAGTTTCCACAGGCCACCCTGGAGCAGCTGGCGGAGCTGTTTGTGGGCAAGAGCGGGATCTTTGACCACAGGTGGAGCGCCGGCGGTCAGACGGCCCGCATCTACCGGACGGAAGTGGTCCGGGAGGAGGGGATACGCACGGCGCTGGGAGAGCCCGCCTGCTATCTGAAGGGGTACGCCTACATGGTGCGGACCCAGGAAACCAGGACCTGATCGCGGAGATCGAAGGGGGTATCAAGCGGGAGGTCAGCGGGGCTGCGCGGTAAAGCGGGCAGAGTGCTCCATCTGCGGGTCGGACATGGGCAGGTGCGCCCACGAGAAGGGAAAGCGGTACGACGGCAGGCTGTGCTGCGCGCGTTTGCTGGAGGCCACAGACGCTTTCGAGTTCTCCTTTGTCGCAGTGCCCGCCCAGCCCAGGGCTGGAGTGATGAAGCGGGCCGGAGGGAGCCCTTTCGCTGAAGCAGCTGGCGCTGGGAGAGCCCGCCGCCGCAGCCGAGCTGGAAGATCTGGAGCGGGCGGCCGAGCTGGGCGCCGCTATCTGACGGGACTGCGGAACGAGGTGGTCCGGCCTGGGCCTGCTGGCGGAGCGCCAGGTAGGGGCGGAGACCCTCCGGCACATCGCGGACCGGCTGGAGGAGAAGGGAGCTGCTGGAGTTGCGGGAGAATTATCAGCGGCGGGCGGCGGAGCGCTACCCCATCGCCCCGCAGCGTCCTACGGTAACGGGGACGGGATGCCGGAGCGGCCGGACGGGGCTTTTTTGATCTGACGGCGGGGCCGTCTTTACAAAATAAATCGGGAGGGATCGGGAATGAACAAGGTTTCCTGAGGAGATCGGCGCAGTGGCGGCCACCTTTTTCGCCCAGAAGGAGGTCAAGGCAGGACAGGTGGTGAAGATGACGGGCAACGGCCAGGTGGGGCCCCTGCTCGGCCGGGGACAAGTTCTCGCGGCGTGGCCCTGTCCAATGAGAACGGGTGCGCCGGCGTACAGGTGAAGGGATTCTGCCCGGTGGCGGTGACGGGCCCATCGATTTGGGGTGGAACGTGCTGGCGGCGGATGGGGCCGGCGGTGTCCAGACGGCGACCGCCGGGGCCGAAGAGTCCCCATCTGGGGTGGAGTGTCTGGTGGTCAGTACGGACACGGCGGGCAAGCGCGCCGTGATCTGCCCTTTGAGACAGAGAGGAGAGAGCTGAGATGGCCTATTGCTACGACAAATCTGAAGCTGGAGAAGGGGATGTATCATGAGGCGGGGCGGTCCTTCACTCAGGTGCTGGAGAGCCGGGACCCCTCGAGCAGTACCGGGGTACCGCCCTGGAGGGGCTGGATGCCTTTCAGCGGCAGCTCAAGCGCTTTGATATCAAGGTGAAGGGGACGGGCAGCGACGTGGTGGAGAAAAGTTTTTCCGCACCGCCGACTCCGCCGTGCTGTTCCCGGAGTACATCGCCCGCTCGGTGCGCCAGGGCATGGAGGAGGGGGACATCCTGCCCCACATCACCGCCGCGGTGACACGGTTCGACGCCATGGACTACCGCTCCATCACCTCCGAGGCGGGGGGCGAGGAGAAAAGAGCTGCGCCGAGTAGACGAGGGGACAGAGATCCCCAGCACCACGGTCAAGGTGCAGGAGAATCTGGTGAGCCTGCACAAGCGGGGCCGGATGCTGGTGGCCAGCTATGAGGCGGTGCGCTGCCAGAAGCTGGACCTGTTTTCCGTCACGCTGCGGCAGATCGGCGCCCACATCAGCCGGATGCATCTGGAGGACGCCATCCAGGTGCTGATGGAGGGGATGGGAACGGCAACGCCGCCCCGGTGGACAGCACGGCAACGGAGGACACGGTGACCTATGAGGACCTGGTGGACTTCTGGGCCAAGTTCGACCCCTATGAGATGAACACCCTTCTGGTGGGCAACGACGTGATGGTGAAGATGCTCAAGCTGGAGGAGTTCCAGAACCCGCTCACTGGGCTGAACTTCCAGGGCACCGGCAGGCTGTCTACCCCCCGGGGTCAGCCTGCTGCGCACCTCCGCCATGCCGTGCCGGGACCATCATCGGCCTGGACCGGCGGTTCGCCCTGGAGATGGTGCAGGGCAGCGATGTGCTGGTGGAGTACGACAAGCTCATTGACCGGCAGCTGGAGCGGGCGGCCATCACCACTATCAGCGGCTTCGCCAAGCTGTTCCAGGGCGCGCCCGGGTGCTGGAGCTGTGATGGAGGAACAGGATCCTGGACCTTTGTGGAACTGATGGGGGGGCGCGGGAATGAGGAGCCGGGTCCGCCCCCCTGTGTCAGGCAGCGGAGCGGGAGATGGCGGGCCAGGGAGATGGGGTGGGGGGGCTGTCCCCCGAGGCATGGCGGGCCCTGCCTTCCCTGGCCGCAGCCTGGCTGGTGCTGGCCGGACTGGAGGCAGGGACGGACGGCGTGACCTCCTTTTCCGCTGGCGACCTGACGGTACATACCGGAGGAGACGGGGCGGGAGCCATGCGACGCCAGGCGGAGCGGCTGATGGCCCCCCTATTTGGCGGACGGATTTGCCTTTCGGGGGGTGCTGGGGTGAGAGTGGACACCATTTCCGCCCTGCTGGACCGGTATGGGCAGTGTGTGTGACGCTTTACCGCGGCGGCGTGGAGGCGGGAAGAGGTGCGGGCCTTCCCTCCAGCCCCCTGCGGGAGGCGGGGAGGGAACAGGCCCGCCCCCCCCTGGGGCTGCGGCGGGGAGGACCGGTATCTGATGCTGGGGGAGCCGGACGTCCCGGCGGCCCCCGGGGACCGGGTGGTGGGCGGGAGCGGATATGAGGTCCGCACCGCCCACCCCATCTATCTGGGGGAGCGGCTGTCCCACTGGTGGGCAGTGCTGGCCCCCCTGGGGCAAGGAGGAGACATGAGCGGCGGACTGGAACAGATCCGGGAGGGGCTGACCGCCCACCTCAATGGGAAGGGTATCCGGGCAGTACCTGCCTGGAGCAGGACGGCGCGGACGTTCCCCTGCGGGGCCGGTGGCCGCAGTATCCCTGCGGGGGTGCCGCTGGGGCCCGGCCGGCTTTCAAGACTATCTGGGGAGCGATATGACCCGGAGGCGGGGCGCTGGGAGGAGCTGTATGGGCGCAGGGTGAAGCTCACCTTCGGTCTGGACCTGTACGGGGAGCGGGCGCAGGGGGACGAGGCACTCCAGGCGGCCTTCGATTCCTGGCGGGGGCGCTCCATCAGGGAAGGTCCCCGGGGATGCGGCTGCTGGAGCTCTCCTGCGGGGAGACGGAGTATGACCAGGGAGGGGCAGCTGCTGAGGCGGCCGGTGGAGGCGGTATATGAGGCGTGCCTCTATGCTGCGGCGGAGCCGGGCGGCCTTTTTCCAGGACTTTGAGATCAGAGGAGGATTGGAGCCATGAGCGTGACCACACATGAGCGGCCGGGGGTGTATTCGGAGTATGATGCTCCTCGGTGGTGCAGGGCAGACAGGGGCGAAAGATGGTGGGGATGGCTGCCATCCACGCCACGGCCCCGGCAGGGGTGCCCCAGACGGTGACCAGCTACGAGGGCGCGCTGATCGCCTTCGGCAGCACCGGGGGCAGGATATGACAGAACTGATCCGGCTGGCACTGAAGAACGGGGCGGCCGGCGTGGTGGCGGTGCCGGTGGCGGACGAGGAGGGTTATGAGGCGGCATTTGCCGCCCTGGCGGCGATGGACGATATCGGAGTGGTCATCTGTGACAGCGTGGACCGGGAGGTGCAGCAGTCCCTGCGGGACAGCGCCGCCGCCGCCTCTGCCGCCCGCCGGGAGAGGATCGCGGTGGCCGCCGGCGGGGGGGCGAGACGGTGACAGAGCTGCTGGAGCGGGCCAAGGCGCTGAACAGCGAGCGGGTGGTGCTGGTGGCCCCCGGGGCACCGACGAGGAAGGGAAGGCCGTCTCCGGCCTCTCCCTGGCCGCAGCTGTGGCCGGGGCTATTGCCGGGACAACCGACCCCGCCCTCCCCTAGGGGGCGCGGTGCTCAGCGGACTGTATGGGCTGGAGACAACCTATGGGGACAACGACCTGGACCTGCTCATCCGGGGCGGCGTGACTCCGGCAGAGCGGACGGGTGGGGTGACCTCGGTGGTGCGGGGAGTGACCACACGAACCACTACCGACGGGACGGCGGACACCACCTGGAGAGAGCTGTCCACCATCCTGGTGGTGGACGACGTGATCCCCGGCATCCGCTCCGCCCTGCGCAGCAAGTTCCACCGGGCCAAGAACACGGAGCAGAGCCGGGGGGCCATCCGCTCCCAGGTGGTGCTGGAGCTGGAGAACCGAAAGGAGCGGGAGATCATCTCCGGCTATGACAATGTGGCGGTGTCCGCCGACCCGGACAACCCCACGGTGTGCCAGGTGGAGTTCTCCTTCTCGGCGGCCCACGGGCTGAATCAGATCTGGCTGACGGCCCACATCACCGTATGACAGGCCGCCGGCAAAGGACAGACAGTGAGGAGGGAGCAGAGTGAGTATCGCAGGATTTCCCACCAGCAGCGACATCTATCTGGAGGTGGACGGCACCAAGGTGGCCGTGGTGCAGAGCTATTCCGCCAAGGCCAGCAAGAGCAGCACGGCGGTGGAGGCCTTTGGCGAGGCCGAGCCGGTGGCCACCATCGAGGGGCAGACCAGCCACGTGGTGGAGCTGACCCGGTTGTACGCCACCGACGAGGCCATCCGGGACGGCATCGACTTTTTACGGTTTGAGCGGCTTCTCCCTGGTGGTGTGTAAGCCGGACCGGAAGATCATCTATTCCAACTGCCAGTGGAGCAGCATCAGCGAGGCGGGCACCCTGGGTGCCATGGTGGTGGAGAAGGTGACCATCGTGGCCTCCAAGCGCATTGAGACGGGGGTGTGATAGTGGTGTGGTCGATTTTGGCGGGCGCAGACCGCATGGAACTGGAGAATGGTATGGAGCTGAGGCTGCTGTCCGCCCTGGAAGTTCTGGAGGCCCGGCGGGAGGCGGCCCAACTGGCGGAGAGCCAGGGGGAGCGGGCCCTGTGCTCCAACGCATGCCTGCTGGCCCGAGCGCTGGAGAGCGGAGAAAAAGCCGGTATTTGACAGTGGACGGGCGGTGCTGGCAGGGCTGACGGTGAGTGAGATCGCCGCTCTGGCCGGGCGGTGGAGAGTTCGACCGGAAGGAGAACCCCTCCGCCGCAGGAACAGCGGAGGAGTTGGAAAACGTAAAAAACTAGCCGGCAGCCCCGGGATCGCCTGCGTTGGAAGGTGCTGAAGCAGTTCGGCGCTCTGCCCACCGAGAGGCGGGCCAGACAGATGAAGGAGCGGGACTACCTGTGGTGCCTGCTCAACCAACTGCTAGATGACCAGGAGGAGCTGGATCAGCTGTGCCCCACATGCCGGGCGGAGGCGGAGCAGGAGCGGTGCCCCGGCTGCGGGGCGCTGATCCAGGCTTCTGAACCCCTCCTTTGACATGGAGCGGTTTCGACGGCTGAAGGAGGGCGAGGGCACTTGAGAGACTATCTGGAGGAGCTGCTGGCCGGGACGGAGGACGCGCTGGACCAGGCGGAGGCAGAGTGGACGGAGGGGCCCTCCCCTGCCCCGCCGATCCAGGAGCGGCCGGAGGCGGCGGGCGGCCCGGCGGAGCCGGAGAGAAGCGCCGGGGCCGAAGAGGCGGCCGGGGGTGGGGGAAAACTGGATTGAAACAGAGCTGGAGGGGCAGTCTCGATCCAGGAGAGACAGGGGCGGTTCTGGAGTCCGGGGGGGCGGAACAGCCGGAAGGTCCGGCAGGGCTGAGGGCGGTCCTGTCCGACCGCCCACTGGAGGGGGGATGAGGCGTCCACCTTGTCCTGGCTGCTGTGGGCCGGACGGCAGGGGCGTGCCGTCCCTCGGGAGCGGAGTCTGGGGAGACCGAGGCGGGGGCCGGGACTGTGCCGGAGATCCGGGGGGAGGAACGCGCCTCCCTCTGGGAGACAGAGGGGGTGGCGGGCACCCGACGGCTCCAGGCCGCCATGGAACTGGCCCGGCGGGCAGCGGGGTACCGCCGGGAGCCCAGAGCAGACCGGGCGGGGCCGGTCTCCCTTCGGCCAGGATCGGATGAGCCGCTTCTCCGGGAGCATGACTCCGCACGGACGGTGGACCGGATCTTTCGCCGGGATGCCCGGCGGTACGACGGGGGCTTTGCCCTGTTCTGAGAGGAGGATCTCCATTGAAGCTGGCGCCCATGCGCTACAAGGACTATGTGTGGCCCCACAACCCAAGGGTGTACTCCATCGACTATGAGCGGAAGATGGCGGTGAACAAGGTGCCCTTCGGCACCTACCATCTCCAGGACCTGGGCCGGACCCGCCGGGTGATGCGGGGAGAGGGGAATTTGCCGGAGAGGGGGCCTATTCCCAGTTCGGCCTGCTGGCCAACACCTTTTATGACCCAGGGCCGGGGCTGCTGATCCACCCCTCTGGCAGACGGCCAGTGCCTATTTTGTGGAGCTGCGGCTGGAGCAGGAGCCCAGACCGGACTATGTGCGTTACTCCTTCGCTTTCTGGGAGGCCAGCGGCCTGTACAGCGGAGCGGTGCAGGAGGTCACCCGGACCGGAGAGGCGGCATCCGGCGGGAGCGGCGGAGTGCTGAGCCACACGGTGGAGCAGGGGGACACACTGTGGGCAATCTCGGCCCGATACGGGGTGGGGATGACGGAGCTGCTGGCCCGAAATCCCCAGATCCGCGATCCAAACCTGATCCTGCCGGGAGAGAAGGTGACAGTCCGGTGACAGCCTATGTGACCACGGCGGCAGGCCGGACCTTTCAGCTCCCCGTTCCGCTGTCCTGGGAGCTGAACTATACTGCCGGGGTGCCCAGCGACAGCTTTTGGGTGCGCTGTCCCTGGCAGGCGGGCCAGGGCACGGACCCGGCGGAGTGGGTCCGATTCTCCGCAGCGGAGGCGGGCGAGACAGTGTTTTCCGGGGTGGTGGACGAGTGCGAGGTGAACCAGGGGGCGGAGGGCCTGCGGCTGGAGGTATCAGGCCGGGGGATGGCCGCCCTGCTGCTGGACAACGAGGCCCTGGGACAGGACTACGGGACCGCCACCCTGGAAGACATCCTGCGGGACCATGTGGCCCCCTATGGGATCGAATTGGCGGGAGAGGCCAGCCTGCCAGCGGTGAGCCCCTTCTCCGTGTCCACTGGGAGCAGCGAGTGGGCGGTGCTCTATGAGTTCGCACAATACTGCGGCGGTGTGTGCCCCGCTTTGACCGGGCAGGGCGGCTGGTGCTGAAGGGGTGGACCGAAGTGGAAAATCTGGCCATAAGCGATGCCACACCGGTGACCAGCCTGACGGTCCGAGACCGGCGGTACGGGGTGCTCTCCCAGATCCTGGTGCGGGACAGGGTGCGCCAGACGGTGGAGCAGGTGGAGGCCACTGACTTTCTCCGGATGGGCGGCAGGTGCCGCCGGGTGATGACCATGCCGGGGCGGAGCAGCTATCAGGCCATGCGGTACAGCGGACAAAGTTCCAGCTGGACCGCTCCGCCGCGGAGCTGGTCCGGATGGAGGCGGTGGTGCCGGTCCTGTTCTATGGAAAGCCGGGGGACCTGGTGCGGATACAGAGGTCCGACTGGGACCGAAATGGCAGCTGGCGGGTGGTGGAGGCCTCAGTACAGGCGGACGAGGCAGGGGGACGGACCCGGCTGGAGCTGGCGGTCCCCGACGTTGTGATATGAGGTGAGCGAAATGTGACATCAGACCGGAGAAAAACACGGCAGGCCGGTGAGAGCTGGGTGGACTGGGGAGAAGTGACCCTGGAGGGGACCCGGCAGGGGCCTATCTGGACGGTGAGCGGCGGCAGCTGGCGGTCTATGGGCCAGGCGGCTACTGCTGGAAGCCGGCCCTGGGGACCGGGTCCTGGTGCTGAAGGCGGGACAGGGGGCGAGTCCCCTGCGTCGCCGGGAAGCGGCAGGGGAGGCGGAGACGCTGGGCGCTGGGGAGGTGTCCATCTCCAGCAGCGGGGCGGAGAGCGGGCTGCTCCTGCGCACGGACGGCCGTCTGGAGCTGAACGGTCAGGTAATGGTGAACGGCCAGTCGCTGAACGGCCTGATCCGGCAGATCGTGCTGGCAATCCTGGGAGGCGGGTGAAGGGGATGGAGCTTCAGATCCAAAACGGAGACTATGTGCCCGACGGACTGGGAGGCTTCCGCCGGCTGACCGGGGGCGAGGCCCTTTTGCAGCGGGTCCTGTTCCGCCTGGTCCCGCGGCGGGGGGCTTTCCCCTTATGCCGGAGCTGGGCAGCCGCCTCTATCTGGTGCTCCGGGAGAAACCGGCAGCCCGCCAGGCGCTGGCGGAGCAGTATGTGGCGGAGGCCCTGGCTGGAGAGAGCGGACTGCGGGTGACAGAGGTATCGCTGACCCAGGAGGGGGACCGGGGCCTGCTGACTGTCCGGCTGGACTGGCAGGGAGAGGCACTGGCCGTCCAGACGCTGCTGTGAGAGGGGGAGCGGAATGAAGGAGCTGGAAGAGATCTATCAGGAGATGCTGGACTGCTTTGCCCAGAGGACTGGGCTGGAGGCGGCGGAGAGCTGCGATCTGGCGGTGCGCTTCTACGCGGTGGCGGCCCAGGTGTACGCCCTGTACGCCCAGGCGGACTGGGTGCTCCGGCAGTGCTTTCCCCAGACGGCGGCGGGAAGCTGCCTGGACAGCCACGCCCAGCTGCGGGGCTGAGCCGGAAGCAGGCCACCGCCGCGGAGGGGAGCATCCGGTTTTCTGTGGCGCAGGCGGCGGATACGGACCGGCCTATCCCCGCCGGGACCGTTTGCATGACCCCGGGGCTGATCCGGTTCGAGACGGCACAGGCGGCGGTTCTGGAGGCGGGGGCGTCCTGGGTGGATGTGCCCGCCCGGGCGCTGACGCCGGGCAGTGCGGGCAATGTCCCGGCAGGGGCGGTGACCGCCATGGCGGCCGCGCCGGTGGGGATCGCCGCCTGCACCAACCCCGCCCCTTTGCCGGCGGCGGGGACGAGGAGGGGGACGAGGGCCTGCGCCAGCGGGTGCTTAGCACCTTCCGGCGGCTGCCCAACGGGGCCAACGCCGCATTTTACGAGCAGGGGCCCTCTCCTTTGACCAGGTGGCCGCGGCGTCCGTACTGCCCCGGAGCCGGGGCAGGGGTACGGTGGACGTGGTGGCGGCCACCCTGGAGGGGATGCCGGACGAGGAGCTGCTGGGCCAGCTGACGGACTATTTCCAGCAGCGAAGGGAGATCGCGGTGGATGTGTTGGTGCGCGGCCCCGGAGGCGGTGACGGTGGATGTGGCGGTCAAGATCGACGGGGGCGCGGACCAGGCGGGGGCCGCAGAGCGGGTGAAGACCGCCCTGCGGCAGTGGTTCACCGGAGAGCGGCTGGGGCAGGATGTCCTCCGGGCCCGGCTGGGAAGCCTGATCTTCGGCTGTGAAGGGGTAAAAAACTACGAGCTGACGGCGCCTCCAGAGGACCTGTCCTTAGAGCCCGACCAGCTTCCAGTGCTTGGGACCCTGACGGTGGAGGCAATGCAATGAGCTACAGGAGATATTTGCGGGAGCTGCTGGCCCCCGCTGAGGCTCTATGATCTGGAGGCCCCTTCAACGGCGGGAGCTGAATGTCCAGGGCGGGGCGCTGGACGGGGTGGACACCTGGCTGGCGGAGCTGCGGCGGGAGAGCACGCTGGCGGGGGCGGAGAGCTGGGGGCTGGAGCGGATCATCGCCCTGCTGGCCCGGCGGCCGGTAGCGGACACGCCGACGGGGATGCGGAAAGCCCTGGCTGCGCTGATGCGGATCGGCGGGGACAGCTTCACCCTGAGGCCATCAACGCCACCATCTCCGGGTGCGGCGTCCATGCCCATGTGGAGGAGAAGGAGATCCCGGGAGAGGTGGCGGTCTCCTTCCCTGATATTCCAGGCATCCCAAAGGGATTTAAGGAGATCCGGGAGATCATTGAGGATATCCTGCCAGCCCACCTGGGGATCGAATATGTCTTCTGGTATATTACATGGGAGGAACTGGAGAGAAAGATCTCCTGCTGGGCGGAGATCGAAGAGCGCCAGCTGACCTGGGAGCAGCTGGAGACGCTGGTGGATGAAACAGAGGAGTGGGCGGGGGACCTGACAGTCCCCGCCCACTCCTCTGTCTGGGTCAGGTGCTCTGCTCCCCTGAGCAGTTCCTCCAGAAATCGAGACATCTCCAGGACCAAGCTGTCGCAGTGGTCCTTGCGCAGCTCTCCCCCGTTCCTTGGAAGCCCGGAGCAGGTCGGCGCAGTCCAGCGCGCCGTGACGTGTCCGGAAGTCTCGGAGCAGTGCGGTGGACTGCTTCTCATCGCAGCCCAGCAGGCCCAGCACCATCAGAGCGCCGCTCACCGCGCCGCAGGTGGAGCCGTGACGCATCCCGGACCCAAAGTGGGCCCCCAGAGCATTGGCCTGTTCCGGCGTGAGTCCCAGCCGGTCGGCAAAGGTCACCAGGACCGCCTGACAACAGTTGTAGTGGACCGCAGGGTCTGCCCGGAGTGCCCGGGCCTTTTCAACATAGTCCATTTCAAGTTTTCCTCCCACAATAAATCACGATGGCCTGCCGGTCACCGGTCCAGCACCATCTGGTCGTAGCGCAGGTACTGGAAGCCGCACTTCTCATACAGATGGGCGGCCCCCTGGTTCATCTGGGTGACCTCCAGACGGAAGCGGCGGCTGTCCGAGTACTGGGTAAAGATCCACTCCAGGACCTGCCGGCCCAGGCCGCGGCCACGGAACTCCGGCAGGAGATAGACCTCCTCAATGAAGACGCAGGTCCCGCCCACCTCCGCGGAGTAACACAGGGTGACATACAGATAGCCCGCCAGCCGGCCTTCCTCGAAGATCAGGGTGCCCCGGAGCAGGGGCTCATTCCCGGCAGCAGCCAGAAAGGACCGCTCCACGATCTCCCGGGGGACCGGGTGGTCTACCGCGTTGGACCGGTAGAAGGCATCCACCATGGGCAGGACGGTGTCCCGGTCGTCCAGTGTCATATCGCGAAAGGTCAGCATAGCGATCCTCCTTTGTTTCATTGTCTGCTATTATAATATCACAGAAAAATTTTTTCAACCGGAGGTGGGCAAAACATGGACCTCCGGCGTCTAATGGTCAAAAAGGGAGGGATGGAGCATGACGGAACAGGAATTCGCCCTCCGGGCCCAGGACCAGCGGGGTCGGCTCTACCGCACAGCCTTCCTCTACCTGGGCGGGGAGCACGCTGCGGTGGACGCGGTGGACGAGGCGGTGTACCGCGCCTTCCGGGACCGCCGGAAGCTGCGGCAGCCCGAGTTCTTCGAGACCTGGCTGACCCGGATCCTCATCAATGTGTGCAAGGACGAGCTGCGCCGCCGCCGCAGAGAGTGCCGGGTCTGCGTCCCGCCGGAACCGGAGGCGGAGCACATGGATGCCCTCTCCCTGCGGGAGGCGGTGCGGGCGCTGCCGGAAGAGCTGCGATCCGTGATCGTCCTGCGGTACTTTACCGGCCTGACGCTGGAGGAGACAGCCGCCGCCCTGGAGATCCCCAGGGGGGACGGTATCCTCCGCCAGCGGCGGGCCCTGGAGCTTCTCAGGCTGGACCTGACAGACGGACAGGAGGTGGGGTCATGAACCGGAGAGAGGAATACTGGGTGCTGACGGAACAACTGCGCCGGGAGCCCCCGGAACTGGAGAGCGCGGTCCGGCGAGGGATGGAGCGCGCCAGGCGGAGGCGCCGGCGGCCAGCGGAGCTGCTGGCCGGACTGGCTGGTGTGCGCCGCTTTCGTGGTGATGGTGAACGCCTCCCCGGCCTTTGCCATCTCCTGCGCCAAGGTGCCGGTCCTGCGGGAGCTGGCCGCGGCGGTGGCCTTCTCCCCAGCCTGCGGGCGGCGGTGGAGCACGACTATGTGCAGTATATCGGCCGGACAGAGGGGGCGGACAGGATCTCCGTTACTGCGGAGTATGTCATCGCCTCCCAGCCAGGGCCCACCTGTTCTATTCTGTGGAGGGCGGCGGCCGGGTGTCCTGGGAGCTCCAGACGCCGGACGGCACCCCCCTGGAAGGATACAGCCCGCCCAGTACAGCGGAACGGCCGGAGAGGCGGAGGAATTGCGGCACACGGAGTTCCATTTCAGCCGGGGGAACTCCCGGAGGAGTTCCTGGCCGTGTGCACCGTGGAACCGGCCGGACCAGCAGGGGAAGCGGAAAACAGGGCCCCGGCAGTGGACGGGGCCGGAGAGCCGGCGGAGGGGGAAGCTGTGGCCCTCACGTTCCCCATCCAGCTGGACCGGGACAAGATGGCCGGTCCCAAGACGGTGGTGGTGGACACCTGGGTGGAGGCGGACGGCCAGCGGCTGAAGGTGGACCAGCTGGAGGTCTACCCCACCCACACGGAGATCCATCTCCAGGAGGACCCGGAAAATACCTGCTGGCTGGCGGGGGCCGAGTTTGCCTTTTTGTAGACGGGAACGGACAGGAATACGACACGGGGACGGGTACATCACTGCCACCGGCGGGGAGGATTCCCGCTCCATGCTCCACTATTACCGGCAGAGCCTGTATTTCCTGGAGGGACAGGAGATGACCCTCTCCATCCGGGAGGCTGAAATGGCTGGACAAGGAGCAGGAGTGGGCGGACATCGACCTGGCCGCCGGAACCGCCTGCGGACTGCCGGAGGGGACTGAGCTGCTTCAGGCCTGCCGGGAAGGGGACCGCACCATCCTGCTTTTCCGGCAGGCGGAGGGAGGGCCGGACGCCCCCTTCACCTTCCTCTTTCGGGACCCGGAGGGACGGAGCACACATTCGACGGCGTGACCACCTCTGGGACAGCGGAGGAGGTGGACGGGAGGAAGCATGTCGAGTATCTGTATCACATCCAAAACTGTGCCTGGGATCGCATCCAGATCCAGCTGGCACATACAGAGACGGCGGACCATGAAGACCTGAACATCCCCTTTGTCCTGCCGTGACAGACCGGGGCCGCGGCTTGAGCCGCGGCCCCGGTCTGCTGTTTTAGTTGAAGATGTCCGGCGTATCGGAGAACAGTGCCCGTACCCGCTCCAGAACAGGGCGGTTTTCCCCCAAGGCCAGGCGGGGGTCGGCGGAGAGCAGGTCCCGTGCCGCCTGCTGAGCCTCGCTGAGCAGGCGCATATCCCCGGAGAGATCGGCCAGCCGCAGGGTGGGCAGGCCATGCTGGCGGCGGCCGAAGAAGTCGCCAGGGCCCCGTAGCTTCAGGTCCTCCTCAGAGATCTTGAAGCCGTCTGTGGTGGAGGCGAAGACCCGCAGACGGGCCAAGGTGTCCGGGCTGCGGTTGGAGGTGAGGAGCACGCAGTAGGACTGGTGCCGGCCCCGGCCCACCCTGCCCCGGAGCTGGTGGAGCTGGCTGAGGCCGAAGCGCTCTGCGTTTTCGACGATCATAAGGGCGGCGTTGGGCACGTCCACCCCCACTTCGATGACGGTGGTAGACACCAAGACCTGGAGCTCCCCACTGGCGAAGGCGGACATGACGGCCTCCTTCTCCCCGGGGCTTCATCTTACCGTAGAGCAGCCCCACCCGCAGCTGAGGAAAGATCTGCTCCTGGAGCTGCCGGGCGTAGACCTTCACCGCCTTCAGGTCCATCAGGCCGGGCGGGGCCCCGTCCCCGGTGCTCTCCTCCACCGCAGGGCAGACGATATAGGTCTGCCTGCCCTCTCCGGCCTGTTTGCGGACAAAAGTTGTATCCGCTGACGCTTGCTCTCTCCCACCACAAGGTCTGCACCGGGACGCGGCCCGGGGGTTGGTCAATGACGGACACGTCAAGTCACCGTAGATGATGAGAGCCAGAGTCCTTGGGATGGGGGTGGCGGACATGACCAGCACGTGGGGGAAGAAGGGACTGCGGTGCCGCTTTGGCGGCCAGGGCCGCCGCTGGGCCACGCCGAACCGGTGCTGCTCGTCAGTGATGACCAGCCCCAGGCGGGCGAAGTCCACCCCTGAGACAGCAGGGCCTGGGTGCCCACCGCCAGGTCCACCTCCCCGGAGCGCAGGGCGGCCCGGGCCGCCCGCTTTTCAGCCGCGGTCATGGAGCCGGTGAACAGGGCCACCCGGACGCCGGCTGGGGAGAGCAGCTGGTTCATGGTGCGGTAATGCTGCTCAGCCAGCACTTCGGTGGGCGCCATCAGCGCGGACTGCCAGCCGCTTTGGGCGGCCAGCCAAGCCCCCCAGGCGGCCACCGTGGTCTTACCGGAGCCCACGTCCCCTGGACCAGCCGGTTCATGGGGCGGCCAGAGGCCAGGTCCCGGGCGGTCTCCTCCATGGCCCGCCGCTGGGCCTGGGTGGGTGCGAAGGGGAGCAGGGTACAGAACGCCTCCAAGGGACGGGGGGCAAACACCGCGGCGGAGCACTGGCTGTCCCGGCGGTCCTTCAGAAGGGTCAGGCCGGCGGAGAGGTAGAACAGCTCCTCGAAGGTCAGCCGCCGCCGCGCCTGCTCCAGGGCGTCAAAGTCCTCTGGGAAATGGATGTCCCGGCAGGCCCGCTCCGCCGGGACCAGCCGGTGCGCGGCCCGAAGGCTGGCCGGGAGGGATTCTGCCCCTGGCCGGGCGCACTGCTCTACTGCCTGGCGGATCAGGAGACCATCAGATGATTGGAGATCCCCGCAGTCAGGGGGTACACCGGCACGATGCGTCCAGTAAAGTCCCGGTCCCCTTCCCGCTCAAAGACCGGATTGACCATAGAGCGGCGGGAGCCCTGCTCCTGGATCTCCCCATAAAACACATACTCCTCCCCAGGCTGGAAGGAATTTTTCAGATAGGACTGGTTGAAGAAGGTGAGGTAGAGGGTGCCTGAGTTGCTCTACCACCCTCAGCTTCACCAGCTCCATCCCCTTGCGGATGTAGGAGAGGACAGGGCGCTCCGCCGCAAGGGCGGAGACGCAGACCTTCTCCCCCAGCGGCGCAGCCCGAATGGACCAGATCCGGCGCCGGTCCTCGTAGTCCCGGGGGTAGTAGGTGAGCAGATCGGCGGCCCGAAGGATGCCCAGCTTCTCCAGCTTGGCCCGGCGGGCCCCACGCCCGGAAAATCCGTCACCGGTGTGTCCGGCGTGATGGTCATGCGGCTCCCCCTCCCTTTTTTTCATGCGGCATGGCCCGGCCTGTCAGCCGGACAGGATGTGCCTATTTTACCACAGCGAGGAGGAAAAAAGCAAAGGAAATGGAAGCGGCCACTTTTGCCCTGACTGCGGGGGAATCCCCCTTGAAAATCATTTTAATTCCGCTTATGATGGGTCAAAACAGCCGCAGGGCGGAACAGAAAGGGAGGATCACCATTGAATATGGAAGAAATGGAGGCTGTTGAGATCGCCTATCTGCGCAGGACAGGCCCCTACGGCCCGGAAAACCGACAGCTGATGGAGCGCCTGAAGGCATTCCTGAAGGAGCGGGGCAGGATGGAGTCCGGGACCGTCCTGCTGGGGATCGCCCTGGACGATCCCAGCAGAACCCGCCGGACCGGTGCCGGTATGATGTGGGCATCATCATCCGAGAGGGGAGCGGCTCCCACTGGACATCCGCAGGGTCCGGGGCGGACGGTACGCCGTCTTTGAGATCCCTCATACGGAGCGGGAGGTCTCCCGGTTCTGGGAAGATCTGGAGCGCCTGACCGCCGGGCTGCCGGTGGACCGCGCCAGCCCCGTTTTGGAGCGCTACTCTGCCGAAAAAGGTGGCCCTGCACCGGTGTGAGTTCTGCATCCCTCTGAAGTGAGCATAGGCCGTACCGCCGGAGGAGGGAACGTGCCGCTCTTGCCATCAGGGAGGGGCTGGGGTATAATCAATATCATCTGTCTTTTGAAAAAAGGAGGCTCCCCCATGGCTGAGTATATTTGAATTTGCTGCCGGTGACCGAGGAGGAAAAAGCTGCCTTTCAGGAGGCGGCCCCCCGGGCCGTCCACGTCTGCGCCGGGCGGCGCACTGTGACAGCGGAGCAGCTGGAACAGGCCACCATCCTTTTCGGGTGGCCCCGGCCCGCCGACCTGAGCCGCGCCCCCCGCCTGAAGTGGTTCCAGTCCATGTGGGCGGGGACCGACGAGTATCTGGCCCCCGGCGTCCTGCCGGAAGGGGTGGTCCTCACCTCCTCCGCCGGCTCCAACAGCCAGTCGGTGGCGGAGCACGCCCTGGCCTGCCTGCTGGCCCTGTGCCGCCGCCCCCCAGTGCCGGGATCAGCAGCGGGAGCGGCTCTGGACGGACCCAGGAAAGATGAAGACCCTTCTCCGGTGCCACCGTCCTGGTGGCGGGGCGGGACACATCGGCTCCTGGTTTGCCGGACTGTGCCGGGGGCTGGGTGCCCATACTGTGGGGCTGAAGCGGGATGTCTCCCGGCCGGTGGAGGGCTTTGATCGGCTGGCGGTGATGGAGGAGCTGGACGGCCTGCTGCCCCAGGCCGACGTGGTGGCCCTGATGCTGCCCCCACTCCCCCAGACGGAAGGACTGATGGACGCGCGGCGGCTGCGGCTGATGAAGGAGGACGCCATCCTGCTGAGCATGGGGCGGGCTCCGTGCTGGATCAGGAGGCGCTGGCGGCCGTCATGGGAGAGGGACGCCTGTGGGGCGCCGCCCTGGATGTCACGGTCCCAGAGCCCCTGCCCCAGGACAGCCCCCTGTGGACGATCCCCAATTTGATCATCACCCCCACTCCGCGGGCGGGATGCGCCTGGAGGTCACCCGGGCCAACTGCGTCCGGCAGGCGCTGGACAACCTGAATCGCTGGCAGGCTGGGAAACCCCTGGAAAATCTGGTGCGGAGATAGAAACAAACTGAGGCGCGCTGATGAATCAGCGCGCCTCCCTGTTTTTAGAAAAAGTGGACCAGTCAGTCCCTTCCCCATGGGCGCGGCCCGGTCAGCCCAGCAGCAGGGCCGCCGGGAGCAGGACGGCCAGAAAGAGCAGGTTGGCCCCGGTAAAGAAGAGAAGATAGGCTCCCCGCTTCTGGGGGTGCTCCCGGACGAAGAACTTATAGGAGATCAGGCTAGCCATGGAGGCGATCAGGGTCCCCAGCCCGCCCAGGTTGGTCCCCACGATAAGGGCATCCCACCCGAGGTGAAGCCGGAGAGGAGCAAGGCGGCGGGCACGTTGCTGATGACCTGGCTGGCGCACGGCGGTGACCAGCTCGTGGCCGGAGATGGCCTGCTCCAGCAGCGAGCGGAAGGCGGGTACGCGGCCCATGTTTCCAATAAAGACGAAAAATGCGGCGAAGGTGAGCAGCAGGGACCAGTCCACCCGGCGCAGCACCCGCCGGTCGGCAGCCAGGACACACACCACCACGGCGGCGGTGAGGAGCCACACCGGGAGCAGCTTGGCCACAGAGGAGACCGAGGCCAGGAACAGAAGCAGGTACATCCCGGTCCGACGCCGGCGCAGAGGGCTCCGCCCCGCCGGGGCCAGACCGGCCAGGGGGGCGCTCCGCCCCGGCAGGAGACAGAGCAGCAGCATCAGGCCGGACAGAAGGGTGTAGGGCAGCATCAGGGCCAGAAAATCCCCAGTCCCCGGCCGGACTGGGCGTAAAGATACAGGTTCTGGGGATTGCCGATGGGGGTGGCCATGCTCCCCAGGTTTGCAGCCACAGTCTGAAAGACCACCACCGGCACCGCCCGCCCTCCCGTCCGGCCAGTGTCAGCACCTCCAGGGAAAAGGGGACAAAGGTGAGCAGGGCCACATCGTTGGTGATGGCCATGCTGGTGAAAAAGCACAGAAAGACCAGCACACACTCCAGCTGGCGGGCGCTCCTGACCCGGCAGAGCAGCTGCCGGCCCAGGCGGCTGAAGACCCCCAGCTCCCTGCAGCCCAGCCATCACCGCCATCAGGCAGAACAGCTGGGCCATGGTCCTCCAGTCCACATAGGACAGATAGGCCCCGTCGGGCGGCACCCACAGCATGGACAGCAGAGCCAGCGCCGCGGCGGCGGACAGAACGGCTTCCCGCTTCATCAGGAAAACAGACGGGCCAGGGATATCACAGTGCTCCTCCCTCCCCGCCACCCCGGTCAGGTCAAAGGGGGGTGTATATTCCCGCTGGGCGCTGGTCCGCTCCTGGGTAAAGCCCTCCAGCCCCAGATTTGCCATATATTCCGCCGCCGCCCGCATCTCCCCGGCCCGGAGCCGCCGGTGGATCTCGGGAAATTCCGCCGACCGGCCCCAGGGGGTGTACTGGCTCATCAGGGAGAAGAGCACAGTCCCTGGGCCGAACTCCGCCGCCACCCAGTCCATCACTGCCTTGGCCTGACTGACCTGGCCGGGGAGGATCAGGTGGCGGATGACTACCCCGCGGGTAAGCAGGCCATCCCCGTCAAAGGCGCAAGGGCCGGTCTGGCGCACCATCTCCCGGATAGCGGCCTGGGCTGTCTGAGGATAGTCGGGGGCGCCGGAATACCGCCCTGCGGCGTCGCTGTCCAGATATTTCAGGTCGGGCAGATAGATCTGGATCTTTCCTCCAAAGCCCGCAGGGTGTCTACCCGGTCGTATCCTCCGGGAGTTCCACACCACCGGGACGGGCTGGGGGTGCTCCTCCAGTAGCCGCCCCACTACATGGGCGTAATGGGTGGGGGTTGACGAAGTTGAGGTTGTGGGCCCCTGGTCCACCAGCTCGCCGCAGATCCGGGCCAGCCGCTCAAGGGTGACTGCTTTCCCGAAGTCCCGGTGGCGGATCGCCTCGTTTTGGCAGAACACACAGCCCAGGGAGCAGCCCGAGAAAAATGGTCCCCGAGCCCCGGGTGCCGGAGATAGGGGCTCCTCCCAGCGGTGGAGGGCAGCACGGGCCAGCACCGGCAGCCCGGCATCCGGCAGCGGCCCAGCCCACGCACCTCTGTGCGCAGCGCCCCGCAGCGTCTGGGGCAGAGATCGCAGATCATGGCGTTTCCTCCTCCGGTCAAAAATGGCCCAGCCTCTCCTCCACTGCCCCTTGAAAGGGCTGGAAGGCGTTGGGGACGGCGTATTCCCGGGCCAGGGCAGCCCGGTCCGCCCAGACCCACCCCCTCCGGCAGCGCGGGGGGAGCCCGCCTCCCGCCAGGGCGGACATGCGCCACTCGATGTGGGTGAAGATATGCTTCCCCGTCCCAGCGCTCCGGAGGGAGGCGGGAGCAATGCCCCAGCGGGCCAGGGCGTCCCCGGCGGGAGAGAGCTCGTTGGGGTACTCCCACAGCCCGGCCAGAAGCCCCCGTCCCGGCCTGCGCCGCAGGGCCACCCGGTTTTCGTGGAAGATGAGAAAGACGGTACGCTCCTCCACCCTCCGGGCCTTCTTGGCCGCCTTCACCGGCAGCTGGCCGGTCCGGCCGGTGAGGCGGGCAGTGCAGAACGCCCGGGCCGGGCAGAGGTCGCACAGGGGCGCCCCTGTTGGGCAGGCAGACGGTGGCCCCCAGCTCCATCATGGCCTGATTGAAGTCGCCGGGGGCGTCCAGGGGGATGATCTCTGCCAGGGCGGCGGTCACCCGCTTTTTGGTGGCCGGCGCGGCGATGTCCCCCTCGTCTCCCGTGACCCGGGCAGCCACCCGCAGCACGTTGCCGTCCACCGCCGGGACGGGGAGGCCGAAGGCGATGGAGGAGATGGCCCCGGCGGTGTAGTCCCCCACGCCGGACAGGGCGCGGATCTCCTCATAGGTGGAGGGGAAAGATGCCTCCGTGCTCCTCCATGATCTGACGGGCAGCCCGCTGCAGGTTTCGGGCCCGGCTGTAATAGCCCAGGCCCTGCCACAGCTTCATCAGTGCGTCCTCCGGGACGGCGGCCAGGTCGGCCACCGTAGGCAGAGCCTCCAGAAAGCGGCGGTAGTAGTCCAGCACAGCGGCCACCCGGGTCTGCTGGAGCATGATCTCCGACACCCACACCCGGTAGGGCGTGGGGTGGCTGCGCCAGGGCAGCACCCTGGCGTTCTCCCGGTACCACAGCAGCAGGGGGGGATGGGCAGCTCCTTCAGCTGGTCCATAGCATCCCCTCCTCTCTCATCAGATTCCCGGGCATTATACACCATGGGAAGAAAAAAGGCAACGGAACAGGGCCCGGTTCCCTTTTTACATTTGAATCGATGGGTTTTAACTCCATCGATTGTACCAAACATTGATGCAAACAGATAAATATGATAAAAGTAAACAAAACAATAGATTGGAATTTGTGGAGCAGGATTTATAATGGCGAGGCATAATGTCGTGAGAAAGATAAAAAAATCGAACAACGATTATACTTGTGATGCTTCTGATTTCAATTATGGTCAGTTGGGTGATTTGGGGAAATCTGTCGGTAGAAACAACCAAATTAACAGTAACATCTAAAGACTTGCCTGAAGCGTTTGACAAATTTTCTATTGCCCATATTTCGGATTTGCATAATGCAGAATACGGAAAAAATAATGAAAAGTTAATTGATATATTAGAGGCAGAAAGCCCAAATATAATCGCTATTACTGGGGATTTGATAGATTCTAACCATACAAATCTTGAAGTTGCATTATCTTTTGCTCAGCAAGCCGTAAAAATTGCTCCTTGCTATTTTGTTACAGGCAATCATGAAGCATGGGTCGGCTCACAATACGAAGAGTTAAAGACATCATTACAAAATGCAGGAGTTACCGTTCTTCAAGATGAAGCCATCGAATTGAACTATGGTGATGTGTGTATTCAGCTAATAGGATTAAATGACCCTGATTTTTCAGAACGAGACCGTCTTTTTATCGGAAAGTATTTTGGAAGCAAAACTTTCGCAGGTAGATATTAGCGATGGATTTACTATACTTTTATCACATAGACCCGAGTATTTTAATGTCTATCAAAATAAAAATATTGACTTAGTATTGTCGGGTCACGCCCACGGTGGACAATTTCGATTGCCATTGGGGGGGGAGTTATTGCTCCAGGCCAAGGACTTTTCCCGAAATATGACGCAGGAGCCTATACAGAGAATGGAACAACTATGATTGTGAGCAGAGGTATTGAAACAGTATCATCCGGTGAGAATCAACAATCCACCGGAAATAGTTATTATAGAGTTGAACTGTGGATGAATAAGTCTGTATCCTGATTTTAAACATTAGCATCAGGAACACGAAAGAAAGCGGGAGAATATATAAATTCTGCTTTATCAATTAGCTGCCAACTACGAATATACCTCCCACGTCATTTTGACGAAGTCTGCAAATAAAAAGTCAATAGGGGAAATAAAGCAAAATTGAGGAGAGAAAAGGCCATGCCAAAAGCGGCCAGCAGGTAAAGGACGCTGGCCGGATGGTCAGGTATGTAACAGTGCACATTACTTCTGAGGCAGAATAATCGTTGCTTTAGAGAAGTTGTTCCAGTCAAGGCACTGCCCACAGCGGTCACAATAGGACTGGTATTCCCGTTCCATAGTCCTTCTACATTGCGGGCAAACAGGAAAACCCGTCACGCCAGAGAGGTATCGAAAGCAGCGGATGTGTGTAACTGGCATCGGTTCGCGGAAGGCCATCTCTCTCCAGAACTCTGAGGGGATCAACAGGTCATTTGGCGTCAGTTCAAAGCCAACGCAGAGTTTTTCCAGCGTCAGGATCGTGGGCGCAGTCTGCCTCTGGCAATGTCGCCACAGTACCTGGAACTGAGGTCACATCGTTCCGAGGCAGCTTCATAGCTGAGCTTTGAGTACCACATAATTTGAGGACGAGGTGGATAAAATTGTTAAAAACATCTTAATCGCTCTCTTTCTGTCATAAGATGCTTTTTAGCGTATGGGCAATATGGTTCTGCTACAAGGAAGGATACTTCCTAATTTTCCTCCAGAGATGCCAGATATTCCTTTACCTGCCATAATAGATGCGCAGGAACTTTGTTGGCGCCGGCTGTCATGTAAACCAGATAGGGCTTCATGCCCCTCGGCTCGTTTCTTTGTCCATGAAACGGTATACCGGGTCATCCTGGGCTGTGTTTTCAGTAGGCAGTCCATAACCAGGAATAAGCGCGGCGCAGCCCGGCGG
>VOFC01000595.1_pt1 | contig 26000 bp, 28 predicted proteins | sample 5384161 | NCBI WGS metagenome assembly VOFC01 (sample SAMN12384722, study PRJNA508395) | human gut metagenome | isolation source: healthy gut B | host: Homo sapiens | reverse complement strand
ATGCATTCTCTGTCAGATAAATTCATTTAACTAATCTCCCAAAATGTACAATAAAATCGCCTCCTATGATAATAAGCAAATTACCATAAGGTGGTTTTTGTTAATAATCTTACAATCCGCATACTCGTAATCGGAACTAAATACAAGGACATCATCACTCGCGGACAGTCCTGACCTATGTAGTTCTGCCGAAATCATTATGTTTGATTTGTTACACTGGCATTTCATTTTTATCATAACCATATACAAACGCAGGCTAAATTACAATATCAGATTAGCTTACGGCTTACGATGAAATAACATTTTACTTTCTTTCTGATAAAAAAGATATTCAGAAAGAAACTTTCCCTTTGCAAGCAATTACCGTTGACGACAAACAGCCTATGCAGTTATATTATGCCGTAAGAGAATTTTGGCTTGAAGTTCCCCTACGCTTTGTATACAAAGGCGAAATTTCAAAAATAAACATAAATCTCTCATCTTTAAAATGTTAAAACTAATTCAGGCAACAAGAGGCATACCACTCGGTATGCCTCTTGTTTTGATGACTTTGTTTTTACAAAACTTAAAATAAAAAGACAAGAACTTTTTGTCTTATGCCTATTATTATCTCAACTAATTCTACAATTTACTTTTCAAATTTGTATGGTTTCCTAACAAAAGAAATATATTCTTTAGAAATCGCACCGTATTTTTTGATAGTTGTGTATCGCATCAAACAGACTAATAGAATTAGCTCCACCTGAATAATTCGGATTATCATTCTGTATTGGATCATATTCCCAAAAACAAACAGGACATATTTCATACAAAGAATTGTTCTCTGTATTTAGTGTTTTACAACCACAACAAGGACATTTTCTTTTCAAAAAAAAAGCACCACACTATTTATATTTTTTTAACTTGAGATCTCCAATATCTAATACCCTCTCTTGGTCTAATGCATCATAAGAATAATCGTATGACAAAACGCTATCACTGCCGTATGACTGACTGTACTTGCTGACAAGGTTAGTAGTTGAATTTTCAGCCTTGCCGTTTGCGTACTCATAGTCTGTATTAAATACGAGCTTGCCGTCACTGCGAACAGTTCTAACCTGTGTTGTTCTGCCAAAATCATCGGTTGATGTTTCGTTGGTTACACCGTCATTGCTGACAAATTAACAACATCGTTAATAATGTTGTTAATTTGTGCTAATGATGCTCATTATTATAATGAATCAATATTACTGTGCTAAATTATGCGTGAATTGATTATTGACATACTCGTTAATAGCTCCTTGGCACAATGAAAAATAACTTAATGGCAACACAATATCAATTGATTTATCATATACAAATGCATATATCGAATTAATTTTCTGCTTAAAAAAAATCATTCAATATATAGTAATCGTCCCTAAATGTATTTGAACATAAAAATTCTAATAGATTTTTCCTTTCCTTTTCAGGATTCAAGAATAATTGAGACCTCCCGTGCAATTAGTTAGAGATAGTATTTTATTCAAGTCTTTATTATGAATATCTTCAAGCAATAATTCAGAAAAAATATTTGTTATAATAGAGTGCTTTTTATATTCAAATAATTTAACTTCTATTTCAGATAATGAAGTGTTATACTCGACTAACTCATCATAAAAGTCTTTTACTTTTCCAGTTAAAGAAAAAGAGTCTCCAAAGCTTGATATAATACAACGAACAAATTGACTGGTATTTGTCATATCATATAACTCAATATATAAATAATCTGATGGAACATATATTTTTCTTTCTCCTGATTTTAATATATTTACCATATGAAATATTCATGAAACATCTTACTTCCTTCTAATCCATTTTAAAAAAGCGTTTGCCAATTTTTCTAAGTTCAATATCATCTATAGTTTTTCTCCATCTTTTATTTATTTTATGTTCAATTGCTATATGATATCCTTTGTTATGGTGTGGATAATGTACCATTATTTTTAGTCTATTACAAATAACAACACCAATTATACATTGAGAACTAGAAAAAGGTTTGAATTTTTTATTCATAGCCTTCTCAACTGATTTAATCCAACTCAGTGCTTTAGGGGCAAATTTAGCTAAAAGAGAAGGTCCAAAAACTGCACCCAATATTCCACCAAGTAAAGAAAAAACCAGCTGTAATCCATCTTCTTACTGTTGAACTCACACCGAGTATTCTACAAAAAAAAATATTCGCAACTGTACCAAAAAAACTACTGCACCAGCAACACCACAAAATAGTCGTAACAACCAATGACCATTTTCATCAGTATTGCTTATAGGATTGTTTTCACAATAAGCAAATATATTACCACTCAGTGCTGTACCTGTCTTACCAATAAATTCCGCATCATCCGCATTCAAAAATCTGCCTGTGAGTGGATCGTAATAACGAGACTGGAGATAGTACAAGCCTGTTTCAGTGTCGTAAACATAGCTACGATAGCGAATCGGATTTAATTCACGAATTGTCGGCTCACCTTTGGTATCTTTTTATGTTACCCCAAGCGTCATAAACATAGCTTGCGACTTCTGTACCCGAAAGGTCGATTATTCTTACTACATCTCCCTGCAAGTTTTTCACATAAAAGTACATTGTACCGTTATATGAGAATGATGTTTCGTTGCCGTCTGAATCGTAATATAACAACAGAGGATCATTACCCTTTACAAGAGCAATTAAATTTTTGTTGCTGTCGTAGTAATAGTTGGTCTTAACTCCGTCAACGGTTTTCTGTGTTCTCATACCGTTTGAATCATAACTCATCTGAATGGCTTTATCGGAAGTGTTTATATTCTTAAGGATTCTTCCGTTCTCCCATTCAAAGCTCATTCCGTCACGGTATGAAAGCGGGATTGCCGTTTGCATCGTATGAAATATTACTGCCGTTAACCTTTGTCAGCTTATCCTTCCAGCTTGTATCGGTGTACTCATAAGTATTGCCGTTCTGCGTTCCTGTCGGATAACCGTAGGTGGTATCAAGAACCTGTTCATATTTATTTTGCAGGTTTCCTGCTCCGTCATAAGGAAATAGTTACAAAAGTTCTTACTTTTAGTTGTTGATGAGGCTCTAAGAACCTCATCAACAACTAAAACGCAGTTTGTTTTACAACTTTTTGCAGAAATAAACCTGTTTTTTATTTTTCAGTGTACTTCGCAGAATCCGCTATCTTGTCTAAAATCTTACTATCCACTGCTTTTCCGTAAGTGTACAATGTGATGACATTATCTTGATTGTAAAATTCTATATAATCTTCAACCTGTGATTTTCCGTCAAAAGAAACTAATGCCTCACCTATCATTGTTCCCAATGAATTCACAGAGCTATTAATACTTACAGCGTTGAAAAAAAGTTATTACTGCAAATGTTATCCTCTGTCGTGTTATCGTCAATTTTTATTGAATCGCCTATCTGAAAACAATCCCCTACTCTACTTTGAAATAAAAAAATCTTTCTATTATCACTTTTTATCACAGAAATACAATAAGCCATTTTTCTCCCCTGTTCCCCAGTTATCAGGTACTTTAAATGACATTGTGCTATTGACACGCACCTCTTTCCATCCAAAGTATAAATGAAAATCTAAAGTTTCAGAAATTATCGATACAAGTAAATAAATCAGAATAATCAAAAATAATATTATCGTTGTAGCGATAGCTTGTTATATTTTTTAACTGATTTCATGATCATAATTTCTCATCACCCCAATTAATTTTAGGTTCAAAAATCCAAGCATTCGAATCATATCCAGAGTTTTTCTTATCTGTAGAGCCTAAGTCAGCAGGATTAGCATGATTAACAACTATTCTCAAGTTATAAGCCCTATAATGCCATGATATTTCAGAATTAATTCCTGGAATTGTCCTTCCTTTTAAATATTTCTTCTTATATTTTTTATTTATACTTTTAATTGCTTTAAATATAGCTTCCGCAACAATTCTCGTTCTACCCATATTGAACAATGTTGAGTAATTAGGATTTCTGTCAAAATAAAATTTAAGCACGCCTTTTTTAGTTAAAGTGGAATAAATATTATATTTTTCCTTATTTATGTTTATTTTACTTGTAATTTTAAATCCGTTTTTTGTACTTCCACTATAGCTATTTGAAATTATATTCTTGCTCTTTGGTGAGTTTCCTGAATAATCAACATTATTTATTGCATTATTCTCACAATAAGCAAACATATTTGTACTTTAGCGGAGTTCCTGACTCGGTGTCACAATAAACATCCGCATTTAAAAATCTGCCTGTGAGTGGGTCATAATAACGGCTTTGGAGATAGTACAAGCCTGTTTCTTCGTCATAAACATAACTGCGATAGCGGAATGGGTTCAGTTTTCCGAGTGTGAGTGTGCCGTTATATTCGGTGAGCATATTGCCCCACGCATCGTAGGCATACTCTGCGACTGCTTTGCCGTCCTTATCAACAATTTCGGTAATATCACCCCTGCAAGTCTTTGATATAGAAATACATAGTACCGTTGCATGAAACCGACATTACTTCGCCAGAATTATCGTAATAGAAGAACAGCGTATCATTGCCCTGCGTAAGAGCAAATAGGTTATTACTGCTATCGTAGTAATAATTAGTTTTCACCCGTCAACAGACTTCTGTGTTCTCATACCGTTTGAATCATAGCTCATTTGAACGGATTTGTCAGAAGTGTTGATTTTCTTGAGAATTCTTCCGTTCTCCCATTCAAAGCTCATTCCGTCACGGTATGTCAGAGGGTTGCTGTTTGCATCGTATGAAATATTACTGCCGTTAACCTTTTGTTTTACTTTATTGATACTATGATGCTGATAATTACTTCAAAGTATATCAGCATCATAGTGAAATTTTATTGTGATTTAATAGATAGAGCTAATAATCACAAAATATTTTGATTAATAATATGACGGACTATGACATTGCCATGCATATTGAGTGCCTATGGGGCATCCACAAGCACGGCACTGAGTTTGTTTTTAAGGTAAACAACGGTGAAGAGTACCAGTTTTGTTGATATTATGTAGATTCAAAAGATTCTGCAATTTGCATAAGGGTTTCGTCATTTACATTATCAGAACTAACAAATAATAAGATTTCATTTTTTTCAGATCCAAAATCCAAAAATCTCATTTTCTGTTCTGTTCCGTCAACAGAAACCATAGCTTCACCATAAACAGCACCATTTGAGATTACATTACTTGAAATTGTATATAAGCTTTGAAATTGACTTGAAAATGCATTCGTTTCAACAATACCTACTGTATAAGAACTATCATCTTTAAATTCACTAAATGAATTACTTTGAAAAATATAAATATTCTTTTTTATCATTAGCATTATCGCTATAAAAATACATTAAATTTTCAGCATAAGAAACATCCCAGTTTTCCGGGACTTTAATTGTTCCGCATCTAATATTAATGCTCGTACAATTAGAAAAATCAGTATTACATCCAAACAACATTACACACAATACCATAACTAAAAAATATCGATAATATCTTCCTCATTTATAAATACCTCACTATGTTACGAATCAGGGATGCCATAGCCCATATTCTACTAATCTTAAATTTAGCTATAATTTTTGCAGCATTACCTCCCTCGAAAAACCAAGCATTACTATCATATCCTGTGTTACCATAAGATGCACCAATATCGGCTGCTTTAGAACTGGACTTTTTAATACCAAGCTTAAATGCAATATAATGTAATTGTATTTCAGTATTTACTCCCCGATAGATCGTCCTTTTAAATAGTTTTTGTTAATTGATTTTGCGACCTTATATATTGCTTCTGCGAGAAGTTTGCCTCCTCCTCTCCACAGAACACTCCAATAAGTATTCTTTTTTTCGAACGAAAATTTTACAACACCATTTTTGATAGTATATTTATAAGTCAAGTTAGTCCACATAATATTAATTTTTGTGGTTATATTGTATGTTTTCGAAGATTTATTGTATCTATAACTATTTTTATAGCTAGCATATCCATATGGATCAATATAATTAATGGGATCACTTTCACAATAAGCAAACATATTGGTGCTTAAAACAGAGTTACAAGTATCGTAGTAAGCATCCGCATTTAAAAATCTGCCTGCGAATGGGTCGTAATAACGAGACTGGAGATAGTACAAGCCTGTTTCAGTATCATAAACATAGCCACGATAACGAATTGGGTTTATTTCTCGAATTGTCGGCTCGCCATTGGTATCTTTTATGTTGCCCCAAGCGTCATAAACATAACTTGCAACTTCTGTACCTGCGAGGTCAATAATTCTGATTACATCACCCTGCAAGTTCTTCACATAAAAGTACATTGTACCGTTATATGAGAATGAGGTTGCACTTCCGTCACTGTCATAGTAGAACAGCAGAGTGTCATTACCCTTTACAAGAGCAATTAAATTTTTGTCGCTGTCGTAGTAATAGTTGGTCTTAACTCCGCCAACGGTTTTCTGTGTTCTCATACCGTTTGAATCATAGCTCATTTGAATAGAACTATCGGAAGTGTTGATTTTCTTGAGAATTCTTCCGTTCTCCCATTCAAAGCTCATTCCGTCACGGTATGAGAGCGGGTTGCCGTTTGCATCGTAGGTAATATTGTTACCATTGATTTTTGTCAGCTTATCCTTCCAGCTTGTATCGGTGTACTCGTATGTATTACCATGCTGTGTTCCTGTCGGATAACCGTAGTTTGGATCAAGAGCCTGTTCATATTTATTTTGCAGATTTCCTGCTCCGTCATAAGAATAGTTAATGTAGAACTTATTTACATAATCATATTCTTCTTTAAGCTCGTTAAGACTGTCATAAACATACTTGTTTTAAATTTATGTGGAGTAAATCTCCTCTGCATCTTGTATAAAGATACTAAACATACCGTATGTAACTGTTAATTTCATCTTACTATCCATGGAAGAATAAAGCACCTCGCCATTATCAGCGTCCGTAACGGTATATGTATAATTATACGAAACGCTATTGATAAAAGGAAATACTATGGGAAATGAATGTTCGACATCTTTTGATAAATTATCATGTCCCTCTTCCAACTTCGGTTGAATAGGGTTTATATAATCATAATTTTTTTCACTGATACACGATGACATTTTACTATCGTATACCTCATTATTAAGAGCATTAGAAATTATATTGTTAATTTTAAGTGACAAATAGAAGCCATATGATAAATATAAAAATAATACGGCAATAAATATAATCATCAATCTCGTTACCACTTTTTTCATTTAACCACAACTTTCTACAAGTTTAATTGTTCAGATATTATTTTTTAAGGCTAATGCATACACTTTATTCTTACCTTTAAATTTGTATTCATCCAAACATTTATTATAATACGAATTAGTATGGGCTGAATAATATATTTTTTTATTCTTTTTATCTATCTTAGTAACAATAACTGCATGATTGGGTTTTCCGTCACCATCATCATCCATATAAAGAGGATCACCAATTTGAATGCGAAGTGATGTATTTTTTACATCAGTCTTATTTTTCATGGTTATACGCCCTTTACAATATTTATCTTTTTTAAAATAATTATAGTTACTGGGGCACAAACTCCACGGCAAACTGACATTCCAATAATATCTATAATTAGGATTCATCCCTGGCTGATTAATACCTGTTTTGCCGGTTATTAAAGAATGCCACGTACTAGACTTGCTTCCCAGAGTCATTGGTATTCCACCAGCATATAAACACTGTGAAACAAAATTAGTACAATCCTGACCGTAACTATAGTACTGTCCATTCCTGCCATTGTACCATTTTTTAGCATAGGCTACTACTTTATTTCTATTATATTTTATTTTTTTTACATATCCTATAGTTGTCTTTTTGTTCCATTGCTATCAACATAATTAACAGAGTTATTCTCACAGTATGCATACATATTAGTACTTAATGAAGTTTTTGTATCAGTGTCATTAAAAACATCTGCATTTAAAAATCTACCTGTGAGTGGGTCATAATAACGGCTTTGGAGATAGTACAAGCCTGTTTCTTCATCATAAACATAACTGCGATAGCGGAACGGGTTCAGTTTGCCGACTGTGAGTGTGCCGTTGTTTTCGGTGAGCATATTACCCCACGCATCGTAGGCATACTTTGCGACTGCTTTGCCGTCCTTATCAACGATTTCGGTAATATCGCCCTGCAGGTCTTTGATGTAGAAATACATTGTTCCGTTGCAGGAAACTGACATTACTTCACCCGAATTATCGTAGTAAAAAGAACAGCGTATCACTGCCCTGAGTGAGTGCGAAAAGGTTATTACTGCTATCGTAGTAATAATTAGTTTTCACTCCGTCAACAGACTTCTGCGTTCTCATACCGTTTGAGTCATAGCTCATCTGAATGGCTTTATCGTAAGTGGTTATATCCTTGAGAATTCTTCCGTTCTCCCACTCAAAAGTCATATCATCACGGTATGTCAATGGATTGCCGTTTTTATCATATGTAATACTGTCGCCGTCAAACTCAGTAAGTTTATCTTTCCAGTTAGTGTCGCCATATGAATAAGTTCTTGTTTCAAGTAATTTTACAGGTGCCCAGTTAGTTCCGAGTGAATACGATTCCATTTTTTGAATGTTACCGTAGTTATCATAAACTATTCTGATATAGCGACCTGTTCGGGTATCTGCATACCATACGAGCTGATTTAGTTCATCGTATGTATATACGGCTACCTTTTTACCGTTTTCATACACATTCTCTACATTACCTGTATCGTTGTAATTATAGCTGTAGCCAAGCACCTTATCAGAACTCAACTTATAGCTGATTCCGCCAACCATATTGGTAGTAGCATTGCTTTCGCTACCGTGGTAATAAGAATACTGCTTTGTAAATACGGTATCGCTCTTGTTCTGTTTTGTTGTTACAGTTGACACTCTTCCAAAATCATCGGTTGATGTTTCGTTAGTTACACCGTCATTGCTTACAAATGACTTTCCGTCTTTATCTGTGCCTGTTGTAATGGTCTTTGTCTGACCGTTTACAGATGTCTTTTCAACTGTATTACCGTTTGAATCGGTAACAATATAATGAGTAAGACTGCCGTCAGATGATGTGCGATATTCGCTTTCAAGCGAACCGTCAAATGTGTAGTAGTAATATGAGGTTTCGCCGCTTGAATAGTCAACTGCCTTTGTAACAAGACCTTGCTTGTTGTAAATCATCTCGGCAATTTTGCCTGTTTCGCCTGTGATTAAAGAAATATTACCGTAATCATCGTAGGTGTATTCAAAATAATCACCGTTTGCGTAGGTTGTTTTTGCGAGATTGCCGTTACTGTTATAGGTATTGCTTGTAATTGCAACATTGCCTATTTTAGTTGAAAGAAGGTTATAGAATACATCATAATTAAATGAATAACTAAAACCGTTATGAGTAATTTTTGATACAGAGTTTGTACCCGTATAAGAATACTCGTTGCCGGAAGTACCGTTCTTTATGGACAATACATTTCCGTTCGTATCATAGGTATAATTAGTTACATTGCCGTTTCCGTCTGTTACAGCAGTTTTGTTACCGTTTGCATCATAAGAATACTTTGTTGTACTTCCCTGCTCATTTGTTTCGGAAGTTACATAGTTGCCTGTGCTGTCATATTCAGAGCTTGTCTGCATATACGGCTTTGTTTTATCAATACTTTCAGATAAGACTTCTTCGTCAACAGCCTCTTTTTCAGAAGTTTCATTCTTAGAATCTTCGGAGCTTTGAATTAACGGTGAAATGTTTACTTCCGCATTATCAACCGTCATTTCATTCTCATTATAAGCGTAAACAAACGCAAATGCAATATAATTTACAACTTCATTTGTTTTTTCAGGAGTAACAGAAAGTGACACCTGCTGGTAACCGTCTGTGTTTGCACTAAAGTTCTGATAATGGAACTCAGGTGTACTGCTGTTATTGTAGTAAATATTGAGTGCAATGCCAAATGTTCTGTTTTCATTTGAAAGCGGAACTGAATTTGACTTTGCTGTACCGTTAATTTTAAACGATACTCCCGCTCTGCCTACTTTTTACATTCTGATAGATATATTTGTTACCTAATGAGTTATCATCAGAAGAAGTGTCTGAATCGTCATTATCGGCTGAATTATCAGAATCACTCGGACTTGTAACTTCTTCCGTTGTTTCACTTTCTTCAACCTCATAGGTTTTCTTTTACAGTTCTTGTTACAAATCCCTGCTCTGACTTGATTGCGTTGCCGTAATCATCATATGTAGTGATACTGTCATTAGGTTCAGTTTCTGTAACGGTTTTCGTGTATGTTGACGGCTGTGTTTCATCTGTCGAGTCATCGCTTGATGAATCGGCATTTTCATCATCAAATGCACCTGCTGTACCGCCTATTGTTACAGTTCCTTTGTTGGCTGAAATGCTCTTGTTTTCTTCTGTGAGCCAGTTGTCATTTGAGCTGAAATCGCTGTTTTGAAGAGCGTTGAAGTTGTTGGCACAATTACCCTCTTCAAACTGGATGCAGTCAAACCAAGCTGTACCCGATGCATATCTAATCAAGCCATACGCACGGATTGACGCTGTTGTACTCGGCACATTTGCTGTTACGCTGATTCTCTGCCAATCAAGTGTGCCTGTAAGTCCGATACTGTTGATTTCTTTTACAGTCTTGCCTGATGAATCAAGGCACTTAACTTTGAGGATTGCCCCGACTGAACCGCCACTGTAAATTTGCTTTTACATTCTTTGTCTTTACATATGCGGAGAAAGTTACATCCGTGCCATTGAAGGTTGTTCCTTTGAACTGATGAGCAAAGCCTGTAAAGAATGCGGAGTTATTCTCACTTGTCGGATTTTCAACCTTGAGTGAAGTTGTTCCGAGATACTGATAGTAACCGTCCTCTTCTGTTGCTGCAGAATTATCGACTGTTACTTTACCGCCTGTGCTTGTTATACTACCCTTTGCACCGTTTGACACGAAGTAATATTTGCCTCCGCCAACTTCTGTCTGCTGTGAGGACTCTGTGATGTAGTTTTTTAGTGTATGCGTTTGCACTGTTGTTAATTACAAGTCCTGTATTTTCAGACGAAGTCGCATAACCGTTTGAATTGAGGACAGAAACAGTTGAACCGCTGTTATCGAAAATATGGGTTTCGCTGTGTCCCTGCTTATCTGTAAACACGGTTGTATTGTCGGCTTTGTAGCTTATGTTAAGGTGATTGCCCTCTGTGCCGTCCGTACCGTATTCGGTGATATTAGTTACCTTACCGTTTGTGTAGGTAAATTTATGTGTCGGCAGGGATTTCATATAGCTGTCAGATACACCCGAAATTGAAATCAGGTTATAATTATCGTCATATTCAAATCGTGAAGTGTGACCGTCATTGAATGAAATTGAAGTAACCTTATCCTTTGCGGTTGTATAAGCAATATCAATCCCAGTGTCATCAGGCTTTGTAATTCTTTTTACAACCTTTTTGCCGTCGGTACTGCTCTTGTATTTTAACTGAACTTCTCTGCCCGAACCGTCTGTGATTTTAGTTAAGTCACCGTCGGTATAGGTATATGTGATAGTATTCTTGTGTTCGTCTTTTTCAGAGAGAAGTTTGCCGCCGTTTGCGGTTGAATCGTAAGTCTGAGTTGTTGAACCGTTATCAATGAAAATGTTGTTTTCATCTTTGGTTAGTGTAAGACCTAAACCGTCCTCATCTTCCCATTTAGCTGTTTCGCCCTCAACAAGTTTGAAATAATGATCCGTACCGTCAGCATCGGTATAGATATAGTTGTAGCCTGCTTTGGTAAGGTTTTTGTCAGTCACTTCTCTTACATACTGATTAAATGAGAACTGCCACCCGTAACCGCTTGCAGAACCGTTTTCAAAGGCTGTGTCCTTGTTAATGCTGTTGTATGTTGCAGTAATGCTCAATGGCATTCTTGAACCTGTTCCCTCATACAAAGTTTGGTTAATTACAAGGTTGCCGAGGTAATCCGATACAGCCGCCTGTGCGTTAGTGCCGACATTGACTGTATGATAAGAAAGATTGCTCTCTGTGCCGGTGAAATCTTTGTAGATAAGCGTTAAGGCAGGTGTTGTAGATGTTTTTTGTATAAGACTTAAATACGACTTTTTTTGAACCGACTGTATCAAGTGCCTCCATGACAAAACCTTTGGTATTGGTATCGCTATACCAACCTCTAAAAGTGTTTGTAAGGTCAAATGTCAAATACCGATTATCTTCATATGTAAGAGAATCATAATCAAGGACTTTTTGAATCGTATTTTACATTCCCATTTGAAGCAGATGTAAGCTTATGAGCATTCACAATGATAGGGTTTTCGCCCTCATCAGCAAACAAATTACTGCCGTTTTCTGTTTCAAAACTATATTTGGCACTTATAACCTCTTCTCCGTTTCCAAGTTTCGGAAGATTATTTACAGTACAAATAGCATATGAATTTTTTAGATGTATAGTACGGTCCGTAACTATTTACTGAGCCGTTAGCATTCTCATAAAATGTAAGCTCACTTTTTGAGAGTAGTTGTAATCTCAGGATCAATCGTAACAGGGAATACTCTGCCGATTGTATGAATGAAAGCATAGTCGGCGGTCAGCTTAACCTGAAGATTTGAGCCTTTTGCTTTACAATCTCAATCTTCATCTGAGTGCTTGTACTGCCCTTTGCATCATACATATACGGTGCTGAGATTGTGTATATTTCTTTTCCGTCCTTATTTGAAAGTGTGATTGTTTTATCATCTTTTTGCTTTGCGGTAAGGTTCGGAATTTTGTAATTCAATGTAAATTCATTTTGAGCCTTTGCACTTTTGAGAATTATGTTTTCTTTAATGCCGGTTGTAGTAACAAAATACTGCAAGTCAACATCGCTGAAAACATCCTTATACAAAGTTTCTGTTGTTATATTTTTAAGCGTAGTAAATTTATCATTACCGCTTGTTTTTTCGTTATTTTTCTTTACATCAGCTTTGCTCTTGCCTGCATTGTCATAACCCCAACTGATTTTATATCCGTTTGATTGCAGTGAAATCATATTTTTTGACTTAGCTTTATTTGAAAGATTGACCGAAATATCACTGCTTTTGTTTGTATATGAAGAATCGCCCGCTTCGTCCGGAGATGCAGTCTTATCCTCCGATAAAGTATTGTTATATTCAACCCACTTACCCTTGCTGTCTTTGTAGTGGACAGGTTCGTTGTACTGAGCAATCATTTTTGTTCCGTCTTCAAGCAAAAATTCTTTTGAATTTTCTGTTCTTTTGTCCGCAATCTCTTTGACAATTTTGCTTTCTTCGGGATTTTCTCCGACAACATTGTTAAATGATGAGTAGTTATTCTCTTTTTCCGGTAGAGTTGAAGCATATACTTCAAGCGGTAGCGATAACCCAATTGTTGCACACAAAGTTATTGATACTACCGAAAATAGTTTTTTCATTGTTTGATTCATAGTTTTCCTCCTAAAATATGGTTTTAAATTAAATTTTAATGTTTTCCACCTTCTTTTCAACCATAGTCATTACTCCTTTCGTGTATTTTGCAAGCTATTAACATATATAATCAAATATTTTAGATTAAGAATAGCAGCGATTGTTATTATATATCACTTTTATTAGTAAGTAAATAACCTGATAAATATTTTTATGTACATTTTTCTGCTTTGTACACAAAAAAGACTCGCTACAAGTCTTTCAACTCATAGCAACTCTAAAATCATACTACTAAACTTTTTTGTATAAAAGGGCAGTACATATAATTTGATGAGTCTTGCCTATCCTCCCATAATAAAATTCACAACAACCTTTAAGAATAATAAAAGAGTCATCACATAAGAGTGATTTTTAGGTTTGGTGTATAATGATCAAATGCAGTAAATCTTAATACTCTAAACTTTCATCTGCAATTTTCAATATTTCATCCGATAAATCTTGTTGTATGTTCTCAAACTCAATATTGTTAAGTGATAGAAAAACAAACATCGCATGCGTAACTATGCGTTTGTTTCAATCAACTCAGGCTTGATTTTTTATAAGATCGTAAGCAAGTCGAACTACTTTTTGTTGAATTGATGCAACACGAAAAAAACAAGTTCACAGGAATTTTAGGCATAAAAAAAAGAGCCCAATGGCTCAAATGTTAAAAATATTAAATAAGTAATTGTTATTGATTATCTTCAATTCTGCGATAGTTCCATGTTAATAAGATTTATAAATTGTTTACAAATTTATTATACCACATAAGGCACATAACCGAAGTGATAACGGTTATGTGCCTTCTTGTTTTTTGTTAGGCTGTTTTTTTACAAACTCTTTTTCATAGCACAAAAAGTGCCATTCGATTTCTTCTATGACACTTTAACAGATTGCTATTGCAAACCGGTTAAAAAGTCGATTGCTTCATAGACAGTAGAAAAGGTTAGACATTTCTGGCAAAGCCAGCAGTTTCGTTCGTCTGTATCCTCCATGCCAGGCAATCCTTGCTGAAGTAATTTAGAAACCCTCTGCCGCGCATTGCTAACTGCCGTCGGATAATTCTGTGCGATTTTCGCTGTTACATCGGCATCACCCTTCTGGTAATTCGGTTCTTTAGCAAGCAAGCGATCCATCACCCGCTGCTTTTCGGCAACGGTTTGAATTGATGGCACATACATGTCGTAGTGCAACATCAGCCAATACTCAATACAGCCGGTCGTCATCAAAAGTCGAACCTTAATCCCGGGCTTTTTTCGCAGTGAGCGAAGCCGTTTGATAATTTTCATCCGGGCATCCCACAGTCCAACATCTGCTGTTTCCACATCAAAAAAGAACCATACCTCATCAGTTACTTCAGCATTATCACGATACTTCTTGTCCTTTTTAAATTTATTATCAGCCTCATCAAAAAAGTCCGGTAGAGGCTGGGCGCTTGATTGACGCAACATCTTTAAATTCTTTTCTCAGAAAGTCCGTGTAGACCTGTTCGCTTTTCCCTTCGCAGAACACCACGATATAAGGTTTGCTTCTTTTGGTAGGACGTGGCATTTACTCCACCTCCTCGATTTCAACATCCGGCGTTGCGCCATATTTGCCAACAAGGTATCCTTTACGGATATTTTCAGTCGTGCGGGTAGAAAATTCACTAATCGTATACAACTCAGAAGCACCGTCTTTATCACGCTTATCGACAAAATACAGCTGATCCTTTCGCAGTAGTTCCAGATTCATCAGCTCCGTATTGTGTGTAGTAAAAACGATCTGTGCACCATTTGGATTTGCGGTTTTGCTCTGGAACTTTGCAATGATATAGTTCACCAGTATAGGGGTGAAGCTCACGCTCCAGTTCATCCACCAGTAAGATGCCACCGGTGCGCAACGCAGATTCGATTGCAGGAGCCAGTGCCATCAGTTTTCTGGTACCGTCCGACTCGTCGGAAAGCTCCAGCGAATAGGTTGCTTTCTGTCCATCACGGTTTTCGCCTTGGTGACTGGCTTTTTTGCAGAAACCTCGCCCATTTTCAGGCGTGTCTCTCCATTGTTGGAGGTCTCAGCGAGGGTATGCATAAACTGCATCAGTGCAGCCTTTATGCCATCCGGAATGTTATCAGGCAGACTTTCGTCATCTTGAATCTCATTGCTGTTAAACTCAAATTGCATATCCAAAATACCCAAGTCTGCTACCTTTGCATAGTCTGAAATTACCTTTAGCATATTCTTATCTTCCGAATACTCAATCAACTGCCGGGGAATATCAGAATAATCACGTGAAAAGAACACTTGATTCCGAAACCACCGCATAGCAGAAACGCAAGACGCATCGTTCATAGTGCATGCCACCGAGAAAAATAGCTGGTTTTCAGCGACCATTTCGCCGATCAACAGTCGCTTTGATTTATCCTCTGTGAAATCGAAGTGCTGCCCGGTACGCTTGAACACTAAAGCTTTCTGTCCTTTTGGTGCATGGTAGAGACACTCTGCGTAAATCTTCTCGCGTGTAGCGGCGAAGCTATACCAATACTTTATGCCACCCGAAGTATACTCGAATGCAAACTCCGTAGGTTCATCCTTTGAATAGTCGTTCAGCGCAAACGGATTTACAGGAATAGCAGCATGCTCGTGCTGCGTTCTCTGTGCGTTTCGGATAAACTGCACAGCCAACCAAAAAGCACGAATCACATTACTTTTTCCGCCGCCGTTTTTACCGTAAATCGCAATTGCAGGAAGCAACTTTACTGTGGATGTCAGTGGAATTAAGCAGCTTTTAAAAGAACTCAGCCCGGTTGCTTCCATAGAAAGCACCGCATCGTCTCGAAAAGAACGATAGTTTTTGAAGCGAAATTCAATCATCATCAAAATCACCTCCGTATATTTCATCTATAGTATACCACCAATTTTAAAGAAATACAACAGATAAAATCAAAAAGTTTGATTTTATCTTTCAAATTTAAGTTATATACGCACAATCTTCTTCACAAGACGTTCTGCCGTTTTCACCGTGCCGACCAAAATGAGCATATTGAAAATCAGCTCACCAAATGAACAGGTCGCTGATAAACATTACCACTCACAAGGGTGTAGACTCAAAGAATCTGCAGTAATACACCACTGCGACATTCTCCTGCGACAACACAATTGTCTGCGGCGTTCCAAACCCGGCGAAGTCATACTCGTACCGACAACACCTTGGATAATTTTCGAAATCTCCATCATCAGTTACATACCATGGTTAATCAAACCCTTTGCAATCGCAATATGAACAAACAGCTTTACAGCGTACTCGGACTTTTTCAGTTCTGTAAGGAAACTGTAGGTTCTCACAACTCCCACTACGAAAAAAACAAAATCAACAACACATAGTCCATGACTTGCAGTGCATTTTCCAAGTTCCGCACAATCCAGTTATCCGACATTCATTACACATCTATTCGGTACTGCTAAGAAATGAAGTTTAAAACTTCGTTCTTAGCAGTTCCTCTGATTTTTTTGCGGAATAATAATGTAATTGTTAAAGAAGGCATACTTCCCCCTGCATAATGTTGAAAGCGAGCTTTTGTTTTACTCTACTCGGATTAGTCCCAACTTCTCTCACTCTGTCTATTCTAGCGTTTTCGACACCCATTCTTGTAACACGAAAAATGAGTTTACAAGAATTTTAGGCATAAAAAAAAGAGCCCAATGGCTCAGATGTTAAAAATATTAAATAAGTAACTGTTATTGATTATTCTCAATTCCTCGATATACTCTTACTTTTTAAGATTTACAAGAAGGTATCGTTTTATTCACTCCATGCTGTGGAGGGAAGTCGATTACCTGCTCTTTTAATGAAACTTTCTTTGAAATTTTGTCGATAAACGGAATTTTTACATGAAGTCCTGTTGACCATGTTACATGATATGTTCCGAGTCTTTCAATTACATATGCGTGTGCCTGCGGTACTACCTTGACATTGCTTACGATTACTATAAGCAGGATTAAAAGGATGATACCTAAAATAATAAGTCCTAACATTATTTACCTCTCATTCTGTTACGGGTTCTACTATGAGCTTTACGCCCTCTATTGCAAGAACCTTAACTTTTGTTCCTTTTAAAAGCGGTGCTTTGTCGGACTTTACCGTCCATGTTTCCGCACCAACCTTTGACTGTGCTGTTTCGTCAATGTCGGTTAAATCCGTGAGCATAAATCCGACTTGACCGATGTGGCGGTCTGCGTTTGTTTCCGTTGTCTTGTTACGCTTTTTAAAGCGTTTTACAAATGGTCGTGTCACGATCAGCGATACAAGTGACACTGCAAGGAACACAACTGACTGGATTGTTATGTCGCTTGTAAATATAGTTGTTATGGCGGCACAAACCGAGCCGAGAACGAACCATATTGATACAAGCTGTGTTGTAAAGCCTTCGCAAAGCAACATGAATATTGCAAAGCCTATCCACACTATCGGCATATATTGCCCCATAGAGCTGTCGCCCTCCTTTTCGCATAATTTTAACACAATATTATATATTAGTCAAACTATTTTACTTTGTCTGAATATAACTTAATATAGTTTTTAACAAATTATATTACTTTTTTTGACTTTTGATTTGTTTTTGTAACTTCGTCCAAACCTATAAAGTACATACCTTTTCTCTTTGTTTTTTCAAGATGGATTTTTTCCGAATCAACAAGCAAATCCGTATAGGAATTATTTTCAGGTTCGATAAAACAGAATATTCTGAATTTACCGAAAGTTACGGTTTTGTTGGCTTTATGTGCAGAATCGGAATATGCGAGAATATTCGTTTCTCTATTCGGAACTGCTACAAAAAGAACCTGCTCACCTGTCTTTTTTATCCCGCAATTTACAAGCTCTGATAAAAGTGTATTCGTTTGAATAATTACTCTCAGAAAAATCAATATATTCAAATACAGTATATTCGGCATTTCTGTTTATCATAGAAATTTTATTGTTTTTCTTTGTGTAAACGGCAGGTATAATTATTTTTGATTTCTTATCTAAAGAAACAACAAATACATTGCTACAACCCACCATAAACTGAAATAACACCGAATGTTCGTTCACTCTTCGATTATTTTTAGAAAATAGAACTTCGTCACTAATATCAGCAAAATATTTAAATCTGTATTTGTGCCGATCAATATATTTATATAACATACAAATCATCAAAACAATAGGTGAACAAACAAGTATGATTATGTAAATAGACGAATCTCTTGTTTCGGCTGGACTAATAATTTTATTACTGTTTCTCTCAATCAATGTCACAATAAACATGATTACATAAAAAACACCAACAACTATAAAAAGTTATTACCGCATATTTTTTATTATTTTTCATATTTTTAATCCTGATCAATAATAAGACGGACTGCTGCATTGCCAATACTTATTTCCTATTGGGCGACCACAAGACCTACACTGTGTCTGTTTTTTAGGAACAGGTTTTGGTTTTGAAGGAGCATACACTTTTGGCTTAAAACTACGAGAATTATCCACCACATTTTCAATTGAAGTTGACCAACGATTAACTCTTTGATTTGAGTTATTAACATTGTAATTGTAATGATTTCCACTGGATGTTTTAAAGACATTTGATATACTAGCAAAGCCCATAGTTAATAAACCATCAACTTCAGAATGCTGAACAGCTAAATTAAAATCTTCACCTTGCATTGAATATTTTATAAAAAGAACCAGTAAAACTGACACCACCTTTTATTAATACACCAGCCACAGCTCCAACGCCCAAAACATCTACTGCACCAAGTATAGCACCCGTTCCAGCACTTACAAAAACTGAGCCCCAATCAACTTCATCAATACTTTTACCAGATATAATTTGGCCAAAAACTCAGTAGCCCCCCAATAAGAGCTCCAAAGATTATAGACGAACCTGTAGGATCAGAAGAATAAATAGGATTATTAGCGCAATATGCAAAAAGTATTTCCGTCAAGAATGGTAGTACCCGCTTGAAAATAGCCGTCTGCATTTATAAATCTGTGGGTTACGGCGTCATAGTAACGGCTCATCAGGTAGTAAAGACCTGTTTCTGTGTCCTGATAATAACCTCTGTAACGGAACGGATTCAAATTACCGATATGGTTCGGGTTTGTGATTGCATTTCCGTTATTATCGGTTATAGAAATCACATTACCCCAAGCGTCATATTCATAGTGCGCTTTGAGTTCACCCACTCCGTTATAAATTCCGACAATATCGCCACGGGAATTATGGGTGTAATAATACGAATATTCGGTACCGCCGTCAGTCAGAGTATATCTGACATTATACAAAATTCCGTTTGCATCGTATGAATAATAGAACTTTGCGTCGCCACGGGTTTCATACAATAGCTGACCATTGAGGTACGCATATGTGTATTTTACTCCGTTTACGGTTTTAGTTGTACGAACACTACCGCTGTCATAGCCATAGCTTATGCTTGTATCACCATTTGTAAGTGTTGCAAGCTGTCTGCCGTTTTTCCATGTCATTGACATTCCGTCACGGTATGTAAGCGGATTACCGATTTCATCGTAGGTTATGTTCTGACCGTTATATGATGTAAGAACATCTCCCCGATTTGAATTGTTGTATTCATACGCATTGCTTGTTGTACCGTTTGAATCGGTAACAGTTTCGGATATAAGGTTACCGCCGGCATCGTAAGTATAGTTATAAACTTTACCGTTCAGCTTGTCATCTACACTAACAAGCTGATTCATCATATCGTAACCGTAATGATACTGTAAAACTCCGTCTTTGGTAACATCGGTAATATTACTGTGTGCATCATACTTATACTCATACTTCTCACCGTTGATAGTTTCGGATTTCAACTTTGTAGTTGTATAATCCGAACCACGCTTACTCGCAAAGTAAGTGTATGTTGTATCAATAGGTTTGTCAGCAGAAGTAGTCAATGATGTCTTTTTGTAAGGCGGTTAAGTCCGTCATAAGTATAATCGACCTTTTTACCTGTGCTTAATGTGAAGGTTGCAGGCAGGTTATCTTTTCCGAATGTGAACTTGTTCTTTACAGTTTTATCAGTTGTCTTTGTAACAAGTTGTGTAATGTTATTATTGAGGTCATATGAATACTCAAAACCGAACAAGAGCTTGTTGGAACTTCCTGTTACAGATGAGTCAGCAACAGTCTGACGAACAAGTCTGCCCTGTTGTATCGTATGTGAAATCAGTCAAGCGTTTATTAAGATAATCGTTTTCACGAATTATATTACCGCCACGATCTGAATACCAGTTAAATGCGGTTTTGCCGTTATACTTTCTTGTTTTTACATTACCAAATTCATCATAAGCATAACTTACATTTTGACCTGTACCGTAGGTGGAGCTTAAAATAGGTCCGTTGTTTGCACCGTAAGAATAATAGCTTGCAAAACGACTGTGAGCCAACCTTTGAATCAATCTTATTGCCGAATTCATCGTACTTAATTGAATAATCAGTTCCGTCACGAGAAATTTTTTTCAAGCAACTTTGATTTTGATGAATATGAATATGCGATTGAATACTCGTTGCCATTACTGTTGGACTGCTTAACCGACTTAATTTGATCGGTATTGCTGTCATAAGTATAGTCTGTTACAACAGGATTTTTGCTGTCAAGCTTATCTGTTGTCTGCGTGAGGGTACCTTTGTTACCGTCATACTTATACTCAACCTTGTTGCCATCCTGATCGGTTGCACTTGAAAGCAATCCGTTTGAATCATAAATAACTTCACTTTTTAATATACCTACATCTGTTACTTTAGAGCCACACTTTACTTCAAGTGATGTAGCCAAGCCTTTCGTACTGTAAGTGTAGTTATAATTCATACCTGTCTGACTTGTAGCCTTAGTTACATTATGAGCTTTGTCATAACCGTAGGTATACGCATAACCTTTGGCGTCAATATTCTTTGTTAAGTCAGAATTATTATACTCCATAGTTGACTGCTTTTTAGAATTATCAACTACACTGATAACTTTTCCGTCTTTATCATAAGTATAACTCATTGCGTTGTCTTTTACAAGACAAATATTATCAAAATACGCATAATTTCCCTGATTTTGATAACTGAGATATATTGTTATGGTTTTTAGGAGTTTTTACTTTATTTGTTCCGTCACTCAAATTAAAAGCTGCAGATGTGTATTGCCAACCTGAAATCGAGTAATTAAACGGTGCAGGTGTTTTGTACTTTGTTGAGTTATCCGAATAAGTGATTTTTACGGAAATTTTAAACTTCCTCGTATCATCCTTATTCTTTGGAACAGCATTTGCATATGCCCAACCGCTGACAATGTATGTATCTTCTTCTTTTCCTGTAATATTTACATTCTGACAGATACTTTTTACTTTGCCGGCTTCACCTTTTATACGGAAAGAATATTTTCCTTGTTGGTGTGCTTCGCTTTTACAATCAATTGCATTATTCAGAGTAGAATATCCGTCATACCATGATGTTGGCAATCCGTTTGACGAATACTTTTCAAATCCTGAATTTTCAAGCATATTGTAGTTATTTGCTACTGTGTAGGATTCAAGCTGAATTCCATCAAAATACACTGTACCTGTTGACTGCTTTAAAGCAAGGTTTATTCGTGTTTTGCTGGAATTTTTAGGCACTTTAAAAAGTTGTACTAACTCTTTGCCAACCGTTATCTACAGCTGAATCGGTATTTCCAACTACAAAATCAGAATATGAAGGTGTAAATGTGCCGTCAGAATTATGAGATTCAGCACAGATAAACGCACCTGCATTATCAGACGAACCGTTTACAACGCCGACTGTTTTTATATATCCTGAAAGTGTGTAAGTTTTTCCCGGCTCTAAAACTGTGTTGCTGATATCCTGATACACTCTTCCTCTTGATGTTCCTTCATATTTTGATACAGAAATTGCAAGGGATTGTTTGCCGAAGTAATGCTGTGATGTGTCATATTTTTTCTCAAATGTATTTGATTCACCCCAAAGCCGATTTAATCCAAGAAGAATCGGTTTCCATATTGGAATTTGAAATAAGGTTAACGGAATTTGAACCTGTTGAATAGTTTGAGTTAACCTTATTTAACATTTTGATATTGTCTGCAGCAGAATTCTTTACGCCGTCTGTGTAAGTATAAACAGACGCACCTAAATCTCTTGTTTTTGTCTCGCTTTTTATGGAGATTGTTCTACCGAACTCATCAAACTGATATGTTGAAGTTAAATCGTCATCCGTGTTTGCGATTCCATCCGCACCGTATGTCTTTTTAACCGTTGTATTATACTTTGTACGGTCAAATGTAATTTTCTGACCTGCTGTGCCGTCTTTACCGTATTCCTGAATTGCAGATACTTTCTTACCCGATGCTGTACTTGTGTACTCAAACACTACTTTGTATCCGTCGATATCTGTAATTGATTTCAACGCTTTGTCATTGTCGTATGTAAGTTTTATTTGACTACCGTCAGGTTTATTGATTTGATATAAAAAGACCGCTACTATCTCTAAATTCAGTTTTCCTTCCTGCCGGATCAACCGTATATCTAATATATTTAGTATCACTTCCTGCTGTCTGCTGAAGTAATATTTTCTTATTACTTCCGTCTGTAACAGAATTTATTGTAGTACCGTCTGAAGCATAATTTATTGTCGTTTTATTACCATTGGAGTCTTTTTGTACTTGTAAGAAGACCTTTGGTATTAAAGTAAATATAATTATCTTTCTCATCTTTAATAGCATACTTGCTACTTCCACTACCTGATGTAGTAAGTTCAAGCTTTAAGCCGTCTTCATCAAGATATTTCGTTTTTCCATTTTCAGTTTTTTTGTAGAAGTAATGCTCTGTGCCGTCTTCATCGGTATATACATATGGATAATTATCCTTACTTGTACCTGTTAAACCATATTCACTTGACGGTAACAATGTTTGTTGTATATTAAGTCGCCAACCTCTACCGACATACGGTGTAGTTTTTGAATACTTATCTCCTGCCATATATCCGTTATATACATGCTGTACCGACGCAGGAGCATATCCACTTGCTGTTGATGCATCAGAAGTTACAAATGTCAAATTACCTGAATAATCGTTTACATATGCTGTTCCGGCTGAACCAACAGAAAAACTTGAATATGTCCAATAATCTTCAAGACCTTTGTTGTTTCTGTAAACAATAGTAAATAACGGACGAGGAGTTGATGTTGATGGATAGTTTGATGAATAGAACTCAGCACACTGCATTTCGTTACTTTCATCAAGTGATTTTAACATAATGCCGTTATTTGCTTCGCCGTTATACCAACGCTTAACACAAGAAGTTACATTCCAACTATGCCAAGTCTCTGATTCATTTTTTAGTAAATGTTTCGTAATCAACAACATTTGAATTGTATGACGGCTGATTTTTTCCATGTTAATTTATCCTGTGACCAAGAACCGTTAGGAGAATACGCACCGATATTCATATCCTGATAAAAATCATTATTTATCAAATGTAAATTCAGATGTGCTTCTACTACCATATCACCTTTATTAAGCGTTGGCAATGAATTCATTTTAAAATATGTACGGTACATTCCGTTACCCCATGTTCCGACATTAACAGTACCTGTATAGCCACTGGTACTGCCATAGCCGAAACAAGTTGACGGCTTTGATGAATCAACATATGTACACTGGGATTTCTGCCAGTTTTGACTTGTTGTAAATTGCGGATCAATAGTTACAGGATAACTACAATCCGAAAGGAACTTTTTATCTGCAGAAACTTTGAGCGTAAGCTTATTTTTTTCTTCTGTTCTGTTATTGATAATGTTAAATCCGTACTTGTTTTGTCGTCATTATCAAACATAAAAGGTGCTTCAATTTTATACACAGCGTCACCTTTTAGAATTCAATAATTCTACTGTTTTGTCATCTACAGATTTTGCAGTAAGATTATTAAATTTATACTGAATATAAAAAAATCGCTCCTTGCATTCTTATTCTTTAATATAATATTTTCTTTTACACCTGTTGTGGTTGTAAAATACTGAACATCTACATCATCATAAATGTTTTCGTATGTGATTTCAGATGTAAGGTTTTTTTAATGTTGTAAATGTGTCATTATCTGTCAGCTCTTCATCATTGTTTACTATAGTTGACTTTACTTTGTTTGTATCCTTATATCCCCAACTGATTTTTTGGTTATCGTCCTTGATTTTAACCATAGAGTTCTCTTTGGATTTTTTAGAATAATTAACCTTAAAATCGCTCTTTTTATTAGTATATTCCTCTGTAACTTCATCAGGGGATGCTGAATTTACGGTTTCATTTTTCAAGCTGTTATCATAATCAACCCATTCTCCTGCCGCATTTTTTGTAATGGATAGGCTCCTTATAACTTACAGCCATTGTAGTGCCGTCATCCAAACGGAACTGCTTTGAATATTCATCTCTCTCGTCTTTGATTTCTGAAAGAATGTTTCCGGTTTTGTATTCATCAGAAGATTGTTCTTCATTCGGAGTTTGAGTTTTAACTTCTGTATTTATCGGCAGATTTTGTGCAAACACTTGTGTTGGCAATGAAAATGCAATCAATGCACATAAAGTTACCGATGTTCCTGAAACAAGTTTTTTTAATTTTTTATTCATACTTTCCTCCTTAAATCTAAATCTTGTTGTCAGTTTCCGCAATTAAATTACAACTATCACCTCATTTTAATTTTTACTAAAAATTGTTTTTATCACCTTGCTTTGTTTATACGGCGAATATGTTATTGGTTTAGCATATATTTTATTCGCATAATGTTATTATATATCACATTATGCGAAGTTGTAAATATATTTTTGAAAGTTGTTTTATTTTTTGTGAACTCTGACAATATAAAATACTTGTATTTGTACAAATCACCTGTTATTAGCCTTTTACGACCTAAATTTGGGTATAAAAAAAGAGCCTATTGACTCGTAACATAACTATTAATAATTCGACATACTCCTTTATGTATAATTAGTTTTGACTCATACAACGGTACACTTTTAGTGAACTAGTCACCTTCCGAGTAGAGGGTGCTAATTTCGCAAAATGTTTTTTAGAATCCAACGGATATATCAATCCACACCTTTTCTGCAGAAGGTGACATAGCAGTCATAAAACTGATGTACCCCCCAAAAAGTTAGGCTTTAATTATTTTTTTGTTTTTTAGCAAATAACCTTTGTTATTTGCTATTTTTTTAAAACAATACAAATTTTGCAGAGTAAAGATCCATGAACCGACCTCCAAATCGTTAGATTCTTGGTCTAACTTTTTGGGGTCGGTTCAAAATTATTTATATGAACCTATTGACAAGCGGGAAACTAAACGACTATCTTGTCGATATTAAAAATCAGGCTGAAAATATGTTTCTTCAAATCGTAAAGCAACTAGCAGAAAGCGACAATATAACAGAAGAACTTAAGGCAAAAGATCAGATGGAATGGGTTGCACAAATGAACAATGTTTGCAACAGAACAAGAGAAATTGTAAA
>VOFC01000576.1_pt1 | contig 26000 bp, 43 predicted proteins | sample 5384161 | NCBI WGS metagenome assembly VOFC01 (sample SAMN12384722, study PRJNA508395) | human gut metagenome | isolation source: healthy gut B | host: Homo sapiens | reverse complement strand
AAACAAATGAAAGATGTAAGTTTAAAAAGACTGAAAGATTGCATGAAAAGAGCTGAAGAAGGAGAAGAACTTACGATTGGATTTTTAGGTGGATCGATCACACAGGAAGTCTTGCGACAACAATGGAGAATACGTATGCTTATCGTGTGTTTACGTGGTGGAAGCAGACGTTCCCAAAAAGCAAACGTTCATTATGTGAATGGAGGAATCGGCGGAACAACTTCTCATTACGGAGTTTCCAGAGCAGTGACAGATGTATTAATGTATCAACCAGATTTTATAGTTGTTGATTTTAGTGTAAATGATGAGGCAGACATATTTTTCCAGGAAACGTATGAAGGAGTTGTCAGAAAACTGTTAAGCTGGGATTCAAAACCGGCAGTGGTTCTTTTGAATAATGTTTTTTTATGATACTGGTCTGAATGCGCAGGAATATCATAACGAAGTTGGAAACTGGTATCAGGTGCCACATGTGAGTGTAAAAGATACGATTTATCAGCGAATGAAGGCTGGTGAATATATAAGGGAAGAACTTACACCAGATGGACTTCATCCAAATGATAAAGGACACAAACTTGTTGCAGAAGAAATTGAAAAATTCCTTGAAAGCGTGAAAGCAGAATTAGAAGTTGAGGAAAAAGAACCTGTTTGTCCGAAGGCAATGACGGAGAATGCATACGAGAATGCAAAACGCCTGACAATCCGTGAAATTTCACCAAAACTTTGCGGATTTCATGCAGATACGGAAGAGAAAACAGGACATCTTGATCATTTTAAAAATGGATGGATCGGGAAAAAAAAGCCGGGGATTCTATTCATTTTGAGGTGACTTCTTCCTGCATTGCAGTGCAGTATAGAAAACAATACAGCTTCCTGCAGCAAGAGCAGAGCTTGTGTTAGATGGTGATAAAGAAAAAGCTATCCTTTTGGATGGGAATTTCGATGAGGACTGGGGAGATTGTTTGTACCTTGAGAAAGTATTGCACCATGGAGAAAAGAAAATTCATACGGTAGATATAACAATTCTTCCGGAAGAGGTAACGGATACAACTCCATTTTATCTGATGTCATTAATTATTGCATAAGATTTTTTGAAGGAGAGGCTTCCGGATTAAATTCACAGGAAGATGCCTGAAAATTTTCTGGAAAACAAAAAAATATTGAATTATCTTAGAGTGTTTTAGATGGAGTTCAGTGTGAATCTGAAAACGGAGAACATCATGTTCTTTTCTTTAAACGTCAGGACATCATGTTCTTTTCTTTAAACGTCAGGATTCCTGCCACGAGATGCACATCCTTGGATTTGAAATTGAAGACGGAGCAAAATTATTGGAACTTCCGGATGCACAGACAAGAAAAATTGAAGTTTACGGAGATTCTGTATCAGCAGGAGAAGTGACAGAAGCAGTGGATTATACAGGAAAGACGGACCCTGAACATCAGGGAGGTTATTCTAACAGCTGGTATTCCTATGCCTGGATGACAGCACGTATGCTGAATGCACAGATTCATGATATCGCACAGGGCGGAATTGCATTGATGGATGGACAAGGCTGGTTCCATGAGCCGGAGCAGATTGGAATGGAAAGTGCCTGGAATAAAATCCGCTTTAATAAAACATTTGGTGAACTGGCAGAATGGGATTTTAATCAGTATACACCGCAGGTTGTTGTCGTGGCAATTGGCCAGAATGATAATCATCCGTTTGATTACATGTCAGAAGACTATATGTGTGAGAAAGCAATTCTTTGGAGAGAACACTATACAGAATTTTTAAAAAACTGCGTCAGGTATATCCGAAGGCATCGGTCGTCTGCTGTACGACATTGCTTGAGCATGACAGTTCTTGGGACAAAGCAATTGACGATGTAGTGGTTTCTATGGGAGACAGTAAGATTTCCCATTGTATCTTTTTTAAAAGAAACGGAGCAGCGACTCCAGGACATCTCAGAATTCCAGAAACCTATGAGATGGCGAGAGAACTTGCTGATTATATAGAGAATCTGGGAATCGAGGAATGGAAATAATTAGAATAGCAGAGTAATAAGAGGAAGAAAGCAATGGAAAAAAAAAGATCGTTTTTTCAGAAAATTTTGTCTGGGGTGCAGCAACAAGTGCATATCAAATTGAAGGTGCAGTAAAAGAAGATGGAAAAGGTGAACACATCTGGGACGTGTATACAAAAAAGAACCGGGGAAAGTATATTCCGGTCATACCGGCGAAGTAGCGTGTGATCATTATCACAGATATGATTTTCTTGCAAGATATTTGCGAGAACTGAAAAAAGCAGCAGAGGAAGCGGATATCAGAGGATATTTCCAGTGGTCTTTGATGGATAATTTTGAATGGGCCAAAGGTTACTCAGATTGATTTGGACTCGTATATGTGGACTACAGAAATCAGGAGAGAATTATGAAAGATTCCGCATTCTGGTATAAACACGTGATAGAAACAAACGGAGCAGAATTATAAATGGAAATAAAAAGATCCCTTTTGGGGTTTATTTAGTAGCGTTAATAATAAATGCTTGACAATTTATAAGGAGTGGTGTAGGGTAAAGGTGTCAAAGGAATTTCACCGGATCGGGTGTAATTCCGTTCACTATCCTATACGAAAAGAAGAGGTATTCACAATGAGAGAGTTAAAGCCAATCAAAGAAGGCAAGGTACGCGAAATCTATGATAATGGCGACAGCCTGATCATGGTAGCAACTGACCGTATCAGCTGTTTCGATGTCATTCTGAACAACGTGGTAACAAAAAAGGTACCGTTCTGACCCAGATGTCCAAATTCTGGTTCGATCTGACAGAAGACATCCTTCCGAACCATATGATTTCCGTAGATGTGAAAGATATGCCGGAATTTTTCCAGCAGGAGAAATTCGACGGCAACAGCATGATGTGCCGGAAACTGAAAATGCTTCCTATCGAGTGCATTGTCCGCGGCTACATTACCGGAAGCGGCTGGGCAAGCTATCAGAAAACAGGAAAAGTATGTGGCATCGAGCTTCCGGAAGGATTAAAAGAATCTGACAAGCTTCCTGAGCCGATTTATACTCCGTCCACAAAGGCTGAGATTGGTGATCATGATGAAAATATCTCCTATGAGCAGAGTATCGCTCACCTTGAGAAATATTTCCCGGGAAAAGGAGCCGAGTATGCAGAGAAGCTTCGCGACTACACCATCGCTCTGTATAAAAAATGTGCCGATTATGCTTTAAGCAAAGGCATTATCATTGCAGACACAAAAATTTGAGTTTGGTCTTGATGAAAACGGAAATATCGTAATCGGCGACGAGATGCTGACTCCGGACAGCTCCCGCTTCTGGCCTGCAGATGGTTATGAACCAGGCCATGGTCAGCCATCTTTTGACAAACAGTTCGCGCGCGACTGGCTCAAAGCCAACGATGGAAACCACAACTGGACTCTGCCGCAGGAAATCGTAGACAAGACGATCGAGAAATATCTTCAGGCATATGAGATGCTGACAGGAAAACCGCTGGCATAAAGAACATCATAGTGTTAAAAAGCTACAGGAGGCAGGTTCTGCCTCCTGTTTTTGCATATTTTTGTGATAAGATCAGATGATAATCTGATACTCAAATGTGTGAAACATGTGATATAATGGGAAGAACGACAGGATGCGAAGGAGGAAACACGATATGAAAATTGCTGCTGCAATTGAAAAAATGACAGATTTTTATAAGGGAAATATTCATGATATTTATCATTTTCTGAAGGTATGGGCCTTTGCAAAGAACATCGGCGAGGCCGAAGGACTGGATCCAAAAACACAGGAAACGCTGGAGATGGCAGCTGTTGTCCATGATATTGCCTGCCCGCTGTGTCGGGAAAAATACGGAAATACCAGCGGAAAGCATCAGGAAGAGGAAAGTGCGCCGCTCGTTGCAGAATTTTTCAAAGATGTACCGGCAGGAGAACTGGATGTCGAACGCATCACATGGCTGGTTACGCATCATCATACCTATACAAGTGTAGAGGGAATGGATTACCAGATCCTGCTGGAAGCCGATTTTCTAGTCAATGCCGGCGAGAGCGAATATTCAAAACAGGCGATTGAAAATTTGTGCAGAAAAGTATTTCGGACGGAGGCGGGAACGCATCTGTTGAAGAGTGTGTTTCCGGAGAAGGAATAAGGTCATGAAGTGTGACATCCTCCCCCACCTCTACAGGTGGAGGAGGATGTCACTTTTACAGCAGGACAGCCGGGGTCATTTAACCTTTATGGCGGTCAACCGGGAGATCCCGAAGTATCTGGATGCTACCTTATGGAACAGGGGATTTGTGGATACAAACGGCAAATACTATGAGCTTTGGAATGCGCAGGCACAGTATTATACGGAGTAAAATTTTGGCAATCTGTCGGCAGAGGCCATTCACCGGGAGATCGACGGCACACTGAAACGGCTGGGCACCGATTATCTGGATCTGTATATTATTCACCGGTTTGACTATGAGACGCCCATTGAGGAAACGATGGAAGCCCTGAATGTATGACCGCACTGGCATGGCAATGGGCGAAGGGAGCTCAGGATATCGGTGCGACCAAGGCGGCGTATCTGGAAGATGCGGTAAAAGCCTTCGCTGTAACATTAATCGATGACGACATCGCGTATCTCGAAGAACCGTATATACCGCACCGAATCGTTGGTGCCATTGATCACAATCTGGCAGATGGGGTTATGCTGCTGGATGAAAAGAAATAATTGTTTCGTAAAAAACTATGGCATGTAAAACGCCGTCAGACTTGTTGTAGTCTGACGGCGTTTTTGCGTTAGGAAGCTCTTTTGAAGAAACATCTATATTATTTCGTTTCCTGTCCCGCTTTCTTCCGGAACAGTTCTTTTCCACAGCTGATGACAATGATGACACCAAGAACCATCAGCAGAATGGCGATGATGAGCTGCAGTCCCTCAACGAGGAAGACAGCGGTTCCTGCTCCATACGCTTTTACAAGTGCAATGACACGCTCTACCAGTGCGGTAAAGGTGACGCAGAGCATGATGATGAGCGGCGGGAACAGGGTTCTGTTTTCACGGCCGGTGACTTTCAGGAAGACACAGAGCGTGATCAGAACGAGTGCACTCAGCATCTGGTTTGCACTTCCGAACAGCGGCCAGATATTGGCATATCCGATCTGGGTCAGGATGTAGCCGCAGAGCAGAGTAACAATGGTAGAGAAATATTTATTGCAGAGCAGCTTTCTCCATCCGGCAGCATGTTCCATATCATCGACAGTGAACAGTTCCTGGAAAGGACATACGGCCGATTCGTGCAACGGAGTCAAGACTGGTAAGTGCCAGCGCCGATACACACATCGTCATGAAGCACTGTGCTCCGTATACCGGGATGCCGAACATTTCCAGAAATCCGGCAACACCGGAAGAAAAGATCGCAAATGGCGTTCCGACAGCAGCCGTACCGTCTGCAGAAGCAGCAGCACCGGCAACGCAGAGGGCGAGGACGGCAAGCAGGCTCTCCAGAACCATAGCTCCGTATCCGACTTTCTGCATATCTTTTTCATTCGCAATGGTTTTCGAAGAGGTTCCAGACGATACCAGGCTGTGGAATCCGGAAACAGCACCACAGGCAACGGTGACAAACAGGATCGGGAACAGATCTCCGGATGCCGCATTGTGGAAACCGGTGTACATTGGAAGATTCATTTTCGGGTGCGCAACAACAAGTCCGACAACAGCGCCGAGGATCATACCGGCAAACATAAAGGTTGTCATAAAGTCACGCGGCTGCATCAGAAGCCACATCGGAAGGACAGCGGCAAGAAAGATGTAGGCAAAATACCAGATAAGTCCAGGTTGCTTTGCTTGTTACAAGCGGTACATTCATGCCGATTGCAAAGGCTGCAACAGTGCAGGCAAGGCCGAGTACCATTTCTTTCCAGCCCTTCCACTGCAGTTTTTTCTGGAGCAGTCCGAAGATAACAGCAAAAGCGATAAACAGAAGGGAGATGCTTCCGGCAGCGCCGTTTACAGTTGCCTGGGCAGAAAGCTTTGTGACGCCGTCAACCGTTTCGTAAGCATTAAATGTTCGGGCAACCATATCTGCAAAGGCCGCGATCACGATTAGGGTAAAGAACCAGCAGAAAAGAAGAAACAGTTTCTTTCCTGTTTTGCCGATATATTTCTCAATGAGAAGTCCCATGGATTTTCCTTCGTTTTTGACACTCGCATACAGCGCGCCGAAATCAGTAACAGCGCCAAAGAAGATGCCGCCCAGCAGGATCCATAAAAATACAGGAACCCAGCCAAAAACAGCCGCCTGAATGGCACCGGTGACAGGGCCTGCGCCTGCGATGGAAGAAAACTGATGGGCAAATACGGTCCATCCATCGGTAGGGACGTAATCCTGACCGTCATTTTTGCAACGGCAGGTGTTTTTGCTTTGGGATCGATGCCCCATTTGTTCGCCAGCCAGCGTCCGTAGAAGGTATAACCTGCTATCAGACATACGGCGGCGATCAGTACAATAACCAACGTGTTCATAATAAAATTCCTCCTCGTTCAAAAATGATATTTCCAGTTTACATGGATTTCAAATGGAAAAAGAAAAGGGAAAAGGCAATTGTGTTGGTATGCTTGAAACAAAAAAACTTCGTCTCCCTGACTTATGCAAGAAGACGAAGCTTTCAAAAAACGCCCGCGTTACCACTTCTAATTATCGGCTGTTTCTTTTGGTCGATCACTCAGACAAGATCCCCGAAACCATTTGATACACTTTCCGGTGAATCTCTTCTCTGCTAACGGTGAGAGGCCGGTCCGGACTACTTTCCATTTCTGGTTTCGTCTGTACAGCTCACAGGGGATTGTTCTTTAGGATACCTGCCATCTCGCACCAGCCGATGGTTCTCTGCAAAGGTTCACCCGAAAAATGTTGTCCTGCTCATTGCTTTTTTCTGATCCCTTTTTTTTTTTGAACACTTTGCATTATAGTCTCATTTTTCGGTTTGTCAAGCAATTTTTTAAAAATATTATGTTTTTTCCCTGAAATGGTAAAAATCTATTTCTTGACATAGTAAAAATCTATTTCTTGACACAGAAAACCAGAATTTTTATAATAGAAGAAAAGCGCAAAACCAGAAGGCTTCGTATAATGAAGATTCCTTTGCCATGCTGGATGATGTTCTCGACTGGTGTGAGACGTATCAGGTTTATGCTGTCGTAGATTTCCATGCGGCAACGGCAGGCCAGTCCGGAATTCCGTGTGATGACGGCGTGGACAATGGACAGCATCTGTATGACGATGAAGAATCGATGGAGCGGATGTTTCTTCTGATGGAAGAGTTTATGAGAAGATACAAAGACCGCTGGATCATCGGCGCATATGACTGTATCAACGAGCCGATCTCCATGACGCCGCGCCGCGAGGAGCTGACACCGAAGCTGGTCTATTTTTACGAGGAAATGATCCGCCGCTGCAGAAAGATCGACCAGAAACACTTATTTTTGCTGAATGGTACACAGTTTTCCTCTCTTACATATTTCTTTGATCATGAGTTTGACCCGGAATCCCACAACTGGGGCATCAGTCTTCATGCGTATGAGATGGTTGTTCCGGAGGTAGCTTCTCTTGCCAGCGTTCTCCGTACCTGCCGGGAACAGAAGATCTGCCTGTGGATGGGCGAGACAGGAGGAAGAAATGAGCACGCATGGCAGACAACGATGTATGAGATTCTTGCCGAGTACCACGCCGGTTATAATCTGTGGTGCTGGAAAACGGTAGAGGGAGCAGGATGTGCTTCGATTCTGAACTTTAATGTTCCGGATGAATGGCATCTGATTACCGATTATGCAATTAATGGAGCTGCAAAACCGTCCTACGAGCATGCGCAGGCCATCTGGGACAGCTACCTGGAATGCCTGGCGGTCGATAAATGCAAAGAAAATACGCAGTATCATCCTTATCTGCTTCGAGAGGGCAATTTTGAGATCCCGGCGATCGGCTACAACGCGCTGCCGATGGATTCACACCGTGGTCTTAGTGATCTTCCGAATGCTGCAGGATATCGTCTGTATGACCGGTTTGAATTGGTTTATGAAAAAGGAGATCATCCTGAACCGGCCGGGTTTGCCGCACCGGGTCCGATCAAACATCCGAGAGATCATGTACAGCTTCAGCTGGGAGCAGGAGAGTATGCTTCCTATACAATCCGTGAAAAAGAAACCTATACGGTTTCTGTAACTTACTGTGCAGACAAAAAGGTGAAGGTACAGGCAGCTATTCAGGGAGAGACTCTTTTTGAAGGGGTAATGCCTCCTGCCGATGAGAAAGTAACTTCGGATGTTCATCCATATTTTGCATATGAAACAGCACCGAACACACTCGAACGGTTCACACTCGGTACCGTTACAGGAGAAGGCATTCTGAAAATAGAGGTTCTGGACGGATGTGCACGGTTCGGACAGATTGTGATTCGGAAAAGTGAAAAATAGCAGAACATAACGTTTCTTTATGAGGAATAAATAATAGATCTATCTGCCCGCAGGAATCAAAAAATCCGACGGGCAGATTTTTGATTTTTTTCAGTTTTCCATTGACAATTGCATCACTGGTGCTATAATAAAAACAAACATATGAATAAATGTTCATATGAACAGTGAAAATGAAAAAGGAGATCAAAAGCGATGAAGAAAACGTATAAGATCGATGTTGACTGCGCAAACTGTGCAAACAAAATGGAAGAGGCTGCAAAAACACAGCAGGTGTAGAGGATGCTACCGTAAACTTTATGATGCTCAAAATGATCGTTGAGTTCGAAGACGGACAGGATTCAAAGAGCGTTATGCAGGATGTTCTGAAAAACTGCAAAAAAGTTGAGGATGACTGCGAGATCTTCCTCTAAAATAAAAAACTTTCATCGGCGGATGGAAGAAAAAAGCTGGAGCAGAATAGATTCTAAAACCTGTCTGCGGTTCAGCTCGAGAAAAATCCAGTATTTTCTCTCTGGAGCAGCGGATTTGGATCTGTAAATCTCTGGGATGAAATGCTGGATTTTTTTCATCCGGCGGAAGAACAAAGGAGGCATATGTATGAATAAGAAACAGAAAAAGGTTCTCATCCGCGTCATCGTTGCATCGGTTCTTCTGATTCTCTGCGCGGTACTGCCGACAACCGGCTATGTGCGATTTGCAACCTTTATGGTTCCTTATCTGGTCATCGGATACGATATCCTGAAAAAGGCCTGGAAGGGAATCCTGAACAAACAGGTATTTGATGAAAACTTTCTGATGGCTGTTGCAACGGTCGGTGCCATTCTGCTTGGCGAGTATCCGGAGGGCGTGGCCGTTATGCTGTTCTACCAGATCGGTGAACTGTTCCAGAGTTATGCGGTGGGCAAGAGCCGTCAGAACATCAGTGCCCTGATGGACATTCGTCCGGATTATGCAAATATTGAGGTGGATGGAAAACTTGAACAGATAGACCCGGATGAAGTTGAAGTTGGCACAATCATCGTTGTACAGCCTGGTGAAAAGATTCCGATCGATGGTGTGATCGAAGAAGGAAGCAGTACACTGAATACCAGTGCCCTGACCGGGGAAAGTGTTCCGCGTGACGCCCGGGAGGGAGACGAAGTCATCAGCGGATGTATCAATATGTCCGGTCTGATTAAAGTAAAAACAACGAAAGAGTTTGGAGAATCCACCGTATCCAAGATTCTGGACCTTGTGGAAAACTCAAGCACCAAGAAATCAAGATCCGAGAACTTTATTTCCAAATTTGCGAAATACTATACACCGGCCGTCTGCTACGGTGCGCTGGCGCTGGCAATCCTGCCGCCGCTGGTACGGATGCTGTTTTTAAGTGCTGCTCCTGAGTGGAGCATATGGATTTACCGTGCGCTGACCTTCCTGGTTATCAGCTGCCCTTGTGCACTGGTCATCAGTATTCCGCTCAGCTTCTTCGCCGGTATCGGCGGCGCAAGCCATGAAGGTGTCCTGGTGAAAGGTTCCAACTATCTGGAAACACTTTCCCAGACCAAATACGTTGTATTCGATAAAACCGGTACCTGACACAGGGTGTCTTTGAAGTAGCCGGTATTCACCACAATACGATCAGTCAGGAAGATGTTCTGGAATACGCAGCACTTGCTGAGTGTGCTTCGAGCCATCCGATCAGCAAGAGTCTGCAGAGAGCATATGGAAAACTGATCGACCGAAGCCGTGTCACGGATATCGAAGAGATCAGCGGAAACGGTGTAACAGCAAAGGTAGACGGTAAAAATGTCGCTGCCGGAAATGCAAAACTGATGGAGCGCCTTGGCGTTGATTATATCGACTGCCACAGCGTCGGCACCATCGTCCATGTTGCTGTAGACGGCAAGTATGCCGGACATATCCTGATCTGTGATATGATCAAACCGCATGCGAAAAGAGGCGATTCAGGCGCTGCAGAAATCCGGTATTAAAAGACGATTATGCTGACCGGAGACTCCAAGCGGATAGCCGATCAGGTAGCTGCAGATCTTGGAATTGATGAAGTTTACAGCGAACTGCTTCCTGGTGACAAAGTAAGTAAAGTGGAAGAGCTGCTTGCCGCAAAGACAGAAAAAGAAAAACTTGCCTTCGTAGGTGACGGCATCAACGATGCACCGGTACTGTCCCGTGCCGATATCGGTATTGCGATGGGAGCACTTGGTTCCGACGCAGCAATTGAAGCAGCTGATATCGTTCTGATGGACGACGATCCGCTCAAGATTTCCAAAAGCAATTCACATTTCCAGAAAATGTATTCACATTGTTTATGAGAATATTTATTTTGCAATTGGTATCAAAGTATTGTTCCTGCTTCTGGGAGCCATCGGTATCGCTAACATGTGGATGGCAATTTTCGCAGATGTCGGAGTTATGATTCTGGCGGTTCTGAATGCAATTCGTGCTCTGTTTGTGAAAAATCTATAGAAAGACGAGGACACAAAATGGCAAAAATCAATCCGGAAGAAGCTGATCTGTGCTGTGACTCCTGTGAGGTTCATGAAAATCTGGTAAAGATTGTCAATGAGACCATGCGGATGAAACAGAGCTTTACGATCTGGCAGAGCTTTTCAAGGTATTTGGTGATTCCACGCGGATCCAGATCCTGTTTGTCCTGTTTGAGGCAGAGGTATGCGTCTCCGACCGGGCAGAAGCACTGCACATGACACAGTCCGCAATTTCCCACCAGCTTCGTATTCTGAAGCAGAATAAGCTGGTAAAGAGCAGACGAGAAGGAAAATCGGTGTTCTACTCTCTTGCAGATGGTCATGTACGGACAATCATCGCACAGGGACAGGAGCATATTGAAGAGGATTAAAAAAGCATAAGATAGCAGAAACGTCCCGCAGATGAGAAATTTCATTTGCGGGACGTTTCTGCTTTTCACATTCATTCTTTATTTTGTAAACCATACTTCCCGAACATGCTGTTTTAGAAGGTTCCGTGCATTTTGGAAGCTGTTTTTTTTTTTGTTTACATAACCGAATTATGTAAAGTATTTCTTGAATTTCATGATTTATACTCCTCGGAGTAATACGGAATGCAGAGATACATACCGTCCGTGATCTGGTTGGAACTCAGGTGATTGATCTCACGGACCTCAGCAATGTAACTGGAAATATCGGAGTATTCTTCTGTACGGTATTCTTTGGCGATGTCCCACAGTGTATCGCCGGAAGAAACGCGGATACTGGTGTAGTATTTGTAGGTTGGAGCTTTCGGCTCACTGTCTGCCTGCGTATTCTGCGGCGTGAAGTGGAAGATTAAAAAAGAAATGTGACGGCAACCAGAGACAGGAGAGCGGCGGCTGCGCGGATCTGCAGTTTTCTTCTCTGGATTTTTTCGTCTTTCTCTCAGTGATTTTCTTTTTCTTTGCATTGGTACTCATGTAAAATTCCCCCCTTGATTTGTGATAGAAGAGTAGTTGTGCTACGTGAACATTTGTTCTTTCGAATATATGTTCATTATAATAAAAAGAACGTATGTTTGTCAATACGAAATACGAACAAATTTTCGAAACTTTTGTTTGCGTTCCGGTGGGATTTATGGTAAAATTTATTTGGTATATTTTAAGTAAATATCGTATAGAAAGAGGGACTACCCTAATTCATATAAAAAACGAAACGACAGGAGGAACATACGATGGCTGGAGACAAAAATAAACTGACAGAGAAACAGAGACAGATTCTCGAATATTTAAAACAGGAAATTTTGCAGAGAGGATTCCCGCCGTCTGTGCGTGAGATCTGCGAAGCGGTTTCCCTTCGTTCTACATCCTCGGTACATGCACATCTGGAAACACTGGAGCGGAAAGGCTATATCAAACGAGATGCAACAAAACCGAGAGCCATTGAAATCTGCGATGAAGGATTCCATACCGGTCGCCTTGGTGCAATCCAGGGAATTGCATCGGAAGACACCGCATCCCAGAGTGAAGTTGCACAGATTCCGCTGATCGGCAAAGTAGCTGCCGGAGAACCGATTCTTGCGGTAGAGAATATTGAAGGATATTTCCCGATGCCGGTAGACCGTCTGCCAAACGCAGAAACGTTCCTTTTAAAGGTACAGGGCGAAAGCATGGTAAATGCAGGTATTTTAGACGGTGACCTTGTTCTTGTGGAGCAACAGGCAACTGCGGAAAATGGAGAAAAAATTGTCGCTCTGGTCAATGATTCCGCTACAGTAAAAACATTCTACAAGGAAGACGGTTATTTCCGCCTGCAGCCGGAAAACGATGAGATGGATCCGATCCTTGTGAATGATCTGCAGATCGTAGGAAAGGTAATCGGAGTATTAAGATTTTTATCCTGAAAAATAAAAAAGAAGAAAATAAAAAAATGTTGTGAAAAAAACGAACAAGAAATCGGCCTGTAAAATTCGGCGGTTTCAGAGGAAAAACCGGTGATTTCTGAAAGTAACTCTTCAACTATTCGAAAACCTGCGTTTCCCGAATAGTTATATAGAAGAAATACTTCTTTTATTTTCCCGGTTTTTCTGTTTAGAAAGGCTCATTTGCAGTTATGAAATCAAAAATTACGTATCACGAACAAACCGATATGGAAAATACACTGAAAGCTCCGCGAGGTTCTGAAGACGCTTCCCTCTTTTTACTTCCGAATTTTTCCGCGGCATCAGCACAACGACATCGACCAGCACACGAATCAAATATGCATATGACCTTCGGATCTTTTTTCAGTATCTGCAGAAAGAAAATCCGGAACTTGCCAAAATTCCCATGGATCAGATGTCCGTTGATGTGCTTGACCAGGTCACTGCACTTGATCTTGAGGAATACACAGAATATTTAAAGGCTTATATCGGTTCCCAGGAATCTTATACCACCAACGGGGAAAAAGGCCTGAAACGAAAATTGTCGGCACTTCGGACGTTCTATTCCTATTATTTCAAAAAGGAACTGATTGAGACAAATCCTACGCTGCTTATCGATATGCCGAAGCTCCACGAAAAAGAAATTATCCGTCTGGAGCCAAATGAGGTTGCGGAGCTTCTCGATTTTATTGAATCCTGCGGCGACGGGCTGAGCAATCATCAGCGGGCCTACTATGAAAAAAACAAAGGAACGTGATTTTGCAATCATTACTCTTCTGCTTGGCACGGGAATCCGTGTGTCGGAATGTGTCGGGTTAGATATTGAGGATGTCGATTTTAAAAACAATGGCATCAAAGTGCTTCGAAAAGGTGGAAATGAAATGTTTGTCTACTTTGGAGATGAAGTTGCCGAGGCACTGAAAAAGTATATCGAAGTCCGCGCAGGTATTACACCTGTGGCAGGACACGAACACGCACTCTTCTATTCGGCGCAGAGAAAACGGATCAACGTCAAGACGGTGGAAAATCTGGTGAAGAAATATGCGTCCCAGGTGACGACAACGAAGAAAAATTACGCCGCATAAACTGCGTAGTACGTACGGTACGACGCTGTATCAGGAAACAGGCGATATTTATCTTGTTGCAGATGTTCTCGGCCATAAGGATGTCAATACGACGAAGAAACATTATGCTGCCATGGACGATGCAAGGCGCCGTCAGGCTGCCACAGCGGTACGGCTGCGGGAGTCCATGCCGGAGCATGAGGAATAAAAAACATATCAGAAACCAAAAGAGGAATCAACAGGGGATTATATCCCATTCGTTGATTCCTCTTTTTTATGGAGACGACTTCTCTCCTTTTTTTTAGTTACTCCGCCTTAATTGCCCAGCGCATTTTCGTTGAACTTGCACGGCTGTTGCGGATGCATTCTTCTTTGGAAGGACGAATGACTTCTTTTGAATATTCGGAATAAATACCGATCTGATACAGTCCCTTCATGGACTTTTTTCACAAGCCGGTCTTCGCCGGAATGGAACGTCAGAATTGCCGCTCTGCCGCCCGGAGCAAGAGCATCCGGGAAGTTTTTCCATGAATGCTTCCAGAACCTCATATTCGTTGTTTACATCGATCCGCAGTGCCTGGAAGGTGCGGGCGCAGGATTTTTGATGGCTTCTTTTTTTCGTTTTTCGGAAGAAAATCCAGTGCTTCAGCGATCAGATCACGCAGTGCAAACGTAGTGTCAATTTTCTTTCCTTTCCGAAGTGCCCGCGTAACAACCTGGGAAATTTCTTTTGCATACGGTTCATCGGCGTTTTCAATGAGCATGCCTTCCAGTTCATCGCGTGCAACCGTGCGCAGACGCTCGGCCGCGGAAATTCCTGCCTCCGGATTCAGGCGAAGATCCAGCGGTCCATCATATTTGTAGGAAAAGCCGCGTCCGGATTATCAATCTGCATGGAGGAAACACCAAGATCCGCCAGAATGAAGTCAAAGGGGCCGTATTTGGCAGCAACCTGATCAATATTGGCAAAATTCTGATGAAGAATCGTTAAAATCTCAGGGCCGTACCCCTGCGCGGCCAGTCGTTCTTTTGTTTTTTGCCATCTCGATCGGATCGACATCCAGCGCACAGAGATGCCCTTTTCCCTGCAGGCATGCAAGCATACGGGAGCTGTGGCCGCCGTATCCGAGTGTTGCATCAAGTCCGTTCTGTCCCGGCTCGATCTTGAGAAAATCGAGGATTTCATCTACGAGAATCGGGATATGCATGCCGGCCGGTGTGCTTCCCTTTTGGATCACATGCTCAATGGTCCCCTGATATTTCTCCGGATTCAGTTCTTTGTATTTCTCATTGTAATTCCGCGGATGTGTGCCTTTGTAGCGGACGCGGCGTTTGTGTTCTTTCTGTTCTTCCATAAAATGTTCTCCTTATACTTCAAATATATTTAATCGAACATGTGCGTTCGAATATTTTCCAGATCAATTGGTTCTCCTGTCATCGGCTGCAGAAAGTGCAGTTTCCAGGCATGGAGTGCGGCACGGGTACCGCCGTCGCGGACTCCGTAGAGCGGATCTCCGAAAAGTGGATGTCCAATAGATGCCATGTGAAGACGGATCTGATGCGTGCGGCCGGTTTCCAGACGGCAGCACACGACGGCCCAGAAAGGATCCTGAAGGACAGCCTCGTAGTGTGTAATAGCCCACAGGCCGTTCCCTTCTTTACAGATACGCATTTTAGTGATACGTTTCCCAGACGGATCGAAAGAATCAGGGTCATCTCCTGGAATTTGCTCCATGGAAAGACGAATGGTTTCTTTTGCGTTTCTTCGGAAAAGGGATGGTGTACCAGAGCCAGGTATTCTTTTTTTCAGCGCGCCGCTCTCCCGCTGCCGGGACAGTCTGGCAGCAGCCAGCTGATTCTTTGCAAATAGTACCAGACCCGATGTGTCTTTGTCAAGACGGCCGATGCAGCGGAGTTCAGAAGGCGCTGTCGGTGTTTTTAACAGGGATGCGGCAGCATGTGTCAGGGAATCGGAATAATGGCCGTGGGAAGCGTGGCAGACCATACCGGATGGCTTGTCTGCGACACAGAGATCACTGTCCTCATAGAGAATCCGTACGCCGGCAGAATCACCTGATACCGGCAGAACCTGATCTTCGGAAAGGTGGGGACACTTCTGCTCATATCGAAAAGTGATCGTATCTCCAGTCTGGACGACTGCATTTGTGCGGCAGGAAACACCGTTTTTCTGAATTCCATCCGGAATATATTTGGCATGGCGGATTTCACGTGGTGTCAGGTACAGAAAACGTTTTAGAATTGTTTCCACCGACAGTCCCCCCTGTTCCGGAAGGACAAAGTGACACAGCTGCTGATAGTCAAATTGCGGCATAAAAGATTTTCTCCTCTTCACAAGTTCACATAATCATTTTATGTAAACTATATAAATACAAACAATTCAGTCCGATGATGGTACACTATCTCTAGACAAAAACCGGTTTCACAGATCTCGCAAACCACGTTCTGTTTTACCGATTCGGCAAACAAAAAAATTTTATTTACAGATCCTCTAAGATCACCGTAAACGGCCCATCATTCACCAGTGATACTTCCATCTCAGCCCCGAACACTCCCGTTTCGACAACAGGAACCTGTTCCCGTGCTTTCGCGACCATATATTCATACAGTTCTTCTGCTCTGTGCGGCTCGCCTGCTTCCGTGAAGCTTGGACGGTTTCCTTTTTTTACAGTTGGCATACAGGGTAAACTGTGAAACCATCAGAAGCTGTCCATCCACATCTGCCAGGGACTTGTTCGTCTTTCCATTTTCATCTTCAAAAATACGCAGTCCCAGCAGTTTTTTCATATACTTGTCTGCTGTTGCTTCATCGTCCCCCCTGGCCGACACCGATCAGAACCAGAAAACCTTTCTGAATCGATCCAACAACCTTCTCTTCCACCGAAACACTTGCTCTTTTTTTACACGTTGTATAACAATTCTCATCTTTAAAATCCTTTCATAAAATGACCCTCCTCTTATTTTTAAGAGGAGGGTCGTTTCTCCTATGTTCTGTTTTGATCAGATGCTGAAAATCTTGGGATTCCCGCTTCTTTAACTTCAATTGCCCGTTTGATCATATCTACGGTTCCATCGATACCGAATACACTGCTGTTCAGGCACAGGTCGTAGCTGTCTACCTCGCCCCAGCGTTTGCTGGTGTAGTAATTGTAGTAGCTTGCACGCTGTTTGTCGATCTTTGTGATCTTGTCTTTTTGCTTTTGCATCGGAAAGATCATACAGCTTTTTGCGATACGGCGGATGCGATCCTGCATATCTGCTTTAATAAAGATGCTCAGCACGTTCGGATTTTCCTCCAGTGCATAATCTGCACAGCGGCCTACGATGACACACGGACCGTCCTGCGAAATCTTCTTGATGGCATCAAACTGCGCCAGAAATACCTTCTGGTTCAGCGGCATATCCATCATGGTAGATCCATAGCCGAAGGAGTAACTGTCCATAACCAGAGAGTATAAAAAGCTGTTGGTTGGTTTTTCATCGTGGTTTTCGAACAATTCCTGGCATAATCCGCTGTCCTTTGCTGCTCTCTCCAGCAGCTCTTTGTCATAGTACTTGATTCCCAGGTCATCCGCTAAAATCTTACCAATGGAATGTCCGGCGCTTCCGTACTGACGTCCAATCGTTATGATAGTTTTCATATAATCCGCTCCTTTCCATTCCGTCACAATAATCTGCTTTCACAGATGTAGTAACTCGCGTTTTTTCGTTACATCTAGTATACTACAGAATTCACAGAAAGTACAGAACATTTTGAAAAAAACTTATACAAATTAACTATATACTTTTTGAAATATCATTCTTTTTAAACAGTTTCAGACATTTTTTCGAAACTGCAGCAACAGATTGGAAAAATATTCCGGAAGCGGCGCCTCAAACTCCATATAGGCACCGGTCCGTGGATGGATAAATCCAAGTACCATCGCATGCAGCGTCTGTCCCTGCAGGTTTTTCACCGGGCATTTCTTCGGACCATAAACCGCATCGCCAAGCAGCGGATGGCCGAGACTGGCCATATGGACGCGGATCTGATGGGTGCGTCCCGTCTCCAGCTGACACTCGATATACGTATAATTTCCAAAGCGCTCCAGCACACGGTAATGTGTGACCGCCGGTTTTCCGTTCCGTTCATTAATCGCCATCTTTTCCGGTCTGTCGGATGGCGGCCGATTGCACCGCGCACGGTTCCCTCGTCCTCTTTCAGATTCCCATGGACAATTGCCCGGTACTTTCGGGTAATGGAATGTACAGAGAGCTGTTCTGCGAGGCTCTGGTGGGCGAAATCGCTCTTACAGATAACCAGGGCACCCGTTGTGTCCATATCGATTCTGTGGACGATTCCGGGGCGCAGAACGCCGTTGATGCCGGAGAGATTTCCGCGGCAGTGATACAGAACCGCATTGACCAGTGTTCCGCTGCTGTGGCCTGCCGCCGGATGTACGACCATCCCCTTTGGGCTTATTGACGACCAGAAGATCATCATCCTCGTACAGAATATCAAGCGGAATGTTTTCTGGCTCCACGTTCAGTTCTTCCGGTTCCGGCAGAAGCACCAGAACGGCATCACCGGCGGCAACCTTACTGCTTGCTTTCTGCGTTTTTCCGTTGATCGAAACCTTTCCGTCTTTTAAAAAGCTTCTGCAGAAAAGAACGGGAACAGTCCGAAAAAGATGCGGCCAGGCACTGATCAATCCGTTTTCCGTCAAAATCCGGTGTAACTTCCAAAATCCGTTCTTCTTCAGCCATCGGACTCCTCCTTTTTGGCGTTTTTATGCAGAAATGCGAAGTCTTCGTCCTTGTAGTACAACAGATACAGCAGTAAAAAGACAGCGACCGATACGGTGACATAAATATCAGCTACGTTAAAAACCGGAAAGTTGATCAGCGAAACGTAGATGAAATCAACGACATAGTGATTCAGAAAACGATCGTAAAAATTTCCGACCGCACCAGCCGTCAGAACAGTCAGCACGGCAAAAAGCGGTAAAAAGCGGCGTGTCTTTGGAAGCTTGTAAAGACAATCACCATGACGATCAGAAACAATACCGTCATCATAGCAAACAGCCAGTACTGATCCTGCAGAAGTCCGAATGCCATACCGCGGTTTTCCAGATAAAACAGCTCCAAAACCCCTGGAATGAGCTCGATCGACGGCTGGTCCTTCAGATACTGCACTGCCAGTGATTTTGTATACTGATCTGCTGCAAGCAGAAGGACAATCGCTGCCGCGCAAACCAGATAAACGGCCAGCGGAGAAAGTTTTTTACTCTTCATCGATCAGATCTCCATTAATAGAATTGATAGCTTCCAGCATTTCTTCATCTGTAACCGTGCGGTCCACCACAGCATGGCCGACAGACTCAGAAGGATGAATTTGATCGTACCCTGTTCCATTTTCTTGTCCGATTTTGTTGCAGCCAGAATATCTTCCGATTTCAGGCCGTCTACGGTGATTGGCAGATAGAAACCGACGTTCATATCACGAATCTCGTAAAACTCTTCATCGGAGAGATAACTTCTCTTGTAGGAAATATAGGCAGCAGCAACGGTTCCAAGTGCAACGCACTGGCCATGGAGCAGTTCGAAGTTTTTGAGCTTTTCAATGGCATGACCGATCGATGGCCAAGATTTAAAACGGCACGCTCTCCCTGTTCTGTTGGGTCATTTTCTACAACCTGGCGTTTGATATCGCAGCATTTCTGAATCATTTTCGTTAATACCGGCTCAATCCGCTCTTCGATCTCAGACATGTGATTGATGGTCCAGATGTAGAATTTTTCATCGCGGATCAGACCTGTTTTCAGGACTTCTCCCATACCGCAGGCAAACTGTTCGCCGTTCAGGGATTTTAAGGTTGCCATGTTCATATAGACAAGACGTGGATGATGGAATGCACCGACCATATTTTTGTACTGGTCGAAATCGACGCCCGTTTTTCCTCCAACGCTGGAATCTACCTGTGCAAGCAGTGTCGTCGGAAGCTGGATGAAATCAATGCCGCGCAGATACGTTGCCGCCGCATAGCCGGTCAGATCCCCAACGACACCGCCGCCGAGTGCGAATAAAATGTCTTTTCTCTCAAAGTGGTTTTCAATCAGATGCGTGTACAGATCTTTGACGGTATCCAGATTTTTGCTTGCTTCACCAGCCGGGAAAACAAATGCGGTTACGGTCTCAAACAGCGGGGACAGTACATTTTTACCTCTTCCAGATACAGTTCTGAAACCGTGCTGTCTGTGACAATGCAGGCCTTTTTTTGCAGGGAGTTTTAAGTTCTCCACACAACCGGCGAGGCGTTCGTAGCTGCCGTCCCAGACAATTTCATAAGAAAATTCAGTAGATGTGCCTTCTCTTTTAACGGTAAGTGTTTTCATAATTTATGCCTCCTGTATGTTCTTTCATGAAAAAAGCATCAGAATCCTGCATCTGATGCTTTTCCTTTGTTACTAAGTAAATCAATAATTGATCCAGTGGATCCATTTTAATTTACTGCAAAGATAATTTTCTTTAATAATCGGTACGGATATTTGGAAGATCAAAAGCTCCGCTTAAGATATCCTGGATGTCGCCGGAAATTTCTACACTGGACGGTGTCAGGATGAAAATATAGCTGGAAACTTTCTGCAGACTTCCGCTCATGCAGTAGCATGCACCACAGCAGAAATCAATGATTCTCTGGGCAATATCCACATCAATGCCTTCTAAGTTAAGGACAACGGTACATCCGGCCAGAAGCGTATCCGCGATTTCACGGGTATCCTCCATGGAAGCCGGTTTGATGACGCATACTTCCATATTTAATGCACCTGCTTTCTTTCTCATTGAGTAACTTTCGGGGAAACCGGAGCAGCTGACTTTGGAGCTCGTGCAGCAGCAGCCTGACTTGAAGCGGTGGTCTTTGGCGCCGGCTGTTTACGCGGTGCAGTGTGAACCGGTTTCGCCTGCGGCTCTTCCTCTTCGTCCTCATCCTCGTTCTCCAGTTTACGGAAGAAACGTTTCTTTGGTTTTTTCTTCTATATCATCGTCTTCTTCATCGAAGAAGCTATCCGAATCAGCATCCTCTTCCTCGTAATCGTCGTTCAGCCGGATGGCATCCAGAAATTTGTCTAAAACACTCATTCTTATACTCTCCTATTTTTAGTCCTGTGGCATTTGGCCAGACAGCCGTGCAGAATGCGCAGGGGTCACTCTTCTTGGAAAGGCTTCCTGTTATCTTTTACTGTAATCCCGTTCGCCAAAGATTCCGGTTCCAACCCGTACTAAAGTGGCGCCTTCTTCTACTGCTACTTCGTAATCGCCGGTCATGCCCATGCTCAAAATGGCCATACGTACATTATTAATGTTTTTGGCGGCAATGTCAACACTTAATTCCTTTAATTTGCGAAAAACCGGACGATTTTCTTCTGGATCTTCCACATACGGTGCAATGGTCATAAGTCCCTCCACATGAATTGCCGGAAGTTTTGCGATTTCTTCAATCAATGGAAGGGTTTCCTCTACGGAGACACCAAACTTGCTTTCCTCGCCGGCAACGTTTACCTCGATCAGGATCGGGATTTCGCAGTTGTGCTTTACCGCTTCCTCACTGATCGTTTTTGCCAGACGAAGAGAATCGACAGAATGAATCAGGGCAACTTTTCCTGCAATGTATTTTACTTTATTCCGCTGCAGATGACCGATCATGTGCCAGTGGATATCCTTTGGCAGCACTTCCTCTTTTTCTGTCAGCTCCTGCACTTTGTTTTCACCGAAATTGCGTTCGCCAAGATCATAGATTTCGGAGAGCATTTCGATCGGTTTTGTCTTGCTGACCGCAATCAGGGTAACTTCCTCCCGGTTCCGTCCGGCTCTTTTGCAGGCTTCTGTAATTTTCTTCTGGACTTCTTCATAGTTCTCTTTCAGCATATCTTTCTAACCTCCAGTATTTAATGCACAATATCTTCTTCACTGACGGTGGATGCATTTTCCACAATATAATCATACTGCGAAATGCCGTATTGCGTTTGTTTTTTTTATGATAGAATACTCCGCATTCTGATCGATGATCTGAATTTTGCGGAATACAGCATATCCTTTGTTGATGCAGTAAACACCCTGCAGCGGAACCGTTTCTCCAATCTGATACGTTGTGGCGGAATCCTGTGCACGAAGTATATCTCCATCGTTAAAAGCGGCCATGTCGATGTAATATTCGACCGGATTATCATTTTCATCATTGACCTGCTCATAGATCGTGGCGTTTACAAATTCTGTCACCGGCTGTCCGTTATCATCCAGCATGACATTTCCTTTTTTATCGGTCTTTTCCCGCAGGAAACCGGAAGAATTGCTGTCTCCGCCCTGTACGAGCATCTGCGCCGGGATTTTATAGAAATCTTTTTCCGTGATGGCAGTATTTGGAATTTTCAGTCCGCTTCCAGTGTTTGTGACCAGCTCTACTGAAAGAAAACGGTCTTCCGCATAACGGATCATCCCGCTTGTAAACGAAATGACAGCATAGTTCTGATCGTTAATGGACTTTAGATTCAGCGTTCCCGTCTGTGTTTTTCCGTCTTTCAGAAATTTAACTTTTATCGTACTGAAATTGGAAAGTGTAACGACCTGCTTATTCGTCACCGGAACGGCAATTTCCCACTGCTCATCTGTCACCAGACGGTATACTGCATTTCCAGGCTCCGTCTGCGCGCCGGAATCAAAGGAAACCACAGAGGCTTTCGTAGAGAAAAGCTCCGGCGTAAGGCTGTCCTCCGTATAGCTTTCATATCCATCACTGCCGTAGACGACAACACCGTCCTGATCTGCATAAAATATCGTCTGTGATGAGGAATCTCCGTTTTCAGCGGCAGCGGCAAGCAGCTTTGCGGAAAGTTCTGTTTTCAGCTGATAAATGCCGGAAAAGGAACTGGAATCATAATCAGAAGAAAAACGTGCGAGCGAGGAACGAAGCGACGTTCTCGTTGCCGCATCTGCCGAAATACCAGAGGTATCGGCATTTTCTGTTGCGGAAATCCCATAAACAGCGCTTCCGCGGCTGATTTTCGATGCATTTGGGGTATAGAACTGAACATATCCGCTGCCGGAGGAAAGCTGCACACTCTCTGTCCGCATGGCGAATGCGGTATAGGTATCATTCCGGGATAAAGTTCCCTGCACAACCTGAAAAGATTTGATATGATCGGCGGTCAGGTAAAAGAAAAGTGAAACTGCCATATAGAAAAAAAGGGCTCCAAAGATGATATTTCCAATATTCAACGCTGGAAAAGGGAAACGGATTCTCGAATGCCGGCGGCTGTTCTTTTTTCTGCTTAGACAAAATGTATGCTCCTTTTATTGTTTAATCCATGCGCTAAAAGGACGGTGCCGTAAGCGCCGTCCTTTGGTTTTGTCGCTATGCAATTATTATAATACAGTTTCGGTTACAGTGCAACGATAATCTTATCCTGCATGCCTTCCGGAAGCTCTTCTTTATCCATGGAGACACTTAATACGAAGGTAATGTTATACTGCTTGCCAATGCCTTCCAGCTGTTCAACACAATCTGTGATGTCCTCTCCTTCCAGTTTTGCTACTTTCAGGAAGCTGTCGAGATAAACGCTTGCGAGATCGTGGTCCTGAGAAACGATACCGCAGATAAATCCGATAAATTCATCACTGTTTTTCAGAGGATAGTCGGTTGCGGAAATCAGACGTACTTTTTGTTGTTTAATTCAAACATGTGCTTTGTGCTCTTGTCAATATACACGATATTTCCGTTTGCGGTTTTACCTCTGCATTTACTTTGTCTAACCGCTGTTTTGTTTTGCCTTTTCCCTTCTTGCCTACAATTAATTGAACCATAGCAGTTTCCTCCTTAGATTAGAATAAGATATTTTCACCAAAAACCTTTAAGTTCATGGTTTAATTATAGTACAATTCACCAACGTTTTCAATGGTAAAATGAAAAAAATTCTGAAAAATCTTCTAATTTGCAGGGAAAGGAGCTCTGTTTTTCTAAACGGATACGACAATCTCCCGGATAGGCAGAAAAAACGCCGTCCGGGGGATTGCAAAAAGATTACGTCAGGAGTTGATATTGGAAAGAAGAGTGTTCATGTCCTCGTACAGTTCCACTTTTGTTGATGCATGAAGAATGACAGAGATAAACGGTTCTCCGTATGCATTCTGGGATACCAGTGCCAGGCAGGAACCGGCCTCATCGGTCGTTCCGGTTTTTTCCGCCGAGCACCGTCACGTTTTCCGGTGCGTTTTTCTCTCCGGTCAGATATTTGTCCGTGGAGCTTAAATAGATCGTTCCCGCCGTACCGTCCGCATGCGTCATGTTCAGCGTGTAGGAAGACATTGACATCGTATTCTGGAATTCCGTATGCTGATAGGCAGCATACAGCATCAGATAAACATCATATGCAGTAGTGTAATGATTCTCATCGTGAAGACCGTGCGGGTTTGCAAAATGCGTACCGGTCATGGCAAGGGAAGCTGCCTTATCGTTCATCATCTGAACGAAATTCTCTACACTTCCGCCTACCTGGCGGGCAATCGCCATAGCAGCATCATTGGCAGAATAAATCAACAATGCATGGAAAAGCTGATCCATCGTTACCGTATCGCCCACGGCAGTCCACTCATCTGGGATCCATCTTCCAGCGCAAGATCCTCTTCTGTGATCGTTACCTGCGTATCCGGCTGGTTGTATTCCATGGCAAGGAGAGCCGTCATGATCTTCGTGATGCTGGCCGGGTAGACCTGATCATACATATTCTGCGCGAACAATACTTTTTTGTGATCCAGATCAAACAGTCCGGCCTTTACCTGTGAAGAAAAACGAGATATCATTCAGCGGTACGCTCGTCTCACCGACACAGAGATCGGCAGAGAGCGTTTCAGCCTGAAACCGTTTTTTCTGCCGAAAGCGGATCGGAGGCAAGCACCATACTTCGCGCAAACGGCTCTGTAATGTCCATCTGGCGGTCCTGACGGTACAGTTTCACACCGATCAGAACCGCAATAACAGCAACACAGACACCCGCGCCGATGATCAGGCGGTTTAAAATATGTTCGGTTTTTTCCGGAGCAGTCCCGTTTTTCTCCGTTACAGGCAGTTTCTGTTCTTTTTCTGTAGTATTAGTCGTTTCTCCGGTAGATTTCACGCCAGTCCATTTCTCCTCTGTCTAATGATTTGATCAGCATTTCTGCCGTTGCAAGATTGGTGGCAAGCGGAATGCTGTGTACGTCGCAGAGACGGATAATCCGATGGACATCCGGCTCATGCTGTTTCGGCTGTTCCGGATCCCGCAGGAAAATCACAAGATCCAGATCATTCTGTTCAATCTGAGAACCCATCTGCTGAACGCCTCCAACGTGTCCAGCCAGATATTTGCGGACGTTAAGTCCGGTTGCCTCTTCTACCAGACGGCCGGAAGTTCCGGTTGCATAAAGAGTATGCTTGGCAAGTACCGAGCGGTAGGCAATACACAAGTTCTGAAGCAGCGTTTTTTTTGCATCATGCGCGATCAATCCGATGTTCATTGATGGTTTTCCTCCTTAGTAATTCATAGTTTCTGGTTACAAAATCCCGGTTCTGCAGTCCGACATTCAGGACAAGCCCCATTCCGATGTAAAGTGTTACAAGGGATGTCAGTCCATAACTGACGAACGGAAGCGGTGTACCGGTGTTCGGCAGGATTCCGGTTGCAACACTGATATTCAGAAAGCTCTGAAAGGCAATGAGTCCTGCCATACCGCAGCAGATCAACGTTCCTGACAGATCTTTTGCTTTCCGGGAAGTCCGGATGCATTCGACGAGAATCAGGAACAGGAGCAGGATGATTCCGCAGCATCCAAAGAAACCAAGCTCCTCTCCTGCCACTGCAAAAATAAAGTCATTATGGTTCTGGGAAACGAAATTTCCCTTATTTGCGGAAGAAACTTTATTGTTGTTGAGTCCTTTTCCGGTCAGCTTTCCGGAGCCGATGGCTGTAATGGAATTCTGCTGCTGGAGACGGCCGTCGGCGTTGTCGGCATCATCGCTTAACCAGTCCTGAATTCGCCCAAGCTGATAACCAATCGTCTTGTCAAGAGC
>VOFC01000456.1_pt1 | contig 26000 bp, 49 predicted proteins | sample 5384161 | NCBI WGS metagenome assembly VOFC01 (sample SAMN12384722, study PRJNA508395) | human gut metagenome | isolation source: healthy gut B | host: Homo sapiens | reverse complement strand
ATTTTCGAGAAGGATCCCATCCCAGGCGGTGCCTGCGACGGGTGGGAGTACCCGGGGCTGGGCTATGTCATGCGCGGTGGGCGTGAAATGGAGGACCACTTCGAGTGCCTGTGGGATCTGTTCCGTTCCATCCCCTCCATTGAGGACCCGAACCTGAGCGTCTTGGATGAGTACTACTACCTGAACAAGCGGGATCCCAACTACTCTCTTTGTCGAGCCACGGTGGACCGGGGCCAGGACGCCCACACCGACGGAAAATTTGGATTGTCCGACAAGGGCGCCATGGAGATCATGCGGCTGTTTTTCACACCGGACGAGGTGCTCTACGACCGGCCCATCACCGACTTTTTCAGCCACGAGGTGCTGGACAGCAACTTTGGCTCTATTGGCGCACCATGTTTGCCTTCGAGAACTGGCACAGCGCTCTGGAGACGAAACTGTACATCAAGCGCTACATCCACCACATCGGCGGTCTGCCGGACTTCAGCGCGTTGCGATTCACCCGCTACAACCAGTACGAGTCGATGATTCTTCCCATGGTGAAGTACCTGGAGCGGGCAGGGTGCAGTTCCACTACAACACTAAGGTGACGGATATCCGCTTTGAGATTTCCGCCGGAAAAAAAAATTGCCCGGCAGCTGCATCTTCTCACTATAGAGGGAAAGCAGGACATCGACCTGACGGAGGACGATCTGATATTCCTTACACCTGGCGGCTGTGTGGAGAATTCCGCCTTGGGTTCCCAGGACAGCCCCGCCGCTTACTCCACTGACCTGAAAGAGGGGGGCGGCTGGGACCTGTGGGGCCGCGTCGCCGCCCAGGATCCGTCCTTCGGCCATCCCGACAAGTTCTGCTCTGACCCGGAGAAGACCAACTGGATGAGTGCTACCGTTACCACACTGGATGACAAGATTCCGCCCCTACATCCAGCGGATCTGTCAGCAGGACCCCTTCAGCGGAAAGGTGGTAACCGGGGGTATCGTGACGGTGAAGGACTCCAACTGGCTTTTTGAGCTGGACCTTTAACCGCCAGCCTCAGTTCCGCAGTCAGCCCAAAGGGGCAGCTGGTGGGCTGGATCTACGGTCTGTTCAGCGACCGGCCGGGCAACTTCGTGAAAAAAGCCCATGCGGGAGTGCACCGGCAAGGAAATCTGCATGGAGTGGCTTTACCACTTGGGGGGTGCCCGAGGAACAAATCGAGGATCTGGCCGCTCACAGTGCCAATACGATCCCCTGTATGATGCCTTACATCACGGCGTTCTTCATGCCGCGCGCTAAGGGGATCGGCCTAATGTGGTGCCGGAAGGGGCCGTCAACTTCGCCTTTATCGGCCAGTTCGCCGAAACGCCCCGTGACACCATCTTTACCACCGAGTACCCATGCGCACTGGCATGGAGGCAGTGTACACTCTGCTGGATATCGACCGGGGCGTCCCGGAGGTGTGGGGCGCGTGTATGACGTGCGGGATCTGCTGAACGCCACGGTGAAGCTCCGGGACGGGAAAAGGATCACCGACCTGAATCTGGGGTTCAAGGAGCGGATGGCCTTGAAGGAGATACTGAAAGCCATCTCCGGCTCCGACGTAGAGAAGCTGATGCGAGAATACCATGTGATTTGAGGGAAACGCGGCAGCAAAACAGAAAAAAGCTACCCTTTCCGGGGTGCTCCCAAGGTGCGGTTCGGCGGAGCGGATAGGCTGATCTGGATAAAGGCTTCAAAGCTGGGTGTTTTTTTGTTTTTCCATGCTGTACATGAGAAAGAAGGAAGCCTGAAATAGCAGGGCTTTCTCCCATAAAATGAAGGTAGGAGTATTGGACAGTCAAAGAGAACTGTTCCATACTCCTACCTTTGTCCATTTGGCGGAGCGGGTGGGATTCGAACCCACGTGCCGGAGTTACCGACAAACTGATTTCGAGTCAGCCCCGTTATGACCACTTCGATACCGCTCCGTATGATGTGCCCAATTATTATACCCGGAAACCATGCCAGCGTCAACCTTAATTTTCGGGATGGGTTGGCTTTCTTTGGGGAAACCTAGTGGCAGAAACCCTATTGACAAATACCCCAGAGGGGTATATGATAAAAATACCCCGTGGGGGTATTTGAAAGGGGATGAGAGGATGGAAGAACCCATCTGCACTTGTCATAAGACCAAGGAACGCTCAGAGGAAGAAGTCAAAAAACTGCTTAATCGCTTGAGCCGCATCGAAGGTCAAATTCGTGGGATTCGAGGCATGGTGGAGAAAAAAACGCCTACTGTCCAGATATCCTGATCCAATCTGCGGCAGTGACAGCGGCCATGAATGCGTTTAACCGCGACCTTCTGGCCAGCCATATCCGGACCTGTGTCGTCAAGGATATCCGGGAAGGGAAGGATGAGGTCATCGATGAACTGGTCCTCACCCTACAAAAATTGATGAAATAAACCGAGAACCTCCCTCTTTATGGGATTCCCGGCAGAAAGGAGGTTTGCCCAATGGAACAATACAACGTGACAGGGATGGAGCTGCGCTGCCTGTAGTGCAAGGGTGGAGAAAGCGGTCTCCAAAGTACCCGGAGTGACGGCCTGCTCCGTCAGCCTGTTGACCAACTCCATGGGTGTGGAGGGACGGCCTCTCCCAAGAGATCATTCACGCCGTGGAAAGCGCCGGTTACGGCGCTTCGGCAAAGGGGAAAAACGCGACGGCGGCGGGCACGGGCCGCAGAAGCAGAGGACGCGTTGGCCGACCATGATACACCAGTGTTGCGAAAGCGTCTCATTAGTTCGTTGGTGTTTTTAGTGATTCTGATGTATTTCTCGATGGGTCATACCATGTGGGGCTGGCCGGTTCCTGCTTTTTTCCAGGAGAACTATGTTGCCTTGGGACTGCTCCAGCTGTTGCTGACGGCAGCCGTTATGGTGATCAACCAGAAGTTTTTTTATCAGCGGTTTTCAGAGCCTATTCCATCGGGCGCCCAATATGGATACCCTGGTGGCGTTGGGGGCAAAGCGCAGCGGCGTTTGTCTATAGTACCTATGCCCTCTTTGCCATGACCGGCGCCCAAGCGGCAGGGGATACCGTGGCGGCGATGGGGTATCTCCATGACTTTTACTTCGAGTCTGCTTTGCGATGATTCTCACCTTGATCACCGTAGGCAAACTGCTGGAGGCCCACTCCAAAGGAAAGACAACCGATGCCCTGAAGGGTTTGATGAACCTTGCCCCCAAGACGGCAACCCTTATTCGGAACGGTGCGGAGGTCACGGTACCCATTGACCAAGTCCAGAAAGAGGACCTTTTCGTCGTTCGCCCTGGGGAGACCATTCCCGTGGATGGGGTGGTGGTGGAAGGCACCAGTGCCGTCAACGAATCTGCACTGACAGGGGAGAGCATCCCGGTGGACAAGGCAACGGGGGACCCTGTCTCTGCGGCCACACTGAATCAGTCGGGGTTTCTCACCTGCCGGGCTACCCGGGTGGGGGAGGACACCACCCTCTCCCAGATCATCCAGATGGTCAGTGATGCGGCTGCCACCAAAGCGCCCATTGCGAAGGTGGCGGATCGAGTCTCCGGGATCTTTGTCCCAGCGGTGATTTCCATTGCAGTGGTGACCACTTTGATCTGGCTTTTGCTGGGGTACGACGTGGGCTTTGCCCTGGCGAGAGGAATCTCTGTGCTGGTGATCTCTTGCCCCTGCGCCCTAGGTCTGGCCACGCCTGTGGCCATCATGGTGGGCAACGGGGTGAGGCGCCAAGCATGGCATCCTGTTCAAAAGTGCTGTTTCTTTGGAGAACGCTGGCCGGACCCAGATTGTCGTCCTGGACAAGACGGGCACCATTACAGCAGGGCAGCCCCAGGTGACCGACGTCTTTGCCAGCACCGGGGTTTACAGAGGAGGCGCTGCTCCGCTTGGCATTTGCGCTGGAGCAAAAGAGTGAGCACCCCTTGGCCCGGGCCATCCTCCAAGAGGCCCAAGCGCGGGGCTTGCCGTCCCAGGAGGTATCGGATTTCCAGGCCCTTCCTGGCAACGGCCTTTACGGCCGTCTGGCAGGGGGAGACCTTGCGGGGCGGGAACGCAGACTTTATCCGCCTTCACACCGCCTGGCTGCCGAGATGGAAGCCCAGGCTGCACGGCTGGCAGAGGCTGGGAAAACGCCCCTCTTTTTTCAGCCAGGGAGATCGGCTGGCGGGCATCATTGCTGTGGCGGATGTCATCAAGGAGGACAGCCCCCCAGGCCATCCGAGAACTCCAAGCCATGGGCATTCAAGTGGTGATGCTCACGGGGGACAACTGGCGTACTGCCCAGGCCATCGGCCGCCAGGCGGGGGTGGACCAGGTCATCGCAGGGGTCCTCCCTGACGGGAAGGAACGGGTCATTCGCCAGCTGAAGGAACAGGGGAAGGTCACCATGGTGGGGGGACGGCATCAACGATGCCCCTGCCCTCACCCGGGCAGACCTGGGCATCGCCATCGGCGCCGGCACGGACGTGGCCATTGACGCGGCCGATGTGGTGCTGATGCAGAGCCGGCTCAGCGACGTACCTGCGGCCATCCGTCTCAGCCGGGCTACCCTGCGGAACATCCACCAAAACCTGTTCTGGGCCTTCCTCTATAACACCATTGGCATCCCCTTGGCTGCTGGGGTGTTCATCCCCTGGGATTGACGTTGAACCCCATGTTCGGAGCAGCCGCCATGAGCCTGTCCAGTTTCTGCGTTGTCACCAATGCTCTCCGTTTGAATCTGGTTCGATCCACGACGGGAGTAAGGATAAAGCCATTCACCCCATTACACTTGATATTCCAAAGGAGGAACCTACCATGGTAAAGACGATGAAGATTGAAGGCATGATGTGCACCCACTGTGAGGCCCGTGTGAAAAAAGGCCTTGGAGGCTCTGGATCACGTGGAGAACGCCCAAGTCAGCCACGAGGCCGGTACAGCCGTGGTGACGCTCTCTGCGGATGTGGCCAACGACGTGCTGAAAAACGCCGTAGAAGCCCAGGATTACCCCGTTACCTCCATTCAGTAACCCAACGAGAAAACGATATTGGCGCGGGCGCGGCAACACTGCCGCGCCCGCGCCATACTATCGAAACTATTTCAAAACAATTTGAAACAGTCTTGACGGGGGTGGGGAACTGTGCTATAAATAATTCAAGAAATTTTGAAATAGGTGGTGATGAAATGGGGGTCCCTGCCATTTTGGCGGCCTTGGCGGACGAAACCCGCCGAAGGATCCTGCTCAAACTGAAGGAGGGGAAGATTTCCTCCGGGGATCTGGCGGGCGCCCTGGGGATGACGCCTCAGGCGCTGTCTTACCATCTGAAAAAAGTTGAAGCAGGCAGAATTGATTTACGAGACCAAGTACAAGAATTTTATCTATTATGAGTTGGACTTGACCGTATTGGACGAGGCCATTCTCTGGATGAACCAACTGAGAGGAGAGGAAACCCATGATGCCCAAAAAGCTGTGGATCTGGAACCTAGTGCTGATGTTCCTGCCCCTGGTGATCACCCTGATGATTCTGCCTCATCTTCCGAACCAGATCCCTGCCCACTACGGGTTTGATGGCCAGGTGGACCGGTGGGGGGTATGAGACGCTGGTTGTTCCTCTCCTTGCCATTATCACCGGTGGAATCTTATTGTTGGCGGCAAAGTTTGCTGGTAAGGCGGAGGATGGAGGGCAAAACAACCGACGGGTTACCCTCCTGGGCAGTATTATAGCATTGCTGGTGTTCAATGCCATGACGTTGTATTTTCTCTATACGGACATGGCGCAGGTTGCGGATCTAACCGCTCTGCACCTGGACCTGTTCCAGCTGCTCTTCGGCCTGTGGGGGTGGGCATGGTGATCCTAGGCAACATCATGCCAAAGCTCCGCAGAAACTCCCTCGTGGGCCTGCGCACCCCTTGGAGCCAGAGCAGTGAAGTGGTGTGGAAGAAGTCCCAGCGTGTAGGCGGCATTCTCTTCATGGCGGCGGGGGATTCTTATGATTGTCTTTTTGTTTTCTCTAAAGGTGTGTGGTGCTTTGTGGCCGGCATTCTTGTGATACTGGTGGGGAGTATGGTGGCTGTTTGGTACAGCTATTGGGCCGCAAAACGATACGGCAAAGCGGGTGAACGCCTGTACGCCAAGTTCCGTTTGCACAAAATGGAAGAAAAACTATGATTAAAGCTTCTTTTTCTTGACAAATGAATAAAAATCCGCTATGTTGAAACCAATTTCCAGTGAAACTGTTGCGCTGGATGGCAAGGGAACAAACGCCAAGAAGGAGGTCCAATATGGCAAAAACACTACAGGAGATTTTAGCCCTGTGTCAGGAAAAAGAAATCCAAATGATCGACTTTAAGATGACCGATATTGATGGCCGGTGGCGGCACCTCGGCATTCCTGTGGGGCGGCTCAACGAGGACACCATGCAGTACGGCATTGGGTTTGACGGTTCCAATTACGGCTATGCGCCCATTGAGCGCGCGACATGGTCTTTGTGCCCGACTTGGACACCGCGGCAGTGGACCCTTTGGGGAGGTCCCCACGCTGACCATGATCGGGGATGTGATGATCATTGACCGCCCCGCCAACCGTCCCTTTGACCAGTATCCTCGGAACGTGGCCAAGCGGTCCATTGACTATATGAAGGAACTGGGCATTGCCGACGAGATGATTGTGGGACCGGAGTACGAATTCTATGTCTTTGATCGCGTGGAGTACTCTACCCGGCCGGAGGCTTCCGGGTTCCGGGTGGACACCCGTCAAGCCCAGTGGAGCACGGGGAACAACGGGTACCAAGTCCCCGGAAAGCCGGGTACCACACCACACTGCCCCAGGATGTCACCCAGGATCTCCGGAGCCGGATCTGCATGCTGTTGGAGGACTGGGGGATCCGAGTCAAGTACCACCACCCTGAAGTAGGCGGCTGCGGCCAGATGGAGATTGAGGTGGGCTGGGGAAATGACCCACATGGCGGACAGTACCATGGCCGCCAAATACATTGTAAAGAATGCTTTGCCGCGCGGGAAGGGCGTACGGCGACCTTCCTTCCCAAACCGGTGGCGGGGGAGGCCGGCAGTGGCATGCATGTGCATATGCATCTGTTTAAAGACGGCCAACCCATTTTCTACGATGAGAAGGGCTATGCTCAACTCAGCGATCCCGCCTTGTGGTTCATCGGGGGAATGCTGGAGCATGCGGCCTCCCTCTGTGCCTTTACCAACCCCTCTACCAATTCCTACAAACGCCTGGTTCCTGGGTTCGAGGCACCGGTGACCATCGGCTATGCCATGGCCAACCGCAGTGCGGTGGTACGCATCCCTGCCTATGCCAAGGCACCGAAGAACAAGCGCTTTGAGCTGCGCAACCCCGATGCCACCTGCAACCCCTACTATGCTTTCGCCGCCATTCTGATGGCTGGGCTGGACGGGATTCAAAAGCAGATTGATCCCCATGAGCGGGGCTGGGGGCCGTATGACTTTAACCTCTATACCCTGTCGGAGAAAGACAAAGCGCAGATTGACAGTCTCCCCAAATCGTTGGAAGAGGCGTTGGATGCCCTGGAGGCCGACCACGATTACCTCACCCAGGGCGGCGTGTTCCCCGAGCGGCTCATCGAGATCTGGATCGACCGGAAACGGGGAGAGTTGGAGGAACTGCACCGCCAGCCCACCCCGGGAGAGTATGCTTTGTATTATGATCTGTAACGCCTTCTCCCATAGACAGAACCGTTTTTCGCTTAACGTATCAAAAGGGCCCCGGCCATGTTCCCAAGGAACGGCCGGGGCCCTTGTTGCGACAGGGGAAGGTTATTCTTCCATTCCCGCATGCTTTTTGATGGCTTTGAAGGAGGTGTCACTAATCACATGCTCCATACGGCAGGCGTCTTGGGTGGCGGTCTCTTCGTCGACGCCCAAGGCCATCAGCCAGCAGGAGAGGAGGGTATGTTTCTCAAAAATGTTTTTCCGCAACGGCGCGCCCTGCCTCTGTCAGTTCCAGGTGACCGCCTTTGTCCACTGTCACATAGCCACCGGACTTCAACAGGCCAATGGCACGGCTAACGCTGGGTTTGGAAAAGCCCATATACTCACTGACATCTACGGAGCGAACATTTTTACCTGTTTTTGAAAGGATCAGGATGGTTTCCAAATACATTTCACCAGATTCTTGCAAATGCATGACGGGGCCGTCCTTTCTACGCGTAGTTTATATATTATTTTTAACATACCATAAATTGCGAAGATTTTGCAACACTGCGAACTGTGTAGAAAGAATGCACATCCCTTCTGTTAGCATAAGCTAATAATTTGGGGGATCCTACAAAGAATGGCTTTCCCGAGAATTTCCATTGACAGGGAGTGGAAGGAGAGGTAATATATCTTTGGTTAGCGAGAGCTAATCTATTCTTTTTGCTTCGAATATTAGCGTTCGCTAATTGAGAAGTCAGAAATACGTAACAGGAGGGAGCTCGATGATGCCGTTGACCTTAGCATCCGTGGGCGAAGAAAACATCATCCGCAAAGTAGGCGGCAACCCGGAGGTGAAGAAACACCTGGAGGACCTAGGGCTTTGTTGCCGGAGGGCCGTGACGGTGATTTCCGCCCTCGGCGGCAACCTCATTGTCAACGTGAAGGATTCCCGGATTGCCATCAGCCGTGAGATGGCCGGGAAGATCATGGTGTAAAGGAGGAAGGAGAGAGATGAACACGCTGAAGCAGGCGAAGGTCGGTGAAAGGGTGCAGTGGTCAAACTCCATGGGGAGGGGGCCGTCAAACGCCGGATCATGGATATGGGCATTACGAAAGGGGCGGAACTCTATGTGCGCAAAGTGGCGCCCCTGGGCGACCCCATTGAAATCACCGTGCGTGATTATGAGTTGTCACTGCGCAAGGCAGATGCAGAAATGATTGAAGTGGAATAACCTTCTGCCAATGGAAAAGCGGGAACCTTTCCCGTTTTTACTCCCAGATGTTAGCGAAAACTAACCTCTTGAATCTGCGCAAAGGAGAGAAACTATGGAGCGTGAAGTAAAATTGCCTTAGCAGGCAATCAAACTGTGGGAAAACCACCCTGTTTAATGCCCTCACCGGGGCCAACCAATTTGTTGGCAACTGGCCTGGCGTTACCGTGGAAAAGAAGGAAGGTAAAGCTGAAGGGACATAAAAATGTCACCATCATGGACTTGCCTGGTATTTACTCCCTGTCCCCCCCTACACCATGGAAGAGGTGGTTTCCCGGAACTATTTGATTCAGGGAACGCCCGGATGCCATTCTGAACATCATCGACGGGACCAATTTAGAGCGAAATCTTTACCTTACCACCCAGCTTACCGAGTTGGGCATTCCCGTGGTCCTTGCCGTGAACATGATGGACATCGTAAAGAAAAAAACGGGGATCAGATCAACATCCAAGAACTTTCCAGGGAGTTGGGCTGTGCGGTCTATGAAATTTCCGCGTTGAAAGGAACCGGTGTTCAGGAAGCGGCAGAGGCCGCAGTGCAGGCCAGCTGCCACGGGAAAAGACGGTTCCGATGCATTCCTTTGCTGGCCCTGTGGAACACGCCCTGGCCCACATTGAGGAGGCGGCTGTCCATGACCTGCCGGAGGAGCAGCGGCGGTGGTATGCCATTAAAATCTTTGAGCGAGATGACAAGGTACTGGCTCAATTGAACATCCCCAAAACGGTGATGGACCATATTGAGGCGGACATTCAGGCCGCGGAGAAAGAGTTAGACGACGATGCGGAGAGCATCATTACCAATGAGCGGTACCTCTACATTGCCTCGATTCTGAAAGGCTGTTACAAAAAAGAAGAAAAGCGGAGGTTTAACCATTTCGGATAAAATTGACCGGGTGGTTACCAACCGGATCGCGGCTCTGCCCATTTTTCGCCGCAGTGATGATTCTGGTTTACTTCGTCTCCATCACTACGGTAGGTGCCTGGGCTACTGACTGGACCAACGATGGCCTGTTCGGCGACGGCTACCATCTCTTCGGCAACGGCACTGACGAGTACGAAGAGGCCATCACCGCCTATGCTGAAGAGAATCTCTGGACCAATGAAATGGTAGCCACCGTGGAGGATGCCAGCTCTGCCGGTGTCATCGGCGCGGAGGACATCCTGGGGGCCATCGAAGAGGCTGACTTTGGTGGCTTTGACGAAGCCTACGGCTCCTATGCTGACGCCTTGGCGGAGGCGGGGTATGACATCTCTGGCTACTATGACACCGCCATGGAAAACGCCCCGGATACCTCTGAATTTGGAATTTGGGTTCCCGGCATTCCCGCCCTGGTGGAGAGCGGCCTTACTGCCATTGGCGCGGCTGACTGGCTCTCCAGCCTGGTGCTGATGGTATTGTGGCCGGCGTTGGCGCGGTACTGGGATTTGTTCCCCAGATGCTGGTGCTGTTCATCTTCCTGGCTTTCTTGAAGGCTGTGGCTATATGGCCCGAATCGCCTTTATTATGGACCGGATTTTCCGCCGCTTCGGCCTGTCCGGCAAATCCTTTATTCCGATGCTGATCGGCACTGGCTCGGCGTGCCTGGCGTCATGGCTTCCCGTACCATTGAAAACGAACGGGACCGCCGGATGACGGCCATGATCACCACCTTCATTCCCTGCGGCGCCAAGATGCCCATCATCGCCCTCATCGCCGCCGCCCTCTTCGGGGGGACCTGGTGGGTGGCCCCAGCGCTTACTTCTTGGGGATCGCTGCCATCATCATCTCTGGCATCATGCTGAAGAAGACAAAGATGTTCTCCGGCGACCCTGCTCCCTTTGTCATGGAGCTGCCTGCCTACCACCTTCCCACTGTGGGCAGTGTCCTGCGCTCCATGTGGGAGCGTGGCTGGTCCTTCATCAAGCGGGCCGGCACCATCATCCTGCTGGCCACCATCGTGATCTGGGCTGGTTCCACCTTCGGCTATGTGGACGGTGCCTTCACCTTCAGCACCGAGATGGAGCTGGAGAACAGCGTCCTTGGAATCATCGGCGGTGCCATCTGCTGGATTTTCTCCCCCTTGGCTTTGGCGAGATCAAGGCTACTGTGGCCACGATCATGGGCCTTGTGGCCAAGGAAGAGGTCGTGGGTGTCTTCGGCGTCCTGGACTTCGAAGGTCTGACTCCCCTGGCAGGTTATGCCTTCCTGGCCTTCAACCTGCTGTGTGCTCCCTGCTTTGCCGCCATCGGTGCCATTCGCCGGGAGATGAACTCCGCCAAGTGGACATGGTTTGCCATCGGCTATCAGTGGGTTTCGCCTATGTGGTGTCCCTGATCATCTACCAGGTGGGTTCCCTGTTCACCGGTAACGTTAACGTGATCGGCCTGATCTTCGCCATCCTCTTCATTGCCCTGATCATCTTCCAGCTGGCCCGGCCCTATAAGGAGTCTGAGACCCTGTCGCTGAAGAACAAGGCCAAGGCTTCGGTGTAACGCGCTAACGCATAGTCCCCAATGTGGATTTGATAGGAGGCATCCCTATGCTGAACTTTTTGCAACTGAACGGAGGCACTATCCTCCTGACTGCCGTGTTGGTGCTGGCGGTGGTGTCCATCATTCGCTATCTGGTCCGCCAGAAGCGGCAGGGGCTGCTCCTCCTGCGGCTGCGGCTGTGAGGGGGTGCTCAGGCCACTGCCATACGAAATAGTAAACATCACTTGTATAAAAAGGACTCCAGGCAGGGAATACTGCCTGGGGTCCTTTTATGGGTTTATGGGTTTTTGTTTCTGGCTTTGGACAGTTGGAGAAAGGTTCCTCTGGAATATCCTCCCAGGAGAAGAATGCAAAGTCCACTGCCGAAAAAAAATACCGGCAGTCTGAAAGGGGAAGGCGTCAAAGAGTGTGCCATACAAGATCTGGCCCAGTGGTTGGGCACAGAGAGAAAAAGGAGACTGTGAATGCCATCACTTTGCCTAGCATGGTTGTCGGCGCCATCCCCTGAAGCAGGGACAGGGCGAACACAGAGAATACCGTGGCAGCTATTTGCAGGATGGCCGAGGCGGCCAACAACACACCGTATCGCCCAGGAGCGCCAAGGGGAGAAGGAACGCGAAACCCACGGGAAAGAGAACTGCCCCCAGCAGGAGCAGAGGCAGAAATAACCTCTCGGTGGATAGCCGATTCGTGAGAAGCCCAGCCAGTATGCTTCCGACGATGCTGGCGAAGGCGAGGATACTTTCCAGTATCCCATAGTGGGTGGCGCTTAGGCCCAAAACGGTGCGGACGAGAAAGGGAGGCCCACCAGGGCAATCCCCTGGACAAAAAAGGCCAAGACAGAGATCAGGAGTAGGAGACGGAGCAACATGGGCTGCTCTCGGCAGATGAGGTGGATACAACCTTGAAGATCCGACTTGATAGTGGCCCATATTCCTGCGTTGCCAGTTGGGGGATGGGGAGAAGCAGGAAGCTGCAAAAAAGCATTCCAACAAGGCGGTGAGGAGAAAAACAAACCCCACTGACTGCGAGAACCGGTTGTAAACCCAAGCTGCTGTAGGCAAGACTCCCCAGAAAAGGACCGGCCAGGGAAGACACTGCGGAAACCTGATTGACGGCAGCATTTCCGCGCACAAGGATTCCCCTTGGAGAAGTAGGGGAAGGCAGGCCTGCGCGACAGGCGTCTCAAAGGCTCCTAGAATGGACAGCAGGATGAGAGTGGCACAGAGGACCGGTAAATCGTGGCTATGGCCTACCAGCAGAGTGGCAAGCGGCGTGAGAGTTCCGGAGGCAAGGTCCAATCCCACCATCATGGCTTTGGGATTTCCCCTGTCTGCCAACACACCACCGAGAGGGCCAAAAGAATGGTTGGTACCATGGCGGCGGCCAAAAAGGCAGCGAAGAGAGCGGCAGAACCGGTGACTTCCAATACGTACATGGAGAGAGCTAGGTCTAGCATACTGTTTCCCAGGAGAGAGATTCCCTGTCCTGTGAGTAAAAGGGAAAAGGTTTTGGTCTTCCAACGCACGTGATATCACATCCATAAAAAATTATTTTATAAATATCAAAAACGAAGACAAAAAATTAAGGTCACTGCTTGAGAGATAACATAGCAGATATTTCGATAAATGTCAAATAAATTTTATAGATATGATATTTTTGGCGCGCCTCACAGAAAAACACAGACTGTAAAGCGTCAATCATTCTCTGCAGGGTTTCTCGCTGTAGGGGTATAGTACACTTTCCCCTCCCGCTTTTCGACATGGACTAAATCACAAGCAAGAAGGGCGTTCATATGGTGTGAGATAGTGGCAACAGACAGGTTACATTCCGACGCCAATTCCAAATTATATTTGGGGGGATACTTGCAGGGAGCGCAGAATGGCAAATTTGCTGCTGTCACTGATGGCCTTTAGGGCGGGAAGCAGATTCTGTTGGGTACGTCGAGCCTGTTCTAGCATTCGGTACACATCCTTTACAAACAGACCGACGTAGCCATAAGTGCGGGATGTGTCGGTTACGATGGCTTCCATGGCAGGGAAAACCAGGACAGGCGTAAGTACCGCCGTGTCTTCCAGGGCGGAGGTGGTATATTTCGTATGGGGAAACGCGGCAAGCAGCTTTCCCAGTGGAAGGGCAATGGTTTCCGATGCGTGTTGATAGGCGGACAGGCTCGCTTGGACAATGGCGATGAGTTGACGGATCCTGGGCAGGGGAGATTGAAGCAGCAGAGAGTCATTTTCCAGCACAAGGCGGTCGAAAGCCCTGACTGTTCCAGGAGAGACAGCAACTCCGACAGGGAGGGGACCTTTGTGACCGTTCGGTCCGTGAGGATCTGATTGACAAAGGGCAAAATAATCTCCTCCTCTTGTAAAGGGGAACCGTTTGGGGCAAACCAATGGGATGCTCTCCGCATACGAAGAGGAGGGAGGGAATCCAATCGTCGGTGTCGAAGAAAAAAATCGAAACCGTCCATGGCAGAGATTTCCTCGCGGTTCCACTGCTTTTTGAAAGGCGGAGACGTACCGCTTATGAACAGGGCCGAATTTCCGATACAACGCATCCCCGTCGATCCCCAGTTCGTTGGCTTCAGACACCAAAAGGATCGGCTAGCCTTCTCCGGATGGGCGGAGAGATAGAGCAGGCCCAGGGTTTCCAGGTATGGGTTGAGTTCTGTACGGATGGTCATAAGCGCCCTCCTTGGTTTGACGAATCCAAAATGTGAAGGATTGTTAGATTATTATATCTTGCCTACAATTTCTTTGCAAGACGTCCCAAAGGTTTCCTTGAAATCTATAGGGAGCTGGCGTATAATAAAGTACCTGTCTTTTCATGAAATTGTGAAAGAAGAAAAAGGCCTGGGGTTCCGTACGCACCCAGGCGTATGTTTTTGAATGCGTGAGGAGGAATGGCATATGGTCGCCACACTGCAAGACTATCTCGCCTCCCTTCAGGGGAAACGGGTCGCTGTGATCGGCATTGGGGTTTCCAACACCCCACTGATTGAAACCCTGCTCCAGGGGGGATTTCTGTTACCGCCTGTGATAAGAGTCCCCGGGAGAACTTTGGGGAGTTGGCGGACCGGTTGGAAGCGATGGGAGCTACCCTGCAGTTGGGGGAACACTACCTGGATGGCCTGGACCAGGATGTGATTTTCCGTTCCCCTGGGATCCGGCCAGATATTTCCCCGTTCTTGGTCGCCATCCAGCAGGGAAGTGTGCTCACGTCGGAGATGGAGGCCTTTTTCCAAGTGTGCCCCTGCAAAATCATTGCGGTCACTGGCGCCGACAGGAAGACCACCACCACCTCTCTGATTGCGGAGATGCTGAAAAACGCCGGCTACACCGTTCATGTGGGAGGGAACATTGGAAAACCCCTTCTCTCAGAGGCGGACAGGATGGGGAAGGACGACGTGGCCGTCCTGGAGCTGTCCTCCTTTCAGCTGATGACCCTCCAGGCCAGCCCGGACATTGCGGTGTTTACCAATCTCTCCCCAACCACCTGGATGTGCATACGTCTATGGAGGAGTATGCCCAGGCCAAGGAAAACATTTTCTCCCACCAAGGGCCGGGGGATTTGGCCATCTTCAACCAGGACAATGACCTCACCGTGCCATGGCGGAACGGGCACCTGGGCGGGTGATGAAGTTCAGCCGCCGCAGTGCGCTGGAAGAGGGGACCTACGTGGAGCATGGGATGATCTATGTGGCCCACAATGGCCAAAAAGCGGCCCCTCTTTCTACAGACCGCATCCTCATCCCCGGCCAGCACAACGTGGAAAACTATCTGGCGGCCATTGCAAAATGTGCAGGGGATGGTATCAGACGAGGTCATTCTCCACACAGCGGAGACCTTCCCTGGGGTGGAGCATCGGATTGAACTGGTGCGCACCAAGGACGGGGTGCGTTACTATAACGACTCCATCGCCTCCAGCCCCACTCGAACCATTGCGGGCCTGCGGTCGTTCCCTCAAAAAGTGATTCTCATTGCAGGGGGATACGATAAGAAGATTCCCTTCGACGTACTGGGGAAGGAGGTCCAGGACCACGTAAAGACCCTGGTCCTCACCGGTCACACCGCGGAGAAAATCCGACAGGCAGTGGTCCAGGCAGAGGGGTATCAGGAGGGCCACCCGACCATCCTCATGGAGGACGATTTCAAGCAGGCGGTGCTGGCCGCTTCCCAAACAGCCCAGGAGGGGATGTGGTGATCCTCTCGCCGGCCTGTGCGTCGTTCGACCATTTCAAGAACTTTGCCCAGCGGGGGCAGACCTTTAAAGATATCGTCAACGCACTGTGACTGGGGAAGGAGCGTATCATGGACATCCGTGCAAGTTTGGCCGCCCTGTGTGGTTCTGACGGCCCTTCCGGCCGGGAGGACCAGGTGGCAGAAGTGGCCCTCTCCCTCCTGCGCCCCCTGGTGGATGAAGGGTACCGGGACAAGTTTGGCAATGTGATCGGCGTGCGGCGGTGCGGCAAGGAAAATGCCAAACGGTGGTGCTGGATGCCCACTTGATGAGGTGGGCCTGGTGATCACCGGGGCCAAGGAGGGGTTCCTCTCTTTCCGGGCGGTGGGTGGCATTGACCCTCGGATGCTTCCCAACCGGGAGGTGACCATCCTTTCTCAGCCGCCTCGTTTTGGTTTGGTGGCGGTCCTGCCGCCCCATGTGCAAAGAGCCGGGGGATGCCAATAAGAGCACCCCTCTGTCCGACCTCTATATTGACGCGGGACTGACCCAAGAGGAAGGGGAGGCCCTGGTGGGGACCTTTGTGGTGCCGAAAGGCCCCTTCCGCTCTCTTTTGGGGGAGCGGGTCAGTGCCAAGGCGCTGGACGACCGGGCCGGCTTTGCGGCCCTCCTACAGACGGCGGAATATCTGCAAGGGAAACCCTTGGATGTAGACCTCTACTTGATGGGCAGTACCCGGGAGGAGGTCAATGGCGGCTGGCGCTCTGGTGGGAGCCTATGCGTTGCGCCCCCACTGCTTTGTGGCGGTGGATGTGACCCACGCCCGCACCCCCAGACGGCCCTAAGGAGGAAACCTTTGGGGCCGGACAGGGGACAGTCATTGGCATAGGTCCAAACATCACCCGGTGGATGAGCGACCGTTTGATCGGCAAGGCGGAAGCGCTGGGCCTTGCTTGGTCCCCGGAAGTGATGACCGGCCACAGCGGAACCAACGCCTGGCGGGTGCAGACTGCCCGGGAGGGATTGCCACGGCAGTGGTTTCCCTGCCCCTAAAATACATGCACAGCCCCGTGGAGACGCTGGACCTTACCGATCTGGAGACCACGGCGTCGCTGCTGGCTGCTTTCGTGGAAGGTTTGGGAGAGGAAGGGGTGCCTTCCTTGCTGATTGAAACCTTTTAAAACCCTGTGCGCCCTTCCTGGCGTTTCCAGCCGCGAGGATGCGGTGCGGGAATTCCTTCGGAAAGAGGTGGCGCCGTATGCCCATCGTATCCGGGTGGACACCATGGGCAATCTGCTGGTGGAAAAGAAAGGGCGTATCCCAGGCAGCCAGAAGTTGATGCTGGCGGCCCACATGGATGAAGTGGGTCTAATGGTCCACACCATCACTGAGGAGGGGTACTTAAAGTTTGGTACGGTGGGAGGAATTGACCGGCGGGTCCTCCTGGGGAAGCCCGTCCTGGTGGGCGAGAAGCAGGTTCCCGGCGTCATTGGCCTGAAAGCTTACCACCTGACCACGGCGGAAGAGGCCAAAACAGTCCCCAAACTGCGTGAGTTCTACATCGACATTGGGGCCCGGAATCGGGAAGAGGCAGGTGCCTTGGTGACCCCTGGTGATGTGGTGGTATTTGATACAGCGTGCCTGGAGTTTGGCCACGGGTTTCTCAAGGCCAAAGCCATTGATGACCGCATTGGCTGCGCCGTTATGGTGGAGCTTTTGAAGGAACCCCTGCCGATGGACTGTACCTTTGTTTTTACAGTCCAGGAAGAGGTGGGCACCCGAGGGGCCTTCGGGGCGCGTTCTCTGTTACGCCGGACATTGCCCTGGTGTTGGAGGGTACCACCGCAGCGGATTTACCCCGGAATGCCCGGGCACAAACGGGTATGCGCCCCTGGGAAAGGGCCGGTGATCCCATATATGGATGGAGGTACGGTCTATGACCGAGACCTCTATGACCTTCTCCGGACCCAAGCAGAGCAGGGGAAGATCCCATGGCAAACCAAGGAGTACCTCTGGGGGACCGATGCCGCCCATTCAGCGGACCAAAGAGGGGGTCCGGGTGGCGGGAATTGCCGCCGCGGTGCGTTACTTGCACACCCCAACCAGCGTGGTTTCCCTGGAGGACTGCGAAAATATGTTGATTTTGGCCCGGCGGTTTTTGCAAGCTGTGGCCGCCATGGAATGAGGAGGAAGGATGCATGGATTACTTATCCGTCGTTGAAATGCTCAACGCCTGCCATGGACCGGCGGGGGGACGAACGGCAGATCGCCTCTACCATCCAGCGCTTGGCGGAACCCTATGCCGACGACTGCTGGACAGACACCATGGGCAATCTCATTGTCCACAAAAAGGGAGCGGCCCTAAGGTCATGTTTGCGGCACATGGACTCCATCGGCTTAATCGTCACCCATTGACGAGGCGGGGTACCTCTCCTTTGGAAAGTTGGGTGGGGTCCGGCCGGAGGACATTCTCCACACCCCTTCCGGTTTAAAAATGGGGTGTGTGGTGTGGTCTCGCCGCGTAAAGATGTGGCGCTGAAAGATATGACCATTGCCGACCTCTACCTAGACATTGGGGCCAGGAATGCGGCCCATGCCCGCCACCTGGTCCGGGTGGGGGACACGGCGGTTTCCCGGATGCCTGCCTTCACGACGGAGACCCGCTTGGTGGCGCCCTACTTGGATAACCGCATTTCCTGCGCAGTGATGTTGGATGCTCTGAGCCATATCCGGACCTACACCAGCGACCTGTACTTTGTGTTTACCGTACAGGAGGAACTGGGCCTGCGTGGAGCAAGCCGGCTGCGTATGCCATTGATCCTGACTACGGGATCGCTGTAGACGTGACCCGGGGGATGAGTTAGAGGACAAAAGGTAGGCAGTTCTGTCCTGGGCGGCGGTGCGCCGTTAAAGTGATGGACAGCTCCGTGATTGCCCACCCGGAAATGGTTCAGACCTTAGAGCGCCTTGCCAAGGAGCAGCGGATTCCTTTCCAGCGGGACGTGATGGTCTCCGGTGGTACCGATGCTGGCGCCATACATATGAGCCGGGCCGGGGTCCGGACGGGAGGGATTTCCATTCCGTGCCGGTATCTGCATTCCCCCACGGAGATGGTGGACTTGGGGGATGTCACCGCGGCAGCCCGGCTGTTGACCGCGTTTGCCCAGAAAAATTTTAAGGAACCAGAGGATGTCAGATAAAATGCCTTTACAGATCAGTGACCGCGTTCGCGCCCTGGGCCAGCAAGCCCAGCGGGAACTGGCGGAACAGTTTGACCGCATTGATGAGATTGCGGCCTTTAATACAGAAAAAGTGTTGGCGGCCTTCCAAAAGCACAAGGTGGCAGAGTCCTTTTTCCAGGGGACCACAGGGTACGGCTACGATGATTTGGGCCGGGAAGCTTTGGGGGAGATCTATGCCGATATCTTCTGCACGGAAGATGCCATGGTGCGCATCAATTTTGTGAACGGGACCCACGCCATTGCCTCGGCACTTTACGGGGTGCTCCGCCCTGGGGATGTGATGGTCTCCGCCATTGGGGCCCCCTATGACACCCTGCAAGGGGTGATTGGGATCACCGGGGACGGCAACGGCTCTTTGAAGGAGTTTGGCATTGCCTATCGGCAGGTGGATCTTACCCCGGAGAACACGCCGGACCTGCCCGGCATTGTCCAGGCAGTGCAGGAGCCCAACGTGAAGGCCGTGCTGATCCAGCGCTCCCGGGGCTATGCCACCCGTGCCTCCCTTTCGGTGGAGACCATTGGGACCATCTGCCAGGCCATTCGCCAGGTCAATCCCCACGTTTGGATCCTGGTGGACAACTGCTATGGTGAGTTCGTCGAGACCATAGAGCCCACCCAGGTGGGGGCGGACCTCATTATGGGTTCCCTCATTAAAAACCCCTGGCGGTGGCTTAGCGCCCATGGGCGGCTATGTGGCAGGCCGGCGAGAACTGGTTGAGAGCACTGCCATGCGGATGACGGTACCCGGCATCGGCCGGGAATGTGGTGCGTCTCTGGGGAATAACCGGGCTCTGTACCAGGGGCTGTTCCTGGCCCCCATACGGTAGCACAGGCGACCAAGACGGCAGTGTTTGCGGCCAAAGTGATGGAGCTGTTGGGCTACCGCACAGACCCGACGTCGCAAGAGATCCGGCACGACATCATTCAGATGATCCACCTGGAAAAGCCGGAGGCCGTGGAGAAGTTCTGCAAAGGGATTCAGGCGGGGGCCCCGGTGGATTCCTATGTTACGCCCGTTCCCTGGGACATGCCCGGCTATGACTGCCCGGTGATCATGGTCGCCGGCGCATTTATCCAGGGGGCCTCCATTGAGCTTTCCGCCGATGCCCCGATGCGCCCGCCCTATACGGTGTACATGCAGGGGGGATTGACCTTCGAGTCGGGAAAAACTGGGCATCTTACTGGTCGCCGATGAACTTTTTGCGGAAGCACGGAGGTGACCGAATACAGGAAGGAGACCAGCAACATGGACCCATCAAAACGCGCGCAGGAACTGCGGGAGTTGTTAAACCATCACAGTGATCTTTACTATAACCAAGACGCACCGGTCATTTCCGACCAGGAATATGACGGGCTGATGCGGAGCTGAAAGGGCTGGAAAAGGAACACCCAGAACTCATTGTCCCAGATTCTCCCACCCAAAAGGTGGGGGAACTGCCAAGCGGACGGCTGGCGTGCTGGTGGCCCACAGAGTTCCCATGCTGTCCATGCAGGACCTGTTTACCCGGGAAGAGGTGGACCACTTCATCACCGACTGCCAGGAAAAACTGGGCGAAGAGGTGACCTTCCTGGTGGAGACCAAGATTGACGGCCTCTCCATGGCCCTGCGCTATGAAAACGGCAACCTGGTCACTGCCATCACACGGGGGGATGGCCGGAATTTTGGGAAGATGTCACGGCCAACGCCAAGGTTATTGACGATGTGGCAGTGACGTTGCGGGACCCCATCCCATACCTGGAATTGCGGGGCGAGGTCTATATGACCAACGCCGCCTTTGATGCAGTGAACGAACGGCAGGAGTTGTTGGGCAAAAGCCATTTGCCAACCCCCGCAACTGTGCCGCTGGTACGCTGCGCCAGCTGGATGCCTCCATTACCAAGGAGCGGCACCTGTCCTTTTTGTGTTCAATATTCAGGACATCCAGGGGAAAGAACTGAAAACCCACGCGGAGGCCTACGACTACCTGGAAACACTGTGGTGTCACGGTGATTGCCCACTACTATGTGTGCAAGACCCGGGAGGAGATCTGGAACGCCATCGAAGCCATCGGAGACATGCGGGGGACGTTGCCCTATGACATTGACGGGGCTGTGATCAAGGTAAACAACCTTATGTTGCGGTCCCAACTGCGGGACACCGCGAAAAACGCAGGGTACCAGGTGGCGTAAGTATCCGCCAGAGCAGAAGGAAACGGTTCTGCGGGAGATTGAGCTCTCCGTGGGCCGAACAGGGGAAGATTACGCCAACGGCCATCTTTGACCCGGTTCGTCTGTGTGGGACTACCGTGTCTCGCTGTACTTTGCACAACCAGGATTTTATCAACAACCTGGAGATCTGTCTGGGGTCCACCCTTCGGATTGAGAAGTCTGGAGAGGTGATCCCTAAATGCGTCGGTGTGGTCCCGGAGAAGCAGCCGGCGGGTAGTCAGGTGTTCCAGATCCCCATGGTTTGCCCGGCCTGTGGGGAACCTGCCGTGCGGGAGGAGACAGCGGATATCAAGTGTGTGAACCTCAACTGTCCTGCCCAGTTGGAGCGGCTGATCTGCCACTTTGTAGGGCGTGGGGCCATGGATATTAAGGGGTTTGGTGCGGTCTATGTGCATGACCTCATTGCCGAAGGGTATCTGAAGGATGTGGCAGATATCTTTACCCTTTCCCAATACCGTGAGGAGTTGATCCAGAAGGGGATTGTGGGAAAGGTGAAAAACACAGATAAACTCTTGGTCGCCATCGAAAAGGCCAAACAGAACCCGCCGGACCGGCTGTTAACGGGACTTGGCATTTCCAATGTGGGCAAATCGGCTGCGCAGGTATTGATGAACCACTTTGGCACGATGGATGCGCTGGCCCAGGCGACGGAGGAGGAGATGATGGACATCGATGATATCGGCCCCATCTCTGCCCACTGCGTCTACACCTATTTCCGGCAACCCCACAGTCAGGTACTCCTGCAAAGTTCAAGGATGCTGGGGTGAACATGGTGCAGGAGGTTTTTCCCCCGTCGAAGGGGATCTCCCATTGTCCGGAAAGACGGTGGTGATCTCCGGTACGCTGCCGGGGGATGAGCCGGGAGGAGGCAACCCAGTTGATTCAGCGTCACGGGGGAAAGGTAACTGGCAGTATTTCCAAGAAAACATCCTTCCTGCTGGCAGGGGGAGAGTGCAGGGAGTAAGTTGGAGAAGGCCACTGCTTTGGGTATCCCGGTCCTTTCCTTGGAAGAAGTGGAGCAGTTTCTGCAAGAGGAACCACCCTTTCCTAATCGGTAGAATCATCCTTAGGATAGAAAAAGCGTCGCAGGGACTAACCCCTGCGACGCTTTTGCGCAATGGCTTGACTGGTAAGCCATTTTTTAGATATACTAATTTTAAACTTGAGCGACGATTCAAATGATAGAGGAAGTGTAGCAGGATGGAAGGATTCCCCCAAATCCCCAGGGAGCATGTGGTCCCCCACAGAGGAGATGCTGAATGACCTGGCAGAGCTCTACAAAATTTTTGGTGACAGTACCCGGATAAAAATTCTCTATACACTCTTTGACCAAGCCAGAGGCGTGGGGAGATTGCCCAGGAATTGCATATGACGGTGTCTGCCATTTCCCATCAGCTACGGATTTTGAAGCAGGCGCGTTTGGTAAAATCCCGACGGGAAGGGAAGATTGTCTACTATGCCTTGGCCGATGACCATGTCCGCACGATTTTTGCCCAGGGCCTGGATCATATTTTAGAATAGGTTGGGGTTCAAGGGGTTTCTTTTTTTGACATGTGCCAAGGGATTGGCGTCCACAGCCTGCTTCATGTTGGCATCGGACACGTGGGTGTAAATCTGCGTTGTGCCGAGGTTTTTCGTGGCCTAGGACGTCTTGGAGGGTGCGGATATCCACCCCATTGTTCAGCATCAGCGTGGCGCGGTATGGCGGAGTTTGTGGGGGAGTACTTGGGATCCAGCCCGGCGGTGCGCACCGCTTTTTGGACGATGTTTTCCACCGCACGGGTGGTCAAACGGGTCCGGTTTCGGGAGACGAAGAGGGCGTTTCGGTGGCGGGGCTCATCCTTGGGTTCCTGTCGGACGGCGAGGTAGGCATGGATGGCCTCGAGGCAGGCTTCGTTCAGGTAGATCTGCCGCTCCTTGTTGCCTTTCCCTAACACCCGAATGGTGTCTTCCCGCACGTCTTGGACGTTGAGGCCCACCAGTTCGCCCACCCGCAGGCCGCAGTTGAGAAACAGGGTTAGAATGCAGTAGTCCCGGATCTCGTTGGGACCGGACACGGCCTCCAACAATTGAAGGCTTTCGGCTAGGGATAGATATCTTGGGAGGGATTTCCGTAATTTGGGGTTGTTGAGGGCTTGGGTGGGATTGGTTTCCATTTGATGGGTATGGAGACAGAGATAATTGAAGAAGGAGCGAATGGCGGCGCATTTTCGCGCCCGTGTGGAGGACTCCGCTTTGCCGGACGGTCCAGAGAGAAAGGTCAGGTACCCATAGATCTCAGACAGCTGGGTTTTTGGAGACAAAGGCTAAGTCGACATCCAGGATAGAGATCTCTTGGAACGGAGTCTGTTGCAGTTCCGGACAACGACGGAGTTTGAGATAGCGGAAAAACTGCGAAGGTCCAGGAAGTATTCATCGACCGTCTTTGCAGAGTGGGACAGGATGGACTCGTGATAGTTCAGGAACTCTTGTAAGATGGGAGGGGCTTCTTGGCGGTAATCTGCCATATTGCACGCTTCCTTTCTTTTTTCGCTCTTCAACTTCGCAAAATCTACATTATACGAAGTTGTTGGGAGGATAAGCATGCTCCCCTATGGGAGCATGCAAGCTTACATGATTTTTATTATACCGGTTGCTTTGCACCAAAAAGCAAGACGGATCTTTGCCCTTATCCAGAGCCGGCCGTGGCGGTAAACCCTTTAAGCAAAACCGTGAGTAGTTGTGGAACCACGGCCTGGTCCAGAAACACGCACAGGACCAGCCCAGAGACGCAACACAGCGCCCGGCGAATCCTGCTACTAGGGCTGCTTTCGGTCTTTGCGTAGTAAACCAGCGGTTCCCAGAACAAAGAGGATCGGTATGGTAAGTAAACAAGTGGGGCCTAGTATCACCATGGTACAGAGAATCTCTGCCCCGCTTGTGCGCCGATGAGCGCAACCAAGCCATAGGATAGGAACAGTCCCCGTAGAAAAAACAGAATGGGCAGTGTGACTCCCGCCAGGGGTAACATAGCCAGCACAACGACGGCAATGGGCCACCGAAAGACGAGCCAAAGTTCTCGCCACAATGGCGGTAGGATGGTCCCCTGGGTTGCGTGACTCCAAAAAGAAGCCATGTATGGGGATGCAGGGAGTTTTCCCTCTAAGAGGCACCCCATAATTGCCCCAAACAGAAAGGCGACGGACAGCAGTAGGAGCACGGTATCTCGTCGCTGGTTGTTTGCCTCCTGCTTCCGTTCTTTGCGCCCTTCTTTCTGTTTCCACTTGCGCATGGGGCTACCGTTTTTCTTTTGGACTTATGCGCATGTTTTCCGAGTAGCCCAGCCAGGCATCCACCGGCCAGGAGCATCAGCAGGATTCCCAAAACTGCCCGTGGAGTCCATCGACGCCTGTGGTGCTGAAGCAGATGACCAGCAAAACAGCGCAGAGCAGGCTGCCGACGCCTCCCCCAGGGGCATGGCGGTTCCCCTCCCCTTCTGTACTGCGATACGTCCGCCGACAAAGGCGCAGACACCGGCAAACCCTGTGAGCAGAATACCTGCCATGGAAGGAGGCAATGCACCACTCCAGACAAGTGCGGCGGTCAGCAAGGTGAGGAGCAAAGAGCGCAACGAGTCCGATGGTCCCCCCTAGTAGGATGGCAACGATCGTACTGCCCATAGTTTGGGTGCTTCTCTTGACGGTGTCTTCCCCAGTGTTTCCCATAAAAAATCCCTCCCCGTAGAGAATCTTTGCTGGATTCTATGCGGGGAGGGATTTTTCTATGCTTTTTTGGTTACTGCTGGGAGGTCTGGTCCACCGAGGCGCCCTTGTTCATGATGGCCCAGTTGGCATACTCCAGACGGACACGGTCCGCGCCGGTTTCGATGACGATGGTCTTCTCTTTGACGGCACAGACGTTACCGATGATGCCGTCAATCATGGTGACAGGATCACCGGGTGCTAAGTATCGTTTCATTGCCTCCTGCTCTTTTTTGCGTTGCTTTTCCGGACGCATTTTCAGGAAATAGAAAATGACGATATAGAAAACAATGAGGACGATAATTAGAATTTCCAAAGTTGTTCCCTCCGCTGTAGAAATAAACTTTCTTTTTTATTATAGAAGAGTTTTCCCCGTTTGACAAGTATTTTTTTTCCCAGTTCCTTCGGTTTTTCTTTAAAGCCGCTGGTTCAGCTGTTCTTTGTAAGTTTGGTAGACCGCAGAAAACCGGTCCTCTTCCAGAGCCAGGCGAATCTTCGCCATAAGATCGTTGTAGAAATACAGGTTATGCAGAACAGCCAAACGCATGGCCAACATCTCCCCTGCGGTAAACAAATGCCGAAGATAGGCCCGGGAGAAGGTCCGGCATACCGGACACTGACAGGTCTCGTCGATGGGACGAGGGTCGGTTTTGTACTTCTCGTTCTTAATATTTAATGTTCCATGCCAAGTGTAGAGCTTTCCGTGGCGGGCATTGCGGGCGGGAAGTACGCAGTCAAACATGTCGATCCCTCGCGCCACACCTTCTAGAATATTGACGGGCGTTCCCACCCCCATTAGATAGCGGGGTTTGTCTTTGGGGGCGTAGGGTTCAACGGCCTCCAGGATTTCGTACATGGTTTCGGCGGGTTCCCCCACCGCTAAGCCGCCGATGGCATAGCCGTCGCAGTCCAAGGCGGCAATTTCTTTCATGTGCCACACCCGCAGGTCAGAGAAAGTGCCGCCCTGGTTGATGCCAAAAGAGCATCTGCTGGGGTTTACAGTATCTGGCAGCTGGTTCAGGCGGTCGTGTTCGGCTTTGCTCCGGGCCATCCAACGTAGGGTACGCTGGCAGGACGGTTTGACGTAGTCATAGGGGGCGGGGTTTTCCACGCACTCGTCAAAGGCCATGGCGATGTCCGAACCCAGATTGATTGGATGCGCATGCTCTCCTCCGGCCCCATAAAAATCCGACGGCCATCAATGGGGAGGCAAAGGTGAC
>VOFC01000377.1_pt1 | contig 26000 bp, 48 predicted proteins | sample 5384161 | NCBI WGS metagenome assembly VOFC01 (sample SAMN12384722, study PRJNA508395) | human gut metagenome | isolation source: healthy gut B | host: Homo sapiens | reverse complement strand
AGCGGCCAAAATTCGGGCTTGCTTTTCCTCTGTAAACTGACCATAGCAATATGGCTCAAGTCTGCGGATTTCAGCTTTATCATTCTGTGCAGCCGGAGCATTTTTCCATGAAGTAGCCAAATGCTCTTTCTCCATGTCCCATTAATGCTTCCGCAAAATGATCCATCCCTGCGACTGGGAAAAGATACCTGCATTTTCTTTTGTTCCTGCATTATAAATTACTGCCAGTGCACCGTCAAAAGCATGTGCATGATATGGCGGATCCATAAGAATAGCTCCATACTCTGTATTCAGTCTTTCATAAACCTGCTCAAGTGCCAGTTCTGCCTGTTCCTTTGTTGCAAGACCGCTGATCACTGCCCAGCTCTGAGGGTTCAGCCACATATTTGCTTCCGGGTCTATACGCTGTCCGATTACTTCACCTGCTTCTGTAAATCCGCGGATAAATCGGTCCTCATCCCAGCAAAGCTCTTCGATCAGTTTGCCAAGCTCCTCCTGGCTTTTTTCCAAATATGCAATATAAGCCTCATCCTTTTCGTATGCTGCAAACTCTTTCAGGATAGTCATTGCATAATAAAACTGCAGAGCTACAAATGTAGACTCCCCCATCTTTTCCAAGTCTCAGGCAATCATTCCAGTCTGCATAAAGACCAGCCGGCAGTCCATGCTTTCCAAGGTGCTCCATTGAGAACTGAATGGCACGTTTCAGGTGCTCATATACAGTTCCTTCATCTTTATTTGCAAGGGATTACTTCATCAATAAAATCTACGTTTCCTGTCTCTGATACATATTTATATACAGTTGGGAACAACCATAAAGCATCATCTGCACGATATGCAGGATGACCTGTTTCCTGTACATAAGAAGCATCATCCGGTGTATCCTCATGTCCCGGATTATGGGTAAACTTAACAAGCGGAAGTCCGCCGCCATTATCCACCTGTGCGGAAAGCATAAATCGAATCTTATCCGCTGCCATTTCAGGTGCCAGATGGATCACCCCTGAATATCCTGCACAGTGTCGCGGTATCCATATCCGTTGCGCAGACCGCAGTAAGTAAAGGATGCTGCTCTTGACCAGATAAAAGTCATAAAACAGTTGTAAGCGTTCCATGTGTTGATCATGGTATTAAATTCATTACTTGGAGTTTTTATCTGAAAATGTGAAAGCTGTCCATGCCAGTAACTGATCAGTTCTTCCAGCTCTTTTTGCAGATCTGCTGGCAGTCCTTATCATAACGGGCTGTAATTTCTGCGGCCTCGTCATCATTTTTTCATGCCAACGAGGAAAGCCAGCTCTTTCTTTTCTCCCGGGGCAAGCTTCACTACAGCAGTTAGTGCGCCGCAGCTATTCTCATTGTAGTTTCCCTCACAATTTAGTTTGCCTTCCATAACCCCTACCGGATTTCCATATCCGTGGTATCTTCCCAGGAACGCTTCTTTTTCACCGCACCAAGAATCCACCGGCACACCAGCTAATCCCAGGAAACGATTCGTTACATCCTTATTATCAACCTTTTCACCCTCATCAAGACGATCCAGATTTGCATGGATCATCTGACGAACACGGTTTCCTCTGAAAACAGTGCGTGTAATATACTGGGAATACTGCAGGTTTACTTGATCCTGTTCATAATTACTGTTGTTGGTAAATTCCGCATATCCAGTCACGCTGATCTCACGTTCCCGGTCAGAACAGTTCTCTACGCAAAGACTCCATACCTCATGGGACTGTCCCAGCGGTCAATCTTACCTGCTTTAATGTCGTTAACAGCCTTTGTTACGTCCATTGTTACTGTACCGGCTTTAGGGTTAGGCATTAAACCTTTCGGTCCTAGAACATTACCAAGACGACCAACAACGCCCATCATATCAGGAGTTGCAACAACAACGTCAAAGTCTAACCATCCCTCGTTCTGGATCTTCGGAATCAGTTCCTCAGCTCCAACGAACTCAGCACCTGCTGCTTTTGCTTCTTCAGCCTTTAGCATCCTTTAGCGAATACTAAAACACGAACTTTTTTACCTGTTCCATGTGGCAGAACTACTGCTCCACGGATCTGCTGATCTGCGTGACGTCCATCGCAGCCTGTACGGATGTGAACTTCGATGGTTTCGTCGAACTTAGCTACTGCAGCTTTTTTAACTAAGCTGATAGCTTCTGCGGTATCATATAATGTAGCGCGGTCTACTGCTTTAGCAGCTTCCACGTATTTCTTTCCTCGTTTCATTTCTATAACCTCCTGTGGTAATTGCGGGGAACAAGCCCTCCCACTTACTATTTAATATTAATCAACTACTTCGATTCCCATACTTCTTGCAGTACCAGCGATCATGCTCATGCTGCTTCAAGGGATGCTGCATTTAAGTCTTTCATCTTAAGTTCAGCGATTTCCTGAACCTGAGCTTTAGTTACCTTTGCAACCTTTGTCTTGTTCGGTACGCCGGAACCTGATTTGATCTTAGCTGCCTTCTTAAGAAGAACAGCTGCCGGCGGAGTTTTGGTTATGAAGCTGAAACTTCTGTCTGCATAAACAGTGATAACTACAGGAATGATCAGGTCTCCCTTATCTGCTGTTCTTGCATTGAACTCTTTGTGAACTGAACGATATTTACACCGTGCTGTCCAAGAGCCGGACCAACCGGTGGTGCTGGAGTTGCTTTTACCAGCCGGAATCTGTAATTTAATATAGCCTGTTACTTTTTTTGCCATTTTCGGCACCTCCTATGTGGTATTGGCGGGGGTGTGTCCTCCCACGATATTGTGTTACCTTTGTCTGTTACATTTTCTGAACTTCTGCGAAACTTATTTCTACCGGCGTTTCGCGGCCGAACAGCTCAACATTGATCGTTACCATCTGCTTCTGCGGATTGATCGCAGTAACAACGCCTGTTGTATCTTTCCAGGCTCCGCCTGTTACTACAACAGTATCGCCCTCAGCGAAATCTACGCGGACAGTCTCTTCCTTGATGCCCAGCGGCTTCCATTTCCTCTTCTGTAAGCGGTACAGGCTTGGATCCCGGACCAACAAACCCAGTCACTCCACGTGGTATTCCGGACAACATACCAGGTATCGTCATTCATCACCATATTGAGAAGCACATAGCCTGGAAACATTTTTTCTGAACCTGCTTGAAACACCATTACGCATCTCCACAACATCTTCCAGAGGAACCCGTACTTCCAGAATCTGATCTTCAAGATGTCGGTTTTCAATTGTCTTCTCAATGTTGGCCTTTACCTTGTTCTCATACCCGGAATAGGTATGGACAACATACCATTTTGCTTCTGACATATAATCACCTTAGTCCTTACTTCATTAAGAAATTAATGCATTCCAGGATTCCGGAATCCATCACACTGATGATCACACCGAGAATTACGGTTATGACAATAACAACAACTGACTGTTTCATCAGTGTCTCGCGGTCTGTCCAGACAATTTTATTGAACTCTGCCTTCAGCCCCTGGAACCAGGATTTCTTAGATTCCTTAGCCTTGGCGGTCTTGCCTGCAGATTTCTGCCATTTTTTCTTGCATAGCCTAACCTCACAATCTCAAGTGACTACTTTGTTTCCTTTTTGTGCATTGTGTGTCTCTGGCAGAATTTACAATATTTCTTGGTTTCCATTCTCTCAGGATGGTTCTTTTTCTCCTTGGTCATATTGTAGTTACCTTGCTAATGTCATATCCAGTGTTTTCATTTGTGGTCTTAAATCCAGCCTCTTCGGTGTATCCGCCACCATTTTTTCGGCATAAAAAGACTGCTTGCATGTCGCTTGTACATTTACCACACAGCTAATATCCGTCTGCATATTTCCAAGATCATAACTGATTCAGCACCTGCTTAAGCACGGACCTGATACATCAGATTCAGCACCTGGGCACGGACCGCGGATACCGCCTCGTCACAGACAACAAATTCCGGATTCAGGATCAGTGCCCTTGCAATTCCGATTCGCTGCCTCTGACCGCCTGAAAACTCGTGAGGAAAACGATTCAGATACTGTTTATCCAGTCCAACCTCCTGAAGGATCTCTTCCACCATTTCCCTGCGCTCTGCTTTTGGTGCCGATCTTATATACCTCAAAGAGGGGCACTGATCAGATCATAAACGGTCATTCTGGGATTCAGGGAGCTGTATGGATCCTGGAAAATGATCTGCAGCTTCCGGCGCATTTCCCCACATTTTTTTCTTAGTCATAGGTAAGAATGTCTTCCCCGTTATAAAGTACCTGTCCTTCTGTTGCAGGAATCAGGCGGAGAATGGTTCTGCCAAGAGTGGATTTTCCGCAGCCGGACTCACCCACCACTCCTAAGGTCTCTCCTTTATTTACAGTAAGGCTTACATGGTCTACCGCTTTTTTTACCTGGGCTGGCTGACGGTTCAGAAGACCTTTTTTTGCCCTGTAAAATATTTGGATAAATTTTTGTTTCCAACAAAATGTTCGTGTTCTCGCTCATTATTTCTCACCCTCGTATCTGAAGCAGCTTACCAGAGAATTCTCTGCGTGGTAAACGCCAGGTTTTTCTGTCATGCAGCGCGGATTTCCATAAGGACATCTGGGAGCAAATCTGCAGCCGGACGGCATGGCATCCGGTGCAGGCACGGTACCCTCGATGGTATTCAGCATTTCCACATCCTCGTCAAGTCTTGGAATGGAATTCAGAAGTCCCTGTGTGTAGGGATGCTTCGGTCTTTCAAAAATATCCTCAATGCTGCCGTATTCCACAGCCTTGCCTGCATAAAGCACAAAGCACATCATCCGCAGTCTCTGCAACTACGCCCATATCGTGGGTGATGAGCATGATCGCGGTTCCCATTTTTTCCCGGAGCTCGCACATCAGCTCCAGGATCTGTGCCTGGATGGTTACGTCCAGCGCTGTGGTGGGCTCGTCCGCGATCAGAAGGCGCGGCTCGCAGGAAACAGCCATGGCGATCATGACTCTCTGGCGCATACCTCCGGAAAGCTGATGAGGATATTCCTTCATTCGTTTCTCCGGTGCTGCGATCCCAACACGTTTCAGAACATCCACAGCCCTTGTCCAGGCTTCCTTTTTATTGCAGTTCTGGTGAAGCATGATCGGCTCCATCAGCTGGTTTCAATGGTCAGGTAGGATTCAGGGCTGTCATAGGATCCTGGAAGATCATTGCAATATCATTTCCCCGGATCTTACACATTTCCTTCTCCGGAAGCCCTACCAGTTCCTTTCCATCCAGCTTAATGCTGCCGCCGGAAATCCGGGCGTTGCTGCCAAGAAGCTGAAGAATGGACATGGAGGTAACGCTTTTGCCGCAGCCGGATTCTCCTACGATTCCAAGGATTCTGCCTTTTTCTATGGAAAAGCTTACGCCGTCAACGGCTGTATTAATGCCTTTTTTGGTTTGAAACTGTACCTGTAAATTCTCTACGGAAAGCAAAAGATGCCATAGTTGTACTCCTTTTTTCTTATTACTGTAAGTGAACCATCACTTTTCTGTTCCTGAAATCCGCCAGATATGAGAATCACCTTTTCAGCCGCCACATTCTCACGCCTGGCGGGTTTCAGGAACATAAGCCCATAAAGGCTTATGTCCTTTTCCCCTGTTTCTTATTCTTTTATCCCACTCCCAGGAAGACCAGTTCAGTCCGTTGAAGTCTGCAACATTCAGGTTCTTCATGCTCTTATTGTAGGCAGTGAGAAGGTTCTTTGTATATAAGTATCCCATAGCTGCTTTTTCCACAACTTTTTCCTGATACTCGTCAAAGTATGGTTTTCTTGTTTCAAAAGTAAGCTCAGCATTTCCCTTGTCGATAAGATCTGAAAGCTCTGTGTCCTGAAGCTGGCAGAAGTTGCAGGAGCTTCCCGGATAGATCATCTCACGGCTTTCACTTGGATCCAGAGTTCCGCCGGAACCGATAATTCCAAGATCATGCTCGCCGTCTAACATGCGACTCATCAGTGTTGCAAAGTCCATCTGCTCAATCTGTACCTGCACACCTACGTTTGCGAAATCCTGTACGATCAGGGCTGCACATCTCTCTGTGATGCTGCTTCCGGAGGAAATGAAGAATTTCAGTGTCTGTCCTGCCGGGAAACCAGCCTCTGCAAGCATTTCTTTTGCTTTTTCAGGATCGTACTGAACCTGTACTTTATCATTATAATATGGGCTTACCGGAGCGATCGGAGTCATGATCGGAGTTCCCTCACCCATAAGAAGACCATTTACCAGTACATCACGGTTAATTGCCATATTCAGTGCCTGACGAACTTCCTGAGTCAGATATTCCTTCTGAGTATTGAAGATCAAGGTAGAATATGAAGTGGTAGGAATAGACTCTGTTACCAGATTATCCTGGGATTTGGCTGTTTCCCAGTCATCTGTCAGTACGGAACCAAATCCAATCATGTCAAGCTCACCGTTCATAAGACCGGAAAGAACGTTTGCAGACGGTACCACACGGATAATAAGACGATCAATATTCGGAGCTCCAAGATAATAATTTTCATTCTTTGTAAACTCCATACGCTCGCCGTTAATCTCACTGTCATAGATAAATGGACCGGAGCCAACCGGGTTTGCCCAAAGATCAGGAGCATTGATCTCTTCTGCTGTTTTACCCTCAAACACATGCTTCGGAATGATGAAAACAGTGTCTATATCCTGAAGGAAGGTATCCGGGTACATAGCCTCTTTTAATTTGAAGGTTACTTCGTATTCGCTATCTGCAGTTACTTCAATAGAATCCTCGGAAAGCTCTGCACCGGACTCATCTACATTCCGCATCGTTCAGCAAGATGTGTATTATAAAAGTCTCTGCCAGAGCATGTTTGAAAAAAGGCTTTCTGCAAGATGGCGTCACAATTTGTGGGAACCCGGATTTTGCTCGACAACCGGATGAAATATACCGCAAAGTCGTTGCGGGCTACGACAACCGAATTACGGGTGAAACTATATTACAGCTTGATCTTCGGATCGCAAAGTGGGGCGTGCAGATTGCAGGAATGATTTTTCAAAAAGCACAGTGATGGACTGTGCGTCATAGAGCATATTTCCAGCTTGCTCCCCGGCGGCTGCACGCCCATTCCCAGGAAGCTTAAGGATGATTCGGAAAGGATGGCGCTTGCCATCTGGAATGTGATCGCGATCAGAATCGGGGCAAAGGAGTTTGGAAGAACATACTTTGTCACGATTTTGAAATTAGAAGTTCCAATTGCTCTTGCAGATTCCACGTATTCTTTTTCCGATACAGAAAGTACATTGGCATAGATCAGTCTGGCAAACTGTGTCCATCCCAGAACACCAATTACGCAGGTTACAGACCACACAGATGGTCCCAGAACTGCAACCAGTACCAGGATCAATACAATTGACGGGAAAGACATGAAAATATCTGCAATTCGCATAATAATTGCTTCTGCCTTTCCTCTCGCATAACCAGCCACCAGTCCAAGGGGAACGCCGATGGCACAGCTGATCAGCGTGGAAACAAAACCAACCAGCAGAGAGGTTCTTCCGCCATACATCAGACGGGCAAAAACATCTCGGCCAATAGCATCTGTTCCCAGAATATGTGCCCCGCTTGGTGCCGCGGAAAAGGCGGTATAGTCAGATGTGTAGGGATCCAGTTTCAGGATCATGGGAAGAAAAACCACCATCAGGATTTCCACGATCAGGACCACCAGACCTGCCATAGCCATTTTGTGTTCTTTCAGTTTATCAAGTACCTCGGAAAGATAGCTTACATTTTCGTTTTTCTGTTTTTTCATTTCTGTTCTTCTATCCTCCCTTATTTATAGCTGATTCTCGGATCCAGAATTCCGTATGCAACATCAGTGAGAATGTTTGCGATCAGAACTGCCGCCGCAATCATAACGGTAACACCCATAATAACCGGATAATCTCTTCCGTTGATGGCAGTTACCATAAGGGAACCGATTCCTGGCCAGCCGAAAACCTGCTCCGTTACGACTGCTCCTCCTACAATAGAAGGAATGGACATGCCTACTACTGTAACAACCGGAGTGAGGGCGTTTTTCAGGGCGTGCTTCATGATTACCTTCCATTTTCCAAGACCTTTGGACTTGGCGGTACGGATGTAATCGTCCTGCATAACCTCAAGCATACTGCTTCGCATATGTCTTACCCAGCCTCCGATCTGCTGGAAGGAAAGCACCAGGCATGGCAGGATCATATGCTTCATCAGATCTCCAAAGGTACGTGCTCCGCTGGAACTGTACATTCCGCCAGATGGCAGAATCTGGAATACAATAGCAAACAGGTAAATAAATACCAGGCCAACAAAGAAGTTGGGCGTTGCCATCATCAGCATGGAAAGTCCGCCGGAGAAATAATCTCTTTTGAGTTCGGCTTGGATGCCGCAAAAATTCCAAGAGGAATCGATACCACCAGAGAAAGCAGAATAGAGCTTGCAGCCAGGATTGCAGTGGCTGGAAGTCTCTCCAGGATCATTGTGGCAACCGGCCTTTGTGTACTGTAGGAAAATCCAAGATTTCCTGTAAGCAGCTGTTTCAGCCATGTAAAATACTGAACGATCACAGGCTGATCCAGTCCCAGTGCCACACGTTTACGCTACAGCTCTGCGGGAGTGATTCCCGGGTCTGCCAGAAGCGCATCCAACGGAGAACCTGGTGCAAGGTTCAGAATGAAATACGCCAGTATGGTGATTCCGAAAAAAGTGGGAATGGCGATCAGTATTCTTTTTAATATGTATTTCAATCTCATAATGCTTTCATCTCATCTCCTTTTTCCAACCATGATCCGGATGATTTCCTTGTCCGTCTCGCACATTCCTTCTTTTGCAAGCTGACCTACATTCCGGATGGTATTTTTCTACGCCGTGGGTGACGATTCCGTCCCCGCCATAAAACTGCTGTCCCTGTATGTACATTTCATAGCCCATGATTCCGGCATCCACAGCTGCGGAAATCTTGGCCGCGCAGGAGGGCTTGGCTCCGTCGCAGATGATGCCGGAAACGATTGCCAGGGAATTGACGATGGTGTGGGCGATAACTTCATAGTCCCCGCCGTAAAGATAAGCAATTCCGGCACCGCTTCCGCAGCCTGCACTTACCGCACCGCAGTAAGCGGAAAGGGTTCCAATTCCGGTTTTCAGGTGAATGGTCACAAGATTGGACAGCACCAGGGCACGGAGCATTTTGTCATGGGAAACCTGCAGTTCCTTTGCAAATTCAATAACCGGAATGCTGGCGGTCATTCCCTGATTGCCGCTTCCAGAATTGATCATAACCGGAAGTACGCAGCCGTTCATTCGGGCATCTGAGCCTGCTGCCGCCTTGGCTCTGGCGCGGATCTTGATGTTATCGCCGTAGGTGTGCAGAAGCACTTTTCCGATATTGGCACCGTAATTGCCGCGCAGGCCTTCCTCGGAAATGGCCATGTTGTAGCGGATCTGGCGTTCCAGAACTTCCCGCACATCTTCCACATCTACTGTGTTGGCGAAATCAATGATGTCTTCTATATTTAATACAGAATGATCCGTTTTAGTTTCTTTCTCTTCTGAACAGACGTCTTTTTTGTGAAAATGGGCTGTCCGTTTTTCTCTACAAGAATAATGTTGGTGTGATTGTCTATGATCCGCATCGCGGGCATTTCCGTTCCTGCCGGAAACGGTCACATCAATTTCAAACACATGCCCGGAGGATGCTGGCGTGATTTTCAGCTTTACCTGATCCATGTACGTCTTGATTTCTTCTTTCTGTGCTGGTGTTACCCCGGCGATTACTTCCAGAAGAGCCTGCGCGTCTCCTGCGATCACACCTGCACACAGTGCAGCTGCTATTCCGCGCATTCCGCCTGTGTTTGGAACGATTACGCTTTTTACGTTCTTGATAATGTTCCCGCTTACCTGGATGTCCATCTCATCGGGCAAACAGCCAAGAGTTTCTCTTGCCACTGCTCCTGCGTAGGCGATGGCGATTGGTTCCGTGCAGCCCATTGCGGGAATCAGTTCTTCTTCCAGGATTTTTACATAATCCTGATATTTTTCATCACTTTTCAGCAATGTTTTGTCCTCTCTTTCAAACGGCAATGGTAACACTTTATCACATCATTGTTTTAAAATCAATTAAAAATAGTCATATCCGCCATGAATATCTACGATGCTGCCGTTCATGTATCCATTTTTCAAAATTTCGTATGCCATATCTGCTACTTCGGAGATTTCGCCGAAGCGGTGGAGAGCAATTTTGCGGTTGATCCGCTCATAGCTTTCCGGGGTGCGGTTTTTGTGCCAGCTGGTTTCAATGAAGCCGGGGGCGATGGCGTTTACGCGGATCTGCTTTGGTTTCAGTTCTTTGACCAGGGATTTGGTAAGAAAATGGATGGCGGATTTGGTTACTCCGTAGACCAGAGAGGAGGAGTAAGCCTGCTGTCCGGCGTAGGAGCCTGTGAACAGGATACTGCCGCCTTCTCTTATGATGGGGCGGAGTTCTTTTACCAGAAATACAGGGACGGACAGGTTGGTGTTTACGATTTTGCTCCATTCTTCGAAGGTGTAGTCTTCGTATTTGGCATAGGTGCTGATGCCCACGTTATTTACCAGCCAGTCTACGTGGTCGGTTTCTTTTTTGATCCGGGTGACAAAGTTCATCATCTGATCATAGGAGGACATGTCGGCCTGGATCAGACGGAGTTTCTTCTGGTCAGCTTCGGACTGGGCATGGAGAAATTCTTCGGCTTGTTTCTGATTGTGCCCGAAGCTTACGTATAGAATATCATCGGCTCCCAGAATTGGCCAGGATCTTCTCCGCGATCCCCTGCCAATTCCGGATGTGCCGCCGGTGATTATGGTGACTTTACTCATGAAAGCGTGTCCTTTCTTTAAAGACTCATCAGTCTGTTATAAATCTCCTTTGGAATGTATGGCTGCTGGTTGTGGATGGGCTCCCCAAGGCAGGTTTTTGGGTAGGCGTAGGTTCCAGGCTCCAGAAGGATTTCAAGAAGGCGTGGGGCAATTGTGCTGCAGAAGAAACCGGCAGCATTATCCTTCACTGCTTCTGCTTCCATACAGGTACTGGTCAGACCGTATGCTCTGGCTACTTCTGCAAAGTTACAGGAAGAGAATCCGGTTCCTTCTGCAGTGTCTGCATATACCTGCTCAAAGTAGTCACGCTGCAGGTGGCGGATCATTCCAAGAGCGTGGTTGTTCATTACGATCATGGTAATAGGAAGATTCTCACGCTTCACCCATTCTAATTCCTGAATATTCATCTGGAATGCACCGTCTCCACAGATGCAGGCTACTGGCTTTCCAGTGGCGTAATGGGCGCCGATGGCTGCAGGAAGGGCATAGCCCATGGCACCATGTCCGCCGGAGAAAAAGAAGCTTCTGGTTCTTCTGGTTGTGGAAGGACTGATAGCTCCATACCATGTGCTGTCCCACGTCAATTGCTACTGCGGAAGTGTCTGCAAGCAGATCACTTAAATCTGCGATCATACGGTTGGGATAACGTTCCGGAATTGCGTCGTCCACAGCTCTTAAAGAACTGCGGATGTCTGTACACACAGAAAGCCATTCTGTGAAATCAAGGTGTGCCAGATTCCAACTATGAATTTCTGCCTCACCAGTTCTGTTTATTGAAACGCCTGTTTCATTTCCTGTCCAACCAGCTAACATATGAATCACATCTGCTGCGTCCACGCAGAATTTCAGTTCGTTCGTTCCGTTTTCGTGAATGTTTCTCCGCAGATTATAAGAGTCAATATCCGCACGAATAATCTTCGCGCCTTTTGCAAACTCATGCACCTTGGTGCCAATCTGGCGGGTGCAGAGAAATGCCAAGACAGATCAGAAGGTCACTTTTGGCATTGGCGATCATGTTGGCGTAGCGGTGGCCGTAAGCGCCGCCGATACAGCCGAAGTTCAGCGGATCGTCCCAGGATAGTGCGGACATTTCCAGCACGCTTGTGATTACCGGGATCTTCCACTGGCGGGCAAGGGCAAACAGTTCTTCGCGAACTGCCTTGTCGCTGACGCCGTGGCCCAGCATGATTACCGGGCGCTTGCTTCCTGAAGGGCACTGCGGATGGCAGCTGCGCATTCCTTCACATCAGCAGATACATTAAATAACGCAGTCTCTGCAATTCCGGAAGTTTCGGTTTTCGCCCCAGATTCCTGTGATCCTATTTTTTCTGAGCGCATATCCATCTGGCCCAGCTCTTCCATCTCTAATTTTTCCGAATTCACAGCACCCAGGTTTATAATTTCCAGGCTCATCTCATAAACCGGGTTCTTCACATCCCCGCGCTGAATGTTCATGGGAAGGTCAATCAGTACAGGTCCCTTTCGTCCTGTATTCGCAATATGCCATGCTTTGTTCAGTTCTTTTACAATATCTTCATCCTCACGGATCTGCACTGCATATTTGGTCACAGGTCTGGTCATGGCCACAATGTCGATTTCCTGGAATCCCTGCTGCCTCAGCCTGGGGATTCCGGAGTATTCATAGGTGTTCAGCTGTCCGGTAAGAAAAATCACCGGAAGGGAATCAAAATATGCGTCTGCAATTCCAGAAAGCAGATTCACTGCACCAGGTCCGCTGGTGGCATAAGCGCAGGCACATTTTTCTCCTGCCTGGGCATATCCGCAGGCAGCAAAAGAAGCGCCCTGCTCATTGTAGCTGGAATGACTTCTGGTATTGGGATTTTTCTCAATGGAATCTACCAGATGTGCGATCATCGTTCCCCTGGTATCCAAAGAAATCATGAATCCCTTTTCTCTGTAAAAACTCAACAATATAATCCGTTACTTTCATTTGGTCTGCCTTTCTTTATTTCCAGTATTTTTCCACTTTCTTTTTCAGCTTCACATTTCCGGTTTTCTCCAGCACATCCACAAAAATATGCTGCAGTTCCTCGTCCGGAACAAAAACCTCATCCGTTTCCATGCTCTTCACCGTTGCCTCTGTATACCGGGCAAACATCTTCAAGAGCCGGATAGTCTTTATTCTTATATAAATTAATGATACAATCTTTGTTTTCCAGGTATTTTTTCTCAGAGCGATCTTGGATGCACAGAATTTCACATAATTCCAGCTGCGGTCCAGATAGCTTTTTTTCTGTTTTCCTGCTCCGCGGTCTGCGGCACCGTTTTTTCCAGGTGATTCTCCTTTGCGATCTTCAGATACTGACTATTTCCGGCCAGTTCCTTCACAAGCTGCTGCAGCTCCTCTGTGCTTCCATATCTGCCCAGCCAGTGATCCAGATATTCGGAAGCATCCAGAACCTTTTGCGTATGCCGCAGCCCGTTTGCTGCCTTCCAGAAAATCTGCGAAAAGATCCGGTAAAGCTCAATGTTCACATAACCTTTTCCGCCGCAGTCCACTGCTTTCTTATAATTGTCAAAGCGCCGCATCTGTCTGGCCCTGTTTTCTTTTGATATCACCGATCAGCTTATATACCTGGGCACGTTTCTCCTTGCGGATCTGGCAGTCCTTGGCTTTCTCCGCCAGCCACTCCATATCACCAGTCTCTTTGGTAAAAATAAGATCTGTGCGAATCTGCGCTAGTTCTTTGGGATAGCCCAGACGCTCCCATGCTCTGGTCAGGGCAGCTCTGTAACGTTCCTTGCCCTTCTCCGCGCCAGACGCACCCCTTCCATCCTTCTGAATCTGTTCCATAATTTTCTCAGCCACGGCTTCCATCTCTGTATAGGTCTTCGCCGTGCTGACGCGAACCAGGTCATAGCACTCCTGAATCCGCAGATTTCCCGGCAAAAAGCCTGCCCCAAAGCTCAATCAGCCTCTTTGCCCCGTCTTTTGTCCGGCGTCCAGAAGCATCTGACAGGTATTGACGGTTTCCTTTACAGTATGGTGTCAGGAACTGGTCCAGTTCATGCAGAACCACCTGATTGTCCGTGTGCTCACGGGCATCTGCGAAAATTTCCAGCGCATCCGCACATTTTCCCAGCATCCATTGCAGTTCCCTTTGTATTTCAGGAAATATCCGTCCTCCGGGAAAATACGCAAGGCTTCATCCATATAAAGCCCGCTTCCACCCGCTCAATTCCATTGCGGGCATGTTCCATAAGGAAGCGGCTCTTCAGTTTCATAAAGCCTGAACCTTGGGATAGCGCTCCAAAAGCGGCTCCAGTGCATCCTCCGCCTCCTGGAAATGCCTGCACTCATAATCAGATACTGCTTTTTCAAAAATCTCCAGATTTGCCTTCAGCTGTGCCGCTTCCGGGGAGAGCGCACCTGTCTGTTCCCGAATCTCCAGCAGTCTTTTCGCTCTGCCGATCTGCTCCTTATACACAAGCGTAAGCACTGCCGCATAAAAATTCTCCGCACCAATCTCCATCAGCACAGGATGATAAAATTCATAAAGCCCTTTAAGAGCTTTTCGTCCAATAAACTCTTCGCTCAACTGTACCTTGTAATATTCCGAAAAAATTTCGCTTAATTTCTGAAATCCTGCTGTTCCAGAAGGCTCTTTATGCTCTGTCCGCACTTCTGGATCTGGTTTTCCAGCGCCATTTTCGTGTCACTTCCCAGAATCTGAGCATTGTTCTCCCTCAGCTTTTGTTCCTTTTTGCACTGGACAAAACGTGTACTTTTTTCCGGTACAGGATCTCAGAAGCTTTCCCTTGCGGATACCTGGCATATAATCCTGGCGAAACTCCTGATCTGACAAACCCTCTACCTCAGCCCTTTCCTGGGATTCCGGCTTTTCATAATCTGAAAAACAGGACCATTCATCTCCATACCATTCTATGAGATACTGGCAGATCTGCCCCGGCACCATTACCGGAATGCCCTGAAATCTTTTTTCTTTTGCAGGAAAAAGCATATCCTTTTCCAAAAGGAAAGGAACCTCCCCTGAGCGCACCGCATAGCGCGGGCATTCTTCTGTTTCATGCACCTGCAAATTCTCTTCCAGCTTCTTCAGCACGCGGTCTTTTCCCCGTAACCTGACAGGAAAGAAGCCCCCGTTTATAGGCAGCCCCGGAAATTTCCCATCGGTCGCCGTACACCTGCCCTGGGTCTGCAAGATCTGCATATAACATCAAATCGGCACAATATTTCTCATATTCTTCCTTATCCGCTGAAACAGGGTCCAGCAAAAAACACATCAATGCGCTCTCCTGCACATCCGTTTCCCATAATCTGATGCCTGCGCAGGGCACAGCGGTCCGTAGATGCATATGCCGCACCAACACTGCCGAAGCTGCTGTCACTTTCCAGGCACAAAAGAGTGCGGTTTGCCTCAAGCACAGTTCCTGCCAGATTCATCAGCTTATGCCAGTCCTCTGCCGGCATATAAACAGTCACCGTATCGTCTCCCGGAAGGAAGCCGCCTCTTTGCATCACGCCAAGAGCCGTCTTTTCCGCAGTCACGTATTTCAGATCATTTTCCCTGCAGATCCGGGCAAACTCGCCCAAAAGCTGCAACAGACGTTCCTGTTTCTCTGTCATTTTATCCCCTCTGATTTATTATTTCCAGAATGTCCGCCAGCGTCTCAGATTCCTCATTGAAAAGACGGGTGCATTCTGTTCTCTCGTCACTAATCATAATCAGCAGTTCCTGCAGAAGGTACCGAAGCCCGTTGCCCTCAAAGTTAAAGCAGTATCGTTTCAGTCCCTTGCTGTCATCGATCTTCGCTTCGAAATATCCGGTGTTCCACCAGTCATTGGGAATGGTCACACGGCCTTTGGTACCGATCACCACAAACTCATCCTCCACATCTACTGTGGTACCGATTTCAATGGTGGCAAGGGCATCTGGATACCGCATGGTGATCATATCATAAATACAATTTCCCGCTTTATCCTTCACCACATTGGTTTTACTTCCAGATAATTTTTCCCAAGGATCTTGATGATCGCACACAATGGCTGCACCGCCGTCTCCGAAAAAGCTTCTGCCGCCTTCAAAGTGATCCTGGGAAATGGAACATTTCACACTTACGATCTCACCCACAAGAGCACTGTGGGTCTGCCATACCAGCTGATTAAAGGCACGCAGATAAACCAGCGTAATCTTCTCAACCAGCAGCACCTTGTTCTTCGCAGCAAGGGCGAAAAGCTCCTTCAGCTTCTCCTTGTTCCCAGTCATAGGAGCATCGCTGATCACATGCTTTCCGCTCTCCAAAGCCTTCCTGATATAAAGCTCCCGCTTCGCCTGCTCTGTCTTAATATATACAATATCTACCTGAGACAAAAGCAGTCAAAGCCTGGCTCCCATTCGCTGGTCTGGGCTTCCACACAGTAGTAGGAATCCAGCTCGTATTTGTCGCAGAAGGACCTGGCCGCATCTTCATTCTCGGAAAAAACACATTCTACATGAAGACCGCTGACATATTTCGTCTCCCATACAATACCACGGTCCTCATCGTCATCTGTAACCACGCCTACCGTGTAGGTGCTTCCTTCGCCCCGAAGCTTGGTGCTGGAAATGTTCTTGGTCCGCTCCAGATACTTCACATCGCAGTAATCCTTCAGATAATCAAATTTGCCCCGCCAGTCAGAGCCGAGCACAAGCAGATCCACCTTTGTACTTAATAATATCACTGAGCTTCTGTCCCTGATACTCTTCTATGATAATCTCGTCTGCAAAACCGGTGCGCCGCACGTTTTCAATTCTTTTCAGAAGACTGTCGCGCACATTCAGCTTGCCGCGCTCAATGTCATAACTCTCGCTGGTTACACCCACGATCAGATAATCGCCCAGCGCTTTGGCTCTTTTTAAAATATTATAATGGCCCTCGTGAAACAGATCAAAGGTTCCATAAGTGATCACTCGCTTCATAATATTCTCTCCTGTCAAAGAAAGACAATCCGTCAGGACTGTCCTTCTTCATGTTCTCCATGCTCTTCATACAATTCATGTTGCTCATACTCTTTATGTTCTTCACTGTCTTCTGCGTCCAGCATGGCGGCAAGCTCATCAATTGCCATTCGCCGTTCTGCAAGCTTTGCAAATTTATCTTCCTGATCTTTTGTTGTCGTACTCATCTTCCAGTACTTCTTCGTCCTCCTCTTCTTTCTTTTCTCTTTTGAAAATAAGGAAGGTAAGCAGGCTGAGCACATTATTATACAGCCAGTTCACTGGTGGACATCCCAGAACCAGCACAAATATCAGGGAAACGCCAAGTAAAGACCACACATTCAGAAGCTGCGGAAGCTTCAGGATCAAAAGTCCGTTCATCACGATCATGATCGGATAGTGGAAGAAATAGATTCCCATTGTGTTTCTTCCAAGGAAAATGAAAGGATGGCGTTTGTCTGGCATCAGTACCAGCAGTGCAAAAATAATAATAAAGGAAATCAGGTACATCATCCCCCTTACTACCATTCCTTCCACATCGTCCATGCCGCTTCCCAGATAGGAATGATTTCCGCGGAAAATGGCTACCGGAATATTGTTGCCGATCATGTAATTGGTGGCAACAAACAGAAGGATAAATGCAAACAGCGGTATTACGATCTTGCCTTTAAACTTACGGATTGCCCTGGTGTATTCACTTTTTCCACAAATAGCCCGCTGCAAAGAACGGGAAAAATACTACGATTCGGGACGCTGATAAAAAGGTACTGAACTCTGCCCTGGTTCCTGTCCACAGTGCAAAAACAATGCTGAGAGGCACAATAAAACGGATTCTGCCAAATGCCTCAATGGTGAGGCGGTAGGCAAACAGCGCCAGCACATACCACATAACGGTTCCGGATGGTCTGAGCAGCTCGAAATCCATGCGGTTTCCCCAGCCAGATCTGTGACGCCCATGTGAGCGTGTAGCCCAGAATATAGGGAATCAGCAGGTTCTTCACGTTCTTTAATACGTCCTGCGGCTTCTTGAAAGATATCCGGAAACAAAAATAAAAGCCGGCATGTGGAATATGGTGATTCCGTACCAGATGAAGCGGACGACTTCGTCCTCTTTCACCAGCTGGAACGCTATAATATGGTTAAAAACAACAAGAAATATCAGCAATATCTTTATATTATCTATCAGATACGAATATGGGATTTCCTGTTCCTTCGTATTTTCTTTCGAATTCTTTCTCATTTCCGTCACCCTGTAAAAATTTTATGAATAAAGGATAACATACTTTTGTAATTTTTGGAACAGTTTTTTAACATTTTGCAATATTTCCCTGTGTGCTTTTTTCGGTTTTACTCCCCAAATACCTGCCCGTGCAGCATTTTTCCGGTTGGGGTGGCGGCAAGGCCGCCTTCGGCAGTTTCCTTCAGGGCGGCAGGCATAACATCTCCCACCTTTTTCATAGACCAGATTACTTCATCTGCCGGAATGGCACTTCGATTCCTGCAAGGGCAAGCTCAGCTGCCACGAAAGCGCCAGCCACTCCGGAGGCGTTTCGCTTGATGCAGGGAATTTCCACAAGGCCTGCTACCGGGTCACATACAAGGCCCAGAATATTTTTTCAGCGCTGTGGCAATTGCAGAACCGATCATGTCCGGGGCACCGCCAGCCAGTTCCACGATTGCAGCTGCCGCCATAGCGGAAGCAGAGCCGCACTCTGCCTGGCAGCCGCCCTGGGCTCCTGCAAGGGAAGCATTATTGGCGATTACCATTCCCACTGCGGATGCAGTAAAAAGGGACATGACGCATTCCCTCTCTGTAAGCTTGTACTGCTCCTGCATGGTCAGCACTGCTGCCGGCACGATTCCGCAGCTTCCGGCTGTAGGCGCCGCCACGATTCTTCCCATGGAAGCATTTAATTCCGATACTGCAAGGGCACGGTAGAGAGCGCCGCCAAGAAGAGGGCCGGTCAGGTTTTTCCCCTGTTCTACGGCAGTACGCATGCGGTAGGCATCGCCGCCGGTAAGTCCGCTGGTACTTTTCAGGTCCGGGGCGCTTCCTGGCTGGATGCAGGATGCCATAACCTGATAATTCTGCCGCATTTTTTCATATATTTCCTGCTCCGGCAGCTCCATCTGCTCTGCCTGCTGAGTAAGGACCAACTGGGACAGGCGGCAGTTATTTTCTTTAGCTGCATTTAACAGGGCTTCTATTGAATGGTAGTTTAATTCCACGATAAGGGTCTCCTTTTCATACGATTCCGCTTAAACCTTCTGCAAAATATGCTACAAAACAAACCATACAGATTGCAGAAATGATTATTTAAACGCGCTCAAGCAAAGTACTGGAATAAATATTTTCCAGCTGATTGATCTTCTCATTTAAGTCCGGGCCTAAGCAACTGTCGCTCTCGATGGTCATGACTGCCAGACCTCCCTTGGCTTCCCGCGCCAGATGGAAGCTGCAGATATTGGCACCATATTCCGCCATGATCTCGGTCACGGCCGCAATGGTTCCAGGCGCATCTTTATGAAGAACGATCAGCGCCGGATTCTGCCCGGTAAGGGAAACCTCCATTCCATTCACTCGGGTGATCAGAATATTACCTCCGCCGATACTGCTGCCCCGCAAAGACACCTTTTCCCCGTCTTCGGCTGTCAGGGGTGATTTCCGCCGTATTGGGGTGGGCATCTTCCAGTTCTCCGGTTTCAATCTGAATTTCCAGGCCTTCCCGCTTCGCTACATCCAGGGAAAAACGAATGCGCTCGTCATCGGTCTGCATCCCCAGGATTCCTGCCACCAGTGCCTTATCCGTTCCGTGTCCTTTATAGGTTTTCGCAAAGGAACCGTGCAAAAGATATGCGCCTTCACCGGAGTTTTCCCAAGCAGAGCCCTGGTCACAAGACCAATTCTGGCTGCCCCTGCTGTGTGTGAGCTGGAAGGACCAATCATAACAGGACCTAAAATATCAAATACGTTCATAATATATCCTTTTCTGTTGTTTTTTATAAAACCTTATAGTTATAATTATAAATGAAATAATACTCCGGGACAAGGCATGATTTTACCTGAAATTCCTTCTGTTTTTACATTTTTTCACATTTCAACCGGATGATCGTTGTATTTCTCAAATTCTTTTTCCATTTGCTCCAGAATGTTAGTTCAGTTCCAAAATATTCGTGATAATTTCCCCTGAGTATTTGCAGTATGATTTTTTTCTGATATACTATTTTGTATCGGATCACATTCTTAGCTCGAAACAATAAACCTTAATCAGCCCCGATAGGAGGAACAAAATATGGCAATCAACCCAATGAAATTACTGGAACTAAAAAAATCTCTGGAGTGCCTTTACCAAACGACATCCCAAATTTCCTCAGTTTCTTTCAGCTGTACAGCAAGCCGGAATCCCGGAAGGAACTATAATCGAAGTACAAATCACCTCTCCTGACGGCAAAACCTTTACTTCCAACATGAAAGTAACCTCAGAAGATATAGATGCTGTGAAAAGTTTACAGAATTACCAATGAAAATTCAGCTAAATTTCATCTGATTTTTTACGGTTTTTTTGCACAAAAAAAATTGAATTTTTTGTGTAAAGATTGTATAATATATCTCAAAGAAATGAAAGTGAGGGTTCACCATGAAACAAAACAGTATGTTAGCAATGATTCTGGCAGGCGGCCGTGGCAGCCGTCTTCACGATCTTACCAACAAAGTGGCTAAACCGGCAGTTTCCTACGGCGGTAAATACCGTATCATTGATTTCCCCCTCAGTAACTGTGCCAACAGTGGCATCGACGTCGTAGGCGTACTGACACAGTATGAATCAGTTGTGCTGAACAGTTATGTTGCAGCTGGCGGACGCTGGGGACTGGATTCCAAGGATAGCGGTGTATATGTACTTCCGCCCGTGAGAAAGCAGATGCCGGACTTGACGTATACCGCGGAACTGCAGATGCGATTTCCCAGAATATCGATTTTATAGATCAATACGCTCCAGAGTATCTTCTTGTTCTTTCCGGCGACCATATTTATAAAATGAACTATGACAAGATGCTTGCTTATCACAAAGAGAGAAAGGCCGATGCTACCATCGCCGTTATCGAGGTTCCTCTTAAGGAAGCCAGCCGTTTCGGTATTATGAACACAGATGGCGAGACAGACCGTATCACCGAATTTGTCGAGAAACCACCTGTACCACAGAGCAATCTTGCTTCTATGGGTATTTATATTTTTAACTGGAAGCTTCTTCGCAGGCTTCTCCTTGCAGATATGAAGAATCCGGAGTCCAGCCATGACTTTGGTAAGGATATTATCCCTACTCTTCTTGGCGATGACAAGAGGCTTTTTGCTTACCGCTTCAAAGGCTACTGGAAGGATGTCGGAACTATTGATTCCCTCTGGGAGGCAAACATGGATCTTCTCAGCCCAGATAATGAGCTTGACTTAAGTGACCGTACATGGACTATCTATACAGAGGATGTAACTGCCCTTCCGCAGTATATCGGTACAGAAGCCAAGATTCAGAATGCATACATAACCCAGGGCTGTATCATTGAGGGTGAAGTTACCAATTCTGTTATCTTTACCGGCGCAAAGGTAAGGCCCGGTGCCAAAGTAATTGACAGTGTACTTATGCCAGGTGCTGTTGTGGAAGACGGCGCTGTTGTAGTACGCGCTCTTGTTGCCAACGGTATTACTGTAGGCAAGGGTGCTCTGGTAGGAAGTGCAGACAGCGAGCACATCGAGCTTGTTGCACAACGTATAAAGGGGGTGGAATAATATGTATAAGGCATTTGGAATTGTAAACTCATCATCCAAAAAAATATCAGAGTAGAGGGACTTGAAGACTACCGTCCAATCGGAGCATTCTCCTTCCTGGGCAGATATCGTGTTATCGACTTCCCGATTTCCAATCTGAGCAACAGTGACATCGACCGTATCCAGATTTACGTACAGGAAAAACCTCGTACACTTGTTTCACACATTGGTACAGGACGTCATTACAATATCAACTCCAAGAGCGGCAGACTGCAGATTCTTTTCTCTGATACTGCCAAGAGAAATGACATCTATAATACAGATATCGCAGCTTACTATGAGAACCTTGAATGCATTGAAGCAATGCATCATGAATATGTTGTCATTACACCGGATTATATGGTATACTCTGCTGATTTCTCCACACTGATCGCGCAGCACATTGATTCAGGCGCAGATATCACCTTACTGTATCATTCTGTTGACAACGCTAAGGATGCTTATCTGAACTGTAATATCCTGAATCTGAACAAGCAGAAGGGTGTGCTCTCCATCGAGCCAAACCACGGAAATGCCAAGAACCGCAATATTTTCATGGACACCTATATTATGAAGAAGGATCTGTTAGTAGATCTGATCAAAAAAGGCAAGAGCCACTTCTTCAGCCTTTACATTGACAGATATTATCAATGAGCTTCACAATGATCTGGATGTCCGCGGAATTTCCCATCGTGGATTCTTCGCTTCCATCACCGATTTCCAGAGCTACTACGATGCAAATATGGATCTGATCAACATCAAAACTGCTCAGACACTGTTTGATTCAGAGTGGCCGATCTATACACGTACAAACGATTCCTGTCCGACTCATTATTATGGCACGGCAGAAATCCGCAATTCCGTTGTTTCCAATGGCTGCCAGGTTGAGGGAACTATTGAGAACTCTATTCTCGGTCGTGGCTGCATCATCCACAAGGGTGCTGTTATCAAAAACAGCGTTGTACTTGCAGGCGCAGAGATTGGAGAAGGCGTACATGTAGAGAACCAGGTTGTAGACAAGCTGGCTAAGATTCTTCATGTGAAAGAAGTTGTTTCTGACCCGGCACTTCCGGGATACATTAAAAAAGAGGCGACATAATCTAAATGAAATTCTGACATAATTTCCTCTTACATAACAAAAATTGCCAGAGTCATATATCTTATGACTCTGGCAATTTTTTATTCACATAATGAAGCCCCCAAACAGCTATTAAATCAGATTCTCACCTGATCAAGAAGCTCATCCACCTTTCCTGGACGGCATACGCCTGAAACATTAAGCTCCAGCTTCACGCCAGGCAGTTCCATAAATACCAGGGATTCTACATTTTTGCGGATATCTTCAAGAATTTCCTCAAATTTATCATTAGAAATATCTGAAAATACCATCACAAAATTGTCCCCTGAATATCTCAGTGCATCTCCGTTTTCTCCAACAGCATCATGGATTACGCCGGCAACTCTGCGAAGCACATCATCTCCAGTCTGGTGCCCGAAGTTCTCATTAATTCTCTTAAAGTCCTTTATATCTGCCATAGCAACCGCCGCAACAGCTTCCATTCTGCAAAGCTTCTCTGTGTAATAGAATTTATTATATATACCGGTCACCCGGTCAAGATACATATTTTTCTTTATGAATACGAACAGAACTAAGGATCTCTTCCTTGGAATATCCCTGAGGAACAAAGGTGTCATCTATTTTAACCACTAGTTCCAGGCAGCACGGCTTCCTTCAATTTCCACATACATGGACACAACCTGAAAAAGCCTCATTGTCTGCCGCTTCGATTTTCATCTTACGCTCTTTCGTACGCACACAAGATGCTGAAATACAATTACTGCAGCCCTCGTTACAGTTCCATACTGCATAACAGTCAAATTCTGTTTCCCATACTCTTCCGTCCTTCTCTACATGAATCATTTTTCTGGTAATCGGATTCACATAGCGGACCAAATCAAAGGTAATCTGCAGATACTGAAGAAGAACCCAGGCCTCTTCTCCGAAACCGTAAATCCCTGCGCCTTGAACCTGTCATAAAAAATTAGAGAAAGCAGCACTGCGTCCATGCTTTATAGCAATGTCTTTTTGCATCACTTACAACACTATAATCTGCATCAATATCTGTTAGCTTGCCAACCACGCCAGTATATTCATTATTCTCTTCAGAAGCCCATATTACCTTGCAGTCACAGCGGTAACGTTCCGGAGTCCTGCCATCAAGAAAACGGATATCGCTGACCACATGCGGCATCTCTCTGGTTGCCTCCCTGATTTTCTTTGTGAGGCGATTCAGAGAACTTTTCTCAATAAGCCTTCCAAGAGCATCACTGGACAGCGGAGAAAGTATCGGCTCCGTAATCCCACTTCTTTGGTTCCGGCTTTGTTTATATTCAGAATCGGCGGAGAAGCAAATGTATGTAAAGATAATATTATCAGAATTCTCTGTCAGAAAAGCAAGACTCTGTCTCTCATATTCTAACTGCTGAACAATTTTCTCAGAAGATTCCAGTTCAAAATCATGAAAACGATTCGCTATGTTCACCATATTTGTATTGTCATAGCGATGAGAATTGATTTCAGGCTCATCTCCCGCTTCAGGGCACCGGAAATATCCAACAGGCACTCCAACAGAAGCGGATTAAATGCACCGCACTGTCCTGCCAGAATCATCTCAATCGCTTTCTCGTGGGAATAAGCCGCCTTGTAGCATCGTTCGCTGGTAAGTGCATCATACACACATCAGCCAGAGAAACTGCCTGAGCAGAAATCGGTATCTCATCTTCCTTTAATCCATCCGGATAACCGCCGCCGTCATAACGCTCATGATGCCAGCGACAGATTTCATATGCTGTCTTCACAAGAGGTTCTTCCCCTCTGTTCAAAAGGAAGCTGATCCAGCATATTGGCTCCGGCCATAGAATGCCCCTTCATAACAGCAAATTCTTCAGCTGTCAGTCTGCCCGGCTTGTTCAAAATCTCATCCGGAATGGTAATTTTACCAATATCATGAAGGGCAGATGCCGTACTGATCAGCCCGATTTGCTCTTTACTGATAGCATAAGGGTTTTTGCTCTTTCTGTACCAGATGTCGCAGAAGCATGTCTGTGATCACCTGAATGTGCAGAACATGAAGTCCACTCTCGCCATTACGAAATTCTACAATATGAGAGAGAATGCTAACCATCAGCTTGCTGCTCTTCTCTCTTTCGTAAATCTGGTCCGTTACAATTCTTGTCATTCGGCGCTGCTTTGCTCCCAGCAAAATCGCATTGGCAGAACGTCGGCGAACCATGTTTCCATCAAAGGGCTTGCCAATAAAGTCTGTCACTCCAAGATCATAGCCTCTCTTAATGTAAGCCGGCGAATCCTCTGCCGAAATAATAATTACCGGAATATAATCGATCCAGTGTTCCTTGTTCATATATGCAAGTACTTCAAAGCCGTCCATCTGAGGCATAACAAGATCCAGAAGCACCAGAGAAAGCTCTTCTGCGTGCTTATGCAGATAATCTACCGCCTTAACACCATCATTAGCCTGCACAATATCATATTCATCTTCCAGAATTGCAGCCAGAAGATCTCGATTCATCTCAGAATCATCTGCAATAAGAATCTTCTTTCTTCGCTGTGTTACCATTTCACTCATGTATATATTCCTCTGCAGGTGTGGTTTACCCCCCCACCGTTCTATTCTCAAATTTTACAGCATTTCATAATTCCGGATACTATCAGTTTCCGGCATCCTCGCCTCATCCAACAGCTTCAGATAGATATTTTCAGTTTAACAGTCTACTATATTAATGTCAACAGCATTCCCCACAAAAAATCCAGATTCTCTCATACTCTTGCACAATCCTACACCTTATTTTATAATAGCGGTGCATATCTGTTTATACCAATGATAAAAAACAGGAGGATTTCCATGCAAATTACAAGACCTGATTATTATAAAGAGTTTTCCTGTATTGCAGATGCCTGTCCCGACACCTGCTGTGCCGGCTGGCAGATTGTCATTGACGAAAAAAGCCTGAAAAAATATCGCCATGTAAAGGGACCTTTCCGGGGACGGCTTCACAATGACATTGACTGGAAGGAGCAGGTTTTCCACCAGTATCACAGACACTGTGCATTTTTAAATGAAAAGAATCTCTGTGATATTTACAGCGAAATCGGAAAAGAAATGCTTTGCGATACCTGTCGGAAATATCCGCGGCACATCGAAGAATTTGAAGGTCTGCGAATATTCCCTGTCTCTTTCCTGTCCGGAGGCTGCACGCATCCTTCTTGGAAAAAAAGAGAAAAACCACCTTCCAAACTGCAGAGGTTCCGGTACCTGAGGAAACCTATGAGGATTTCGATTACCTGCTTTTTACGGCACTTATGGATACCCGCGACTTCTTTCTGGAAATTG
>VOFC01000372.1_pt1 | contig 26000 bp, 41 predicted proteins | sample 5384161 | NCBI WGS metagenome assembly VOFC01 (sample SAMN12384722, study PRJNA508395) | human gut metagenome | isolation source: healthy gut B | host: Homo sapiens | reverse complement strand
AAATAGTATAAGTTCGATTTCCTGTCTTAATTTCATGAAAGCCTTTATTTAATTCATTCAAGGGTTGAATGACCAAACGACGCATATAAATATAAATAAGAGGAACCGCAATTACAAATAAAAAAGCTACCGCAATAAATATCTGATTCAAATACGGAAGTCCTCTGTAGCATTCTTTTTGGCTGACTTCCATGCTCAAAACAACATCCATACGGGAGGAAACAGAGCTTGCCAAAATGTGTTCCTTATCTGTATTTGGAGTATTCTCTGAAAAAAAAATATAGTTTGTGAATCGTATCTGCCCTGATGCTTCATTTCCGCCTGAACAGAGTCTAGATTAACAATTGCTCCATAATAAAAAATTCTTTTCACTGGCAAGACGAATTAATAAATTCTGTCCATTAATAGAAGCCAGATGCCACTTATTATCGCAATTTCTGCTGTTATTGATGTATATCTGAAGACTTTCAGAATCTGTCAAATCAGACTTAAGAGCTAAGATACAATCGGTATGCTTACCTCCTGCAACCAGAAAATATCCGGAAATAATCTCTTCTCTTTCCATCTGATCAGAGAGCGTATTATGGCAACGATATTTCGCATTTTCATATTCAAAATCCGAAGAATAAGGACTCTTCAGGATAGTACATTCCAGATCATTATTCAGAAGCTCATATAAATACAAATCCGCTTTTTCTGTATGGAAATCAATGGTATTCATATAAACATCTGTAATATTTTTCATGCTTAACTGAATCTGCTGGGCATAGCGATTAAAAAGCTCAAGTGAAGTCAGAATAGAAATAATATTCAGAGGAAGTACCAGCAGAAGAATGATCCAGAAGATTTTTAATGTAACAGATTGCTTCTGAAAAATTTTATTTTTCACGAAATAATTCCTCCAATATGGTGTAATGTGGCTTCAATGTTGACTGATTTTCAACAAGAAACAGGTTTTAAATAAAAACGATATCTACAGTTTAACATCAACCTAATTATGCGTAAAGAGAAATAATATATGCCTGAAAATATACATATTCATCAGGAAAAGACGGTCAAAAAGACCGCCTTTTCAAAAAAAAATCTAATTATTTAAGCTATCTCAAATGTATAAGTACCTGAAGCCAATTCATATTGCGCACAGGTCTGTCCGTTGTGCTCGGTCATACCTGCAAAGACTGCACCTTCCGGAACAGTAATTGCGTTTGCTGCATCCTCTGTAATCGGCAAATATAAGGTTGCAGTTGTGTTTGCAGGAACCTCTGCTTTGTACTGAGTCATAGTGCCATCCTCAGACGCTTCCCATCCGCTGTAGATAGTTCCATAGGCAGATTCAAAGGTACCGTTTGCATAAGTGAAGCTGCCACCTGTTACTGGCTGAAGAATAAAGTGTTTGTAGCCAGGATTTTCTGAATCATACTTAATGCCAAGCTGGGAATCCATCATCCAGGAAGTAACAGCCCCAATGAATAGTGGTTAAAGGAGTTCATTCCATTGTTTCCGCCAAAACCATTTTCTACCGTGTAGGAATTCCATCTTTCCCAGATACTGGTCGCACCATTTACAACCGGATACAGCCAGGATGCATAATCTGTACACTCAAGCATCTTATAAAGCAATATCTGCATGTCCATTGTCAGAAAGAGCATTAAGCAGGTTCGGGGTTGCATTAAATCCGGTAGTCAGTGTATACGGTGTCAGATCAGAACCGTCATCTGCTTTTGGATTCTCAACTGTGTCAACGTAATTTTCCACAAAGCGTTCTTTATTCTCATCAGAAACCACACCATAGCTCAGAGGAGATGCATAAGATGCCTGTGTATGAATGATTGTACCATCCGCAGAGCAGGATTTTCCGGTTTCTGCATCAATATAAATGCGATTCCATGCTTCTTTTGCTGCATCATACATTGCACTATACTTCTCTGCTTTTTCCGTATTTCCAGTTGCAGAAGCCATCTGGGAAACAACATTCAGCGCCCATGTGTACATTGCATTTCCAAGCATCTGTCCATCTGTGGTTACAACAGAAAGATGATCGCAAAGGAATCCTGTCTGAGAGGTAAGTGCAGCTTCTTCCGTCTTTGCATCTTCTGCACCGTAAGTAAGCGGATTTGCCTCCAGAGTTTCCATATATTTGTAAATGGCATCCATATTTTCATTCAAAATAGAAGTATCGCCATACTGCTCATACAGGAAATATGGAATAAACACGATGGCGCTGTTCCAGGTAATACCAAAGGACATTCCACTAATATTTACCTCACCTGTTTCTGCATCATAAGATGGATAATTCGGTGAAGTGTGCGTAGTCATACCGTCTTCACCCTGACTTGCACGAACAGTGTCCAGCCACTGGCGAAGGAACTGGTAAGTATTGGCATTATAGCTTCCTGCAAGTGCATATACGTTTGCATCGCCCATCCAACCCATACGCTCATTTCTCTGCGGGCAGTCTGTTGGAAGAGTAATGTAGTTGCTTGCCTCGGAATTCTGTCCATTTAAAAAAACAGTCTGTTTACAAGCTCATTAGAGCTATCGTAAGTTGCTGTATTATCAATAGAAGACAGAACCAGTGATTTCAGGTTTTTCTGCCGGAAGTGCCTTATCAAGTCCAGTGATCTCCAGGTAACGATATCCATGGAAAGTAAGATCCGGGGTAAAGGTCTGATCTCCATCTTTCATAGTATAGAAATCTGTGGTAAGAGCGGCACGGTAATTTTCCTGGAGAAGGTTTCCGGAAAGTTCACCGTATTCTTCCAGATCCGGATAAAGGATTTCAGCCACACGTATTGTGATAGTTTCGCCTTCTTTTGCATATTCAGCAGGAATAGTAATCTGCGGAACAGCTGCCACGTTTTCTCCGAAGTCGTAAATATAGCTTCCGCTTCCTTCTTTTGTTTCTCCCACAAGAGTTGCATCCAGTTCACGAATCACATGCACTTCTTCGTCTTTGCGGACAACCAGATTCTGATCGGCAAATGCTTTTCTGGTTTCAATAGCTTCTGCCGAGCGCCAGCCAGCTGCTTCTGCGTCATAATCTGCTGTAGAGAAATCTTCTACTGCTGCATCTGCAGTTGCATCATAGGTCTCACCTTCGAAAATAGAAGCTGCCTTTACAGGACCTTCTCCATAATACTGCCATGTGCTGTCATCAGAAGTAATCACATCTGTAGTACCGTCTTCGTAAGTAATTACAAGGTTTGCAAGAAGAGCCTCTTTATCTCCATAGTAATTATAAATTTTATCATCAAAGGTTTCTGCATGCCCGGTCCACCAGCCCTCACCCATAACGGCGCCCATGGCATTGAGCCGGAAGTAACGTAATCTGTTACATCATACACATTATATCCAATCTCATCACGATATTCCATGGAACCTTGCTTGAACCACTCATCAGGTGCTACTTCCTGACCATTGATATAAAAGTTTCCGATTCCCTGGAATGCAAGATAAAGTCTTGCAGAAGCAATGTTGTCTTTTGCTTCAAATTCAGTACGCACATAAGGTTCCGCACCATAGGAAGGATCTGCATAGAAAAAGATTTCCATTCTCGCCTCCAGTAACAGTAATCGTATTTCCCTCTACTGCAATTCCATCTTTTCCATCCCAAATGCTATATGTAGCACCTGTTTCCTGTCCGAAAAGTGTTCCTATTCCGTATCCTGGATTCTGAAGTTCAAAGTCTGTAAAAATAGCAGTTTCACCTGGGTCTGCTGCAAAGCCGATGCTATTTAAGTTCGGCACAGACATAACATCTGAATTTCCCCAATCTGCAAGAACAATATCAGCAGATGGAGTTTTCTCACCTGTGAAGGCATTTTCAGACTCACCTGTCATAACGACAGTTCCGTCAATGGAAACTGTTAAAGTACAGGTTTTTCATATCCAGCTCCAGTTCATGCTGTTCATTTTTTTGTTTTCAGCAGTAATCAGGTCGTTTAAGTTTGTAGTAGGATTGTTCGCCAAATTGATTGTCATATATGGCTGATCCGGTGTATCTTCCTCAAAAAATCCAACACGATAAATATTGATAGCTGCGCCTTCTTCAGTACCTGCATTTGTTACATCCAGTTCTACACGGAAGTAATTTTCTCCTTCCAGCTGATACAGGTTGTAGAGTTTGTTGTTATAACGGAAATCATTTGCACCGAAAAATTACAGATGCTTTATTAGATCCTTCTGGGATCTGTACTTTTGTAGTGATATCAAATAATGTAGTGCTTGCAGCATTTAAGGAAAGCTCATCTGCACCAATCCATTTTGCGCCGTTCCATGCATCCAGCTCTGTGCTCAGTTTAGATGTCTCAAATGTGGAATCGGATGTAATAGTGTTGCCTGCATTATCTTCTACAGTCAATGTCCAGTTGTAAATGGTGCATGGCTCCAGTGCTTCACCTTCGTATGCAATATCTAAGGATACATCGGATTCAACCTTTCCAGAATCCCATACCTGGGTTCCGTCTGCTTTGGTTACTACAATCTGGTAGCTTTTCTGTGCAGCCCTGTTACGTCAGAGATCATCTGCCAGGAAAATACCGGGGTCTGGGTATCGATACCGATAGGTGCCTGTTTTCCTTCTGTCTCCAGATTTGTAAGAGCAGTGGATGTACTGACAGTATTATCTTCAGCCAGAATACTTATTGGGGTACTTACCGTCATGGAAAGTGCCAGAACTGCTGCAGCTGCGCACGCCGCTTTTTTCTTTACGGAATTACGATTCATATTTTCCTCCTTCGAAATCGTTTTGATAAAATATTTTTATCACATCAAAAGAAAAAAGCCCATTAAAAAACAAACTGAAGATTTCGATTTTGAAACTTATTTCCATGTTTTTTACAAGTAAGAACGTAGTATAATATGATGATATCACAGAACTTCCACAGGAGATTTTCAGCATATGAACAACAACTTCCACATTTTCCCAAGCGAGAACTTCATTGATCTCTGCCTCTATCAATACGGACATGAAAAATGTGCCCCGGGGCATTTATTTGGTCCGGCGACACGGAATCATTATCTGTTTCATTATGTGCTTTCCGGAACAGGAACCCTGATGGCTGCTGATTCCAAGGGAGAAAACCACAGCTACCAGATTCGCAGTGGACAGGGCTTCATGATTTTTCCCGGCCAAATTACTACGTATATTGCAGACGTAAATGTACCCTGGGAATATGTGTGGGTGGAATTTGACGGACTGCGGACTACGGAAATTCTGAATGTCTGCGGCTTCTCTGCCGATTCTCCTGTTTATCGTACCCGTTCTGCTGAGCTGCGGGAAAAAATGGCCAAAGAGCTTTTGTATATTTCTGAGCATTCAGACCAGTCTGTGTTTCATCTGATGGGACATCTGTATCTTTTTTCTGGATTTACTGGCGCAGTCAGCTCCTGCACCAAAGCCTGCTGTCAACAGCAAAATGAGTGATTATTATATCAAAGAAGCGATTAATTTTATTGAACAGAACTTCCAGAATGATATTTCTATCGAAGATGTTGCCGCTGTGTGCGGTATTAACAGAAGTTATCTGGGACGAATTTTCCGCACCAGTACCGGCCGTTCCCCACAGGAGTTTCTGATCAGCTACCGCATGACAAAAGCGGCTGAGCTTCTGAAGCTGACGACTCTCTCTGTAAAGTGATATCGGCTGCGCCGTAGGGTACGAAAACCCTCTCCATTTTTCACGGGCGTTTAAAAATGTGTATGGGGTTTCACCCAGAGAGTGGAGGAATTTGCATAAGTGAAAATAACGGGTATCACCGTTTCCAGGGATACCCGTTGGTTTTGTTTCTTTTATCCAATTACTTCATACTGCATCATCTCATATTTCAGCTTTGTGCCTTCTTTGATTTCTGCCGGCAGAAGTGCACGGGCTACCAGTTTAAGTTCCGGGGAATCTGCATCGGTTCGGCGCAGATTCGCATAATCTCCATCTATGGAAACCACCTCATAATACCAGGTTTCTAATATCATTTTCCTAATTCCTCCTGTTCTGCTGCCATCTCTGCGTTAATAGTATCTTCACTTGCAGCCATTGCCTGTAAAGTCATGGTCAGAAGCTTCTCCAAATCCCAGCCAAGCTGCTGTGCGCCTCTTTCGATTACCTCACGGGGCATCCGGCAGCAAAGCCTTTGCTCTTGTATTTTTTTCTTGAGAGATTTCAGCTCCATATCCTTGGTACTCTTAGATGGGCGCATCAGTGCTGCTGCCCAGATAAGTCCGGTAAGCTCCTTTATGTCTGTCTACAATGGTCTTTTACATTGGGCAGCGATTTCTTCCCGGCATGTCCTCTCCTTTTACATATCTGGCATTGAACTCCATATTAATCTGGCGCAGTTCCTTTTTGCCATCAATGTAATCCTGATATATTTCTGCCAGTCCGGCCATGCAGCCATCGCAGGTTGCTTCTATATATCCCAGGGATTCTGCAACTATTTTTTCTCGCTCCTCGCGCGTTGTCTCTGAAATTAAATATCCAGCCATCTCATACCTCCCAAATAACAGTTCTCTATTATTTTTATCACTATACAACATTAAAATTGGCAATGTGGGGAAGCTGATATTTATAATTTCCTTCAAATCCCGACAACGCCAAAAGCAACAGCAAATCTCGCTGAGGACCTTTCCAGGATTCGGTATGCTCATACCATTCATGGATGGTATGCTCTCCACCGCCTTTGCCGCCCCAGCCTACGGTAATTGCAGGAATTCCAAGGCTGATTGAATGTTGGCATCTGTGCTTGCAGCACCTATGTATAGGGTTTCCATGCCAAGTGCCTGATTCGCCGCATTAGCCGCCTGCACAATCTGGCATTGCTTTTCCTGGGTTCCGGCAGGACGCTTGCCTTTTTGCTCGAAATTGACAGTAATACCACCAGAAGTGGAATTGCCTGTTACCAATCCCCATCTTGCATTCTCTTCCTCCACCGCTTCCTCTACTGCTTCATGAAATTTAGCAGAAAGCTCCGTTAACGCATTTGCGTCCAGCGAACGCATATCTACCAGCATGGACGCTTCTTCTGCAATTACATTCACAGAAGAGCCACCGTTTACTATGCCCACATTGAACGTAGTTTTTGGATCTGAGGGTACCTGAAAATCACTGATTTTTGCAATTGCGCGTCCCATTGCGTGGATAGGACTTGGAGTTCCAAAGCCAGTGTAGCTGTGGCCGCCGATGCCATGAAAGGTCACCAGGTATCGCTCGCTTCCTACTGCCTGATAAATGATTCCAGCAGTATTTTTATCATCGATAGACACGAAACCATCATATTGGTGGAGTGCATCCCCATCAACACCGAAGACATACTTCGTTCCCCCGCAAATCTCCAAGACCTTCCTCGCACACATTCGCACAAAAAACAATATCTCCCTCGCCACGGATTCCTACAGCATTCATTGCTCTTGCGATGCTAAGAAGTTCTGCCACAGCTCTTGTATCATCTCCGATTCCCGGACAGCTGTAGCGGTTTCCATCCTGCTTCAGCGTCAGGTCTGTTTCCATCGGGAAAACTGTATCAGTGTGTCCTGCAAGCACGATACGAGGACCATTTCCGTTTCCTTTCGGACACCCAGAACATTTCCCACCGCATCAATGTGCACATCTTCAAGACCAGCCTCCTGCATCTTGTGGAAAACGTATTCTGCTTTCTTCTTTCCTGATAAGAGGGTGCCGGAATCTGGCACATTTCCAGAGTTTCCTGCAACGTCCTCTTTGTCGTCCTTTTCTAAAAACCTAAATGCTTCCTGAACCGTCTTGCATCTTAATAACTCTTCCATGATAGTGATTGCTCCTTACCTGCCGTATCCTTGCTACAGCCGCTCCAACAGCTGCTGTAATTCCTCATAGCTGCTGATGTTGTTGGACTCTCTGCGAAGTCCGGCACTATGAGGCATTCCGGCTGTATACCATGCCACATGCTTCCGCATTTCACGAATTCCGATAAATTCGCCCTTCATCTGGATTTGCGCCCTTGCATGCTTCAAAATCGTTTCCTTAATCTCTTCCAGCGTCGGTCTTTGCAGTTCTTCGCCCGTTGCAAAATAGTGATTCATTTCCCGGAAGATCCAGGGATTTCCCTCAACAGCCCTTCCGATCATTACAGCATCGCAGCCGGTCTGGCAAAACAAAGCCTCTGCCTTTTTCGGAGAATCCACATCTCCATTCCCAATTACCGGAATAGACACTGCTTCTTTGATCCTGGCGATAGTTTCCCAGTCTGCGGTTCCGGAATAATACTGCTGCCTTGTCCGTCCGTGAACTGCAATCGCGGCTGCTCCGGCATCCTCAATGCGTTTCACAATATCAATAATATCAACAGGCTCTTTCTCAAAACCAATGCGCACCTTCACAGTAAGAGGCTTACTGATTGCAGAAGACACGCTTTTCACAATATCTGCGATCAGCTCCGGGTTCTTCAAAAGTGCAGATCCTTCTCCGTTATTTACCACCTTGGGCACCGGACATCCCATATTGATATCCAGAATATCAAATGGCTCCTCTTCAATCTCCTTTGCCACCTCTGCCATCAGCTGTGGCTCACTTCCAAATAGCTGAAGAGAAATGGGATGCTCCACAGGATCTATTTTCATAAGCTCCCTGGTATTCTTGTTCTTATAGGAAATTGCCTTGGCACTGATCATCTCCATACAGAGAAGCCCAGCTCCCTGTTCCTTACACAGTCTGCGAAAAGCAAGATCTGTCACCCCTGCCATAGGAGCAAGAACAAAACGATTAGGAATCTCTACATTTCCAATTTTCCATGACATTTTTTCAGGAATTTTATGCATGGTATTCCCATTTTTCAAGTTACTGTCTAAATTACTATTCATATTAACCTTTATGTTCTGTCTTATTTTTCTTCCACATCTTCTCCCAGGAAAAATACCCGGTAATACATTTCCAGGGATTCCAGAAGCTCCTGTTTTTCCTGGCGAAGCTGTTTAATCTTCAATGCCCCACCGATATCATCATAAAAGCCATCTGCTTCAGCCGCTTCTGTCTTAAACTGAAGATCGCCCTGATTATCAAACTCCAGAGTAAAGATTCCTCCAATCTCCTCTGTATAGAGTACACACATAATCTGAAGCTCTTTCTTCACATGATCCGGCAGAGAATTAAAATCTTTATTAAAATAATATTTCTGCTCATAAGCACTTGCACCGCAAAGCACTACATTATCCTGATACAAATAGATACCACCTTTCTTTTATTTCACACGTAGCTGTACAAGCCCCGCACAGAAACCTCTCCTGCGCTGACTTCCACTACTGTTCCATCCGTTTTTTCCACAAGCAGCTCCCCCGCTGTCGGTGATTCCCCTGGCAATCCCTTCATAAGGCTCCTTTGCCAGTACACGGACAGGCTGATTATAATTAGCCAGAATACTTTCATACTCAGCTTTGAGTCCGCTGAGATTACAAGTCGCTGCAAATTTTTCATAGTATTCCTCAAAAGCTTCCATCACAAGCCCGGGAATCTGGCTTCTGTCAAATTCCTTGCCGCTCTCCAGATAAAGGGATGTAGCCTTGTCTGCCATCTCCTCCGGAAACTCTCTGATATTTACATTAATTCCCACTCCGATGACTGCATAGTCAATTTTTCCATCGCGAACCCCCATTTCGGTAAGGATCCCGCATATCTTTTTGTGGGAAACCACCACATCATTGGGCCACTTAATGCTTACCTCAAAGCCAAGCAGCTTCACAGCTTTCGCCACTGCCATACCCATTACCAGCGTCAGCATAATGGATTCTCTCTTCCCATACTGCATCCGGCTCTCCCATGGAAACCCATACGTCTGTGTAAATAACATCTGCATCCTTGGTTTCCAGCCTCCACATCCTCAGTAAGAGTGATGGTTGCGCCAGACTGTGCAGCGTACTCCTGGCACTGTGCTACAAGCTCCTCATTCGGGAAATATTTCTTGCTTGTGCATGCTACGAAATGCATTCCAAGCTTGGAGCATGCTACCATCAGGGGAGTTGCCCATGTTGTAGCAGGCATCCCCCATGTATACCAGCTTAATGCCCTTCAGGTATCGAAATGCTCACGGATAGTCAGCATATCAGCAAGCATCTGAGTAGGATGATACTCATTTGTCAGACCGTTCCAAACCGGAACACCTGCGTATTTGGCAAGCTCTTCTACGATGTCCTGGCCAAATCCGCGGTACTCAACCATCATACATTCTTCCGAGAACTCTTGCTGTGTCAGCGATGCTCTCCTTTTTTCCGATCTGGGAGCCTGTGGGATCCAGATAGGTAGAACCCATTCCAGATCATGAGCTGCCACTTCGAAGGAACAGCGTGTTCTTGTGCTTGTTTTTTCAAAGATCAGGGCAATGTTTTTGCCTTTGTAATACTCAGTCAGCTCGCCAGCTTTTTTCTTTGCCTTTAAATCAGCGGATAAATCAAAGAAGATACAGAATTTCCTCTGGTGTAAAGTCTTTCAGTGTCAAAAAATTTCTGCCTTTTAAGTTCATAATAATTCTCCTCTTTTGTTTATTTCTTCAGTCTTCTTCTCATCCACTACAACTTCCTTCAAAGAAGCTGCAAGGCCCTGCCAGGTTCTGAATCTCAGACGGGATAATGATCTTGGTAGACTTGCCGTCTGCCACTTTTGCAAGTGCCTCAAGCTCTTCAGGGTAAGGACTGCACTGTCTGCTCCGGCTTCCTTAATCATGCGAAGACCTTCTGCATTTGCCTTCTGAACCTTCAGAACAGCCTCTGCCTGACCTTCAGCTTCCTTGATCATGCGCTCCTTCTGCGCCTCTGCACGAAGAATTGCAGCCTGCTTTTCGGCCTCTGCATCAAGAATGGCTGATTCCTTTTTACCTTCTGCAACAAGGATCGTAGATTTCTTCTCACCCTCTGCAATCAGGATGGATTCACGTCTTTCACGCTCTGCCTTCATCTGCTTCTCCATTGCATCCTGGATCGCTGCAGGCGGAATGATGTTTTTCAGCTCTACACGGTTTACCTTGATTCCCCCACGGATCTGTGGCTACATCAAGTGACGCGCGCGCATCTTGGTATTGATAACCTCACGGGAAGTAAGTGTTTCATCCAGTTCCATGTCACCGATGATATTTCGCAGAGTTGTGGCAGACAGATTCTCGATCGCCATGATCGGGTTCTCTACGCCATAAGCATAAAGCTTCGGGTCTGTGATCTGGAAAAATACAACGGTGTCGATCTGCATGGTTACGTTATCTTTGGTAATTACAGGCTGCGGTGGAAAGTCCACTACCTGTTCTTTCAGGTTTACCTTTCTTGCCACACGTTCAATAAATGGGAGCTTAAAGTGTACGCCAGTTCCCCATGTTGCCTGATAAGCGCCTAAGCGCTCAAGTACGATCGCATATGCCTGAGGTACGATACGAATGCAAGATGCAAGGATCCATAACACCAGAATAATGACGATCAATAAAACTATCACTTTTCCCATATTTCCGCCTCCTGTTTTTATTTAGGCTCCACGATCAATCTGACGCCATGAACCGCCTTGATCGTTACTACAGTGTCAACCGGAATTGTTACGCTGTCATCGGATGTCCGGGCCATCCATTCAATGTCATTATGCGGACCTGACCTGTCTGGGCCAGATTGTCGATTTTGAATCACAACAGCTGTTTTGCCCAGAAGACTATCCACATTTGTTTTCTCTGTGTTCTTATTCATAAGCTTCAGGGCTGCCGGTCTTGTAAAAAACAGCAACACCAGTGAAACACCAAGAAAAACAGAAGAAGCTGCGGCACGATTCCAACTCCAATACCAGATGCAATGGCAGCTGCCAATGCGCCGCCGGCAAACCAGATGGTAGTAAGCGCCGTAGTAAGCCCTTCAATGACCAAAAGCACTGCCAGAATTCCCAGCCATATGATTGGTTCCATAAGACTCCCCCCTTTTTATCTTCTCTGTCTTGCAGCCTCATACATCAGGATTCCTGCTGCCATAGCTGCATTTAAAGATTCCACCTTTCCACACATTGGAATACGGATAAGGCAATCCGCTGCTTCTGCCGCTTCTTCGGTCAGCCCGTTTCCTTCATTTCCAATCAGAAAAGCAGTGCCGCCCTGATAATTTTCCTGATCATAGGAATTTTTCCCTTTCAGATGGGCAGCAAAGGTACGGATTCCTTTTTGCTTCAGTTCTGCTTTTAATGATACCACATCCTCCACATATAGAAAAGGCATTCTGTAAACAGATCCCATAGTGGAACGAATGACTTTTGGATTTGTGATATCCACACATGTCTTTGTGAGAAAAAACTCCGGATACTCCGGCTCCTTCTCCGGTTCTGAAAATAGTCCCCGCATTTCCCCGGATCCTGCAGATCCTCCAAGATCATAATAAGAGGAGAGTCTCCCCTTAGGATATCCTGTATTGTCCACACAGGCTTTCTCAGCACAGTAAGAATTCCCTGCGGGGTTTTGGTATCACACATCTGACGAAAACATGATCTGCTACAATCTCTGCTTTTCCCTCAGGGCAGCATGCTTATCTGCTCCATTAATGAACTATCCGAAGTCAGGGATTCCGTTACATAGACTTTAGAAATCCAATCCCTGGGAGCCTCCCTGAACATTTTCCGTCCTTCTGCTAAAAAACCCCTGCTCTCTGCGGGCTTTTTTTGCTTTCTGATTCAGCTGTATAATGTTTTTTACCTGTGTATTGCTCGCACTGGTTATCATAAATTATCCTCTGATGCTGGTACAATGAGCCTTAAATACCAAACCTATTGATTTATCTTAATTTTCATCATACCCGGTTGTTAGTTTTATTTAAATCATATGGTACGTTTCACCCGGTTCAGATCCTGATTTTTTCCGGCTGCAACCAAAAACACACATCCTTCTTTCAGTTTCTCTGCGGGATCTATGTTTACATTCACTTCGTCGCCAAGCTTCACAGCCACTACATTGATTTTATATTTCTCCCGGATTTTCAGCTCCGCCAGACTTTTCCCCTGCCCAATCCGCCGGTATACGGAATTCAGCCATACTGAACTCTGATGATAACTCAAAAATATCTTCAAAACCATTGAGGTCAGATTTCGTGCTACTCGAAGTCCCATGGAACGCTCCGGATAAATCACCTGATCGGCCCCGATTTTTTCCAGAATACGTCCATGAAGCGTATTCATAGCCTTGGAAACAACACAGGGAACGCCTAAATCCTTAGCCTGCATTGTTGCAGTAATACTGGCTTCCATATTTTCTGCAACAGCAACAATTGCCACATCCACATTCTGTACTCCAAGAGACTTCAGTATATCTGGTTCACGCACATCTGCCCGTACCGCATAGGTAACAGTCTCCGCAATCTCCTGAATATTTTCATCCTTATCATCGATTGCCAGCACATCATAATCTGCATTCGCCAGTTCTCTGGCAAGTGTCATTCCAAACTGCCCTAATCCGATTACTGCAAAAGATTTTGCTTTCATGGTCTGCCCTCATGTTTTCATAGTATAAATGCTTTTTAATGATTTTATTTTCTGGTCATCCAATCATAATATTTTCTTCTGCCAGATGTACCTTCTCAGATTTCTTCTGTGCACGAGATACAACAGTGCACCTAATGTCAGCGGACCGATTCTTCCAATGTACATGGTAAAAATCACAATCCACTTGGCTGGTGTATTCAATACAGAAGTCAAACCTCTGGAAAGTCCTACCGTTCCCACTGCTGATGTCAGTTCATAAAGTACATCAATAAACGGAGCATCAGGCATTACTGCAAAAAATGCCAACAGGGAAACAAACAAAACACTCACTGCCATTCCTGCGACCACAAGTGCTGAACGGACATAGCTGCTTCGAATTTTGCGACCACAGACCTCCACATCCTTCTTTCCGCGAAGGTTCGTTATAATGCTCAGCACCAGAACTGCAAGAGTTGTCGTCTTTATACCACCTGCTGTTCCCATCGGAGAACCTCCAATCAGCATAAGAAACAGACAAAGCATTGCAGTTCCATTGGTAAACGCAGCCTGATCAACTGTAAAAAATCCTGCGGTTCTGGTTGTTACAGCCTGGAACAGCGAAGCCATCAGTTTTGTCCCAATGTGAGTTTTCCTATTGAAGCCGGATTGTCATATTCAAACAGAAAAAATCAGGAAGGTTCCTCCCACCAATAAAATGCCGGTGGTCACAAGCACGATCTTGCTCTGTAAATGAAGTGTTCTGTAGAATCTGCCAAAGGAAAGCTTTTTCTGAAAAATCAGCTTAAAACGTTTTCCCAAATCCCACCACACTGTAAAACCAAGCCCGGAGGCAATGATCAAACTGATGGTAGTAAAATTCAGCAACGGATTCGTCACATAATCAGCCAGACTATTATCTCCCAACAGATCAATTCCTGCATTACAGAATGCAGAAACCGCAGTAAATACAGCCTGACCGGCGCCCTTCACCAAACCAACTCTGGGAATAAAATAAATCCCATAGCTAATTGCTCCGATTCCTTCTGCTGCAAACACACAGTACAACTTTCCGTACAACCTTTACAAGACCTGACATCTGCTCCAGATTATAGGATTCCTGGATCATTCGACGGTTTTTCATGCTAATTTCCTTATTTAAATAAATGAAAATCACACTTGCCAGCGCAATCAAACCAATTCCGCCAATCTGTATCAGCAGCAAGATTACCAATCTTGCCGATTAAGCTCCAGTGGGTAGCTGTGACTACAGTTACCAAACCGGTAACACATACGCATGTAGTTGCTGTAAACATGGCATCTGAAAATGATGTGGTTTGTCCCGGTGCTGTACACAATGGCAGCCACAGAATTAATCCTCCTACAAAAAATTACCCCCGCAAAGCTGAGGGTAATTATTTGTGCTGTATTCAGTTTATGCAATTTATATTGCAGATTTTGAATAAACATAAAATTCCTTTATTATTTCTTATAGTTATGAGAAAGGGACTCACAAACTTCCCACATATATGGAGTTACGCTCTTCTTCATTGCAAGAGCTTCCTCAATATCAAAATCAACGAACTCGCCATGACGATAACCAACGACACGGCTCTTCTTGCCCTCAAGAAGAAGGTCTACTGCCATAGCACCCATCATAGATGCATATACACGGTCTTTACAGGTCGGGGCTTCCACCACGCTGCATGTGACCAAGGATAGTTGCACGTGTCTCGATGCCTGTTGCAGCCTCGATACGTTTTGCCATAGCCTCTGAATGGCCGATACCTTCTGCATTGATAATAATATGATGCTTCTTACCCATCTTACGGCTTTCAATAATGTTATTGATCAGCTTCTGCTCATCATAGTCATATTTCTCAGGAATAAGAACATCCTCAGCTCCGTTGGCAATACCGCACCACAGTGCAAGATATCCTGCGTCACGACCCATAACCTCAATGACACTGCATCTCTCATGGGATGTAGAAGTATCACGTACTTTATCGATTGCTTCCATTGCTGTATTTACAGCTGTATCGAAACCGATGGTGTATTCTGTACATGCGATATCAAGGTCGATGGTTCCTGGAATACCAATTGTATTGATTCCAAGATTTGCAAGCTTCTGAGCACCTGCAAAGGATCCATCACCACCGATAACAACAAGTCCGTCGATACCGTGCTTGCGGCAGATCTCTGCACCACGCTGCTGTCCTTCCGCTGTGCGGAACTCGGCACATCTTGCAGTGTAAAGAATTGTACCACCACGCTCGATTGTGTCAGATACATCTCTTGCTGACATATCGATGATTTCTTCATTTAAAAGGCCATTATAACCTTTCTGGATACCTTTTACTTTAAGTCCGTTGGAAAGTCCACGTCTTACAACTGCACGGATTGCAGCGTTCATTCCAGGAGCGTCACCGCCGCTGGTAAGGACACCAATGGTCTTAATCTTGTTTTCTGCCATAATAATCTCCTCCATCTTATGAATCGTCGTGAGCTGTGTCTCCATTTTCATTGAAACGCCCTCATTTTTCTATACACATATTCAGCATTAAGTTTATAGCATTTTCAAAGGTTTTTCAAGACTCTTTCAACAACTTTAACATTGTTATTTCCATATTTTTTACACATCTGGGCAAGCCAGTCATCCTGCACATTCACATGGTATGCTGCGGACAGTTTTTTCATCGCTTTTACGTCTTTTAAATAGACAATAACACTGTCCGTTCCCTGGGACTTTTCGCAGATCCTCCAACAGTTCTTTTTCCTTCTGGCTGTAGTCTGCCTTGCTCTCAAACTGGATCCACAGTTCTTTTGGAATATCGGAAAAAGCGCGGACTTTTTCGAGAATCAGCTTGCTGGCTTTATCTTCCTCTGCTGATACACGCCCCTGAATAAAAACACGTGCATCCTCATTGATCATGTTCTGCCATTTCTCATAGTCTCTTGGAAAAACCATAACCTCTACAGTTCCAAGCAGATCTTCTACCGTAAGAAATGCCATGACTTTATTGGTCTTGGTGTTGATGATATTTTTCTCCACGATCATGCCGCCGATGATAACCTTCTGGTTGTCTCTCACATGATTTTCATCTTCTTCATCCTCGTCTGTCGGCTGGAAATCTATGGTTCTGGCGGAGATCATTTTCTCCATCATATTGCGGTAACGCTCCAGAGGATGACCGCTTAAGTAAATTCCAAGAACCTCTTTCTCGTAGGCAAGAATGGTTTCTTTTATCGTACTCTTCCACATTTGGCATGCGGATCTCAAACTCTTTTTTGTCCTCTTCGCTTGCAATGTCAAACAGGCTGAGCTGGCCTGCCATGGACTGCTTTTTGTTACGGGAAATGTCATCTCCACGATCTGACCGAAAACAATCATTTTCTGATGACGGTTTCCTTCCAGGCAATCCAATGCTCCAGCCTTAATAAAGTTCTCAAGGGCACGTTTATTAACCGCCTCTATATTGCGCTCAATAAAATTTTTTTCAGGGAAAGATACTCTCCATGTTCCTTTCGCTCTGCAACAATGGCATCAATTACCGGGCGGCCCACGCTTTTGATTGCGGAAAGAGCGTAACGGATAGAACCGTCTGATACGGAAAATCCATATTCTCCACTGTTAATATCTGGCGGCAGAATCGGGATGCCCATCTGACGGCAAACCTGAATATACTCGGCGACCTTGGTTGGAACATCAATGACAGAAGTCATCAGTGCTGCCATATATTCTACCGGATAATAATATTTCAGGAAAGCAGTCTGATAGGTTACATACGCATATGCCGCCGCATGAGATTTGTTGAAGGCATACTTGGCGAAATCGATCATCTCATCATAAATTTTGTTAGCCACTTTTTCATCAATTCCGTTTTTAATGCAGCCGGGAACTCCCTCTTCTTCATTTCCGTAAACAAATGCCTGACGCTCTTTTTCCATGACATCCAGTTTCTTCTTGGACATGGCACGGCGCAAAAGATCGCTTCGCCCCAGGGTAAAGCCGCCAAGGCTCTGCACGATCTGCATTACCTGCTCCTGATAAACGATACAGCCATGGGTCGCCTTCAGAATCGGCTCCAATTGCGGACAATCATAATGGATTGTATCCGGTCGGTTCTTTCCTCTGATGTATTGAGGAATAAAATCCATCGGACCCGGACGGTACAGAGAAATTCCCGCGATCACATCCTCCAGGCTATGGGGCTTTAGTTCCTTCATGAACCCTTTCATTCCCCCACTCTCCAGCTGGAACACGCCATCTGTGCGTCCGGTTCCCAGAGAGTCCAGTACTTTCTGGTCATTGTAATCTATTTTTTTGCATATCCAGAGATATGCCGTAATTTTTCTTAACATTTTTACTGCGTTGTTAATAACAGTCAGGGTACGAAGCCCCAAAAAGTCCATCTTCAGAAGACCAAGCTCTTCCAGAGTGGTCATTGTAAACTGGGTCACGATAGTTCCGTCCTGGGCACGGGAAAGAGGAACATACTCGGAAACATCCTTCTGGCTGATTACAACTCCTGCTGCATGCATGGAGGTGTGTCTTGGAAGTCCCTCAAGACGTTTTGCCATATCAATGAGATGATGAATATCCGGCTGCTCGTCGTATGCCTTTTTCATCTCCGGATTTACTTCCATAGCCTTGTTAATAGTGACTACTTTCACACCCGGAATCTTAGTTGGGACCATTTTCGCAATGGAATCCACCTGTGCATAAGGCATATCCAGTACACGGCCCACATCCCGGATCACACCACGGGCTGCCAGCGTACCGAAGGTAACAATCTGAACCACACAGTCTTTGCCGTATTTGCGCACAACGTAATCGATTACTTCCTGTCTTCGCTCAAATCCGAAATCCACATCAATATCAGGCATAGATACACGTTCCGGATTCAGAAAACGCTCAAACAGAAGGTCATATTTGATGGGATCCAGCAAAGTGATCCCCAATGTATACGCTACAATACTTCCTGCGGCAGAGCCTCGGCCTGGTCCTACCTCGATTCCATTTTGCCTTGCATAGTGGATGAAGTCCCACACAATCAGGAAGTAGTCTACGTATCCCATGTTTTTGATGGTGGAAAGCTCGTATTCCAGGCGCTCGCGCAGTTCTGGAGTAACCGGATCATAAAGTCTTTCCAGGCCTTCGAAGCATAGCTTGTTCAGATATTCCCAGGATGTGTAGCCGTCCGGCACATCAAAGCGGGGCAGTTTGGTAACTCCGAATTCAATTTCTACGTGGCAGCGCTCTGCTATTTTATGTGTGTTCTCCAAGGCTTCCAGTGCATATGGAAAAAAAAGAGCTGCCATCTCTTCTTCTGATTTCACATAATATTGTCCGCCTTCATAACGCATACGGTCAGTGTCAGACAATTTCTTTCCAGTCTGCAGACAGAGAAGAATATCATGAGGATCTGCATCCTCTGCATAGGTATAGTGGATATCGTTGGTGGCAACCAGATCGATTCCTGTTTCCTGATGCATGCGCAGAAGCTGCTGGTTTACATTCTGCTGCTCCGGAATTCCATGATCCTGTAATTCCAGGAAGAAATTTCCTTTTCCAAAGATATCCTGGTAACGAAGTGCAGCCTTCTTAGCATCCTCATAAAGACCTCTGTTAATAAAACGGGCCACTTCACCAGCGGCAGGCGCTTAATGCAATCAGTCCTTCATGGTATTCCTGAAGAAGCTCCAGATCCACTCGTGGTTTATAATAGAAGCCTTCCTTGAAAACTTTTTGATACGATTTTCATAAGGTTCTGGTAGCCCTGGTTGTTCTCTGCCAGAAGAACCAGATGGTAATAACGGTCGTCGCCGCTGCCGATTTCCCTGTCAAAACGGGAACCCGGGGCAACATAAACCTCGCAGCCCAGAATCGGATTGATTCCTGCGGCACGGGCAGCACGGTAAAAAATCGATGATTCCGTACATAACGCCATGATCAGTAATGGCGGCACTGTCCATCCCAAGCTCTTTCACACGGGCAACGTATTCTTTTTATTTTGTTGGAACCGTCCAGCAGACTGTATTCTGTATGGACGTGAAGGTGCGTAAATGCCATTTGTTATCTCCTTTTGTTAAAAACAAAATAGGAAAAAATTGCATACCCCACTCCACGATTTAACAGCCAGAATAAGGTATGCGATTTTTAATATTTTTCTCTTTTAGTATTCTTTCTTATAGATACGTCTGTCTCTGATTTCAATCTTTCCTTCTTTCAGAAGGTGACCAACTGCACGCTTAAATGCATTCTTACTCAGGCCAAACTCTCTCTTGATCACATCCGGTGAAGCCTTGTCGTCAAACGGAAGAACACCTGCAAATTCTTCAATTACACTCAGCACACTCTCTGCATCTTCGTTAATCTGAAGATATGCTTTCTGACGATCTGTGACGTTCATTTTTCCGTCTTCTTTTACTTCGGAAACGCGAAGGTCAAGGATTTCTCCCGGACGGTATTTTCCCTTGGCTTCTCTTGCAGGGATCAGTGCAGAATATTTATCATCAACTGCCACAAATACACCGAAGCGGTCACTGATCTCATATACACGCCCCTTTACAGAGTCTCCTACTACATACGGAGTTCTGGTGGAAAGATAGTGATATACCTTCATAGTGGCACAAAGCCTGCTGCTTTTGTCTACATAAAGTGCCACCAGACATTCCTGTCCCTCTCTTACACGGCTGGTCTGCTCGTGATAGGGAAGAAGAAGATCCTTCTCAAGCCCCCAGTCAAGGAATGCACCAATCCTGGTTACCTGAAGTACTTTCAAAACTGCAGTCTGTCCCACCTGCAAAAGAGGTTCCTTCGTAGTTGCAATAAGACGGTCTCTGGAATCTTTATAAATAAATACTTCCAGTGTATCGCCTTCTTTCGTTCCTTCCGGAATCTGTTTCCCGGGAAGAAGCACTCGCTCTTCCTGTCCCGCATTTTATTCTCAGCCAGATAAACACCAAAATCTACGGTCTTCACTACAATAAGCTTCTGTTTTTTTCCTATTTCGATCATGAATTCTCCTTACTCAATATACTGAAATGCCTTTGCCAGGCAGTCTTTTAGTCTTTTTTCAGTATAGCACACATTTGCCTTCACTGTGAACACCAACTTATTGAAGTCAATATAAAAAAAATGCAGAAAATCGACTGGCGCATCTCTTCCCTTGCGCTCTGCTTCTGTGATTCGCTGCATTTTCTATAAAATAACCGTACATGTAAATCTAAGCATTTCTAAATCGGCTTAGGAATTCCTTTGTCAACTGATCCTTCGGATTTTCAAAAAGCTCTTTTGGTGGGCGGTCTTCTACGATGATCCCGTTCGCCATAAAAATCACTCTTTTGGAAACGTCCCGGGCAAATGCCATTTCATGGGTTACAATGATCATGGTAAGTCCTTCGTGTGCCAGGTCTCGCATAACCTCCAGAACCTCACCTACCATCTGTGGATCCAGTGCAGATGTGGGCTCATCAAAGAGCAGGATTTCCGGTTCCATAGCAAGTGCTCTTGCAATTGCCACACGCTGCTTCTGACCGCCGGAAAGCTGTTTCGGCTTAGCATTAATATATGGTGCCATTCCAACCTTTTCCAAATAATACAGTGCTTTTTTTTTCTCAGCCTCTTCTTTACTTTTTTTCAGGACCTTTTCCTGACCGATGGTACAGTTTTTCAAGGCAGTCATATTGTTAAACAGGTTAAAGTTCTGGAAAACCATTCCTACCTTGGAACGATACTCAGGGACATTTACGTTCTTACTGGTGATGTCAGTTCCATGATAATTGATTTCTCCGGTGGATGGAGTTTCCAGCATATTCAGGCAGCGAAGAAGCGTGGATTTACCAGAACCGGAGGGTCCGATAATACAGGTTACATCACCAGCGCTTACAGAGAAGTCGATGTCGCGCAGAACCTGATTACTTCAAAAGGCTTTTCCCAGATGCTTGACTTCAAGGATTTTTTCACTCATGATCATTTCTCCTCCTTCTTTTTTCGGATAAGAATACAGACCACTTGTGTGCGTCAGTGTATCCGTTGTCGCCAAATCATAGTTCTGCGGTCCTTCCATTTTATGTTCCAGAAGACGAAGCAGTCTGGAGCAGACAAAGGTCAGGATAAAGTACATTACCATGGCGATTGTAAATGCCTCGAAGTAGGTATAATATGCACCTGCAACGCCTTTTGTGGTGTAAAAAGCTCTACAATTCCAATGATGGAAAGTACACAGGTGTCCTTAATATTAATGATCAGGTTGTTGCCAATCTGAGGCATAATGTTTCGCAGTGCCTGTGGAAGAATTACGTTTATCATAGTCTGCACGTGAGTCATTCCAATGGCTTTGGCAGCCTCAGTCTGGCCTTCGTCAACGGAAAGGATTCCTCCCCGAACGGTTTCTGCCATATAGGCTCCTGTGTTAATAGAAACTACGAAAAATGCAGCAAACCACATGGACATGTTAATATTGAACAGGTAAGCACTTCCATAATAAATGAACATTGCCTGTACCATCATAGGAGTTCCGCGGAAAAATTCCACGTAGCAGGCCATGATGAATTTCAGAATTCCAACCAGTGTTTTTTTTTACTGTGGAATCTCTCTGATCTACTGGAATTGTCTGAATAATTCCAACTATAAAGCCAATGAGGCACCCTAAAAAGGTGCCTACAATTGCTATGATCATTGTATTTCCGGCTCCTGACAAAAATGAGGTGCCGTATTGCTGGAGCAGATACTGGATCCGTCCCCAGAAGCTTTCAGGAAGCATAATTTTTTCTCCTCCTTGCTACATTATTCTGACAGCGGCTGTACGGAAATTGCCTCATCCATCATCTTGGTATAATCATCCTCTGTCATTTTGTCCAGAACACTGTTTAACGCATCCAAAAGCTCAGTATTGCCTTTCTGTACGGAAATACCGATGTTGATGTCCTCATCAGATACATCGAAATCTCCGTCTGTGCCTGAGAAGTCAAGAAGTTTAAAATCCGGATAAGCTACACATGCTGCCATTCCGGTTGGCATATCGGTTACAACGGCATTACATTTGCCGGATTCCAAAGCCACCAGCATAGCCGGTGCACTTTCCTGTGCAGGAAGGATATTTGCATCTTCAATCTGCGGCAGGCAGGAATCATACCAGATGGTGTTCTGTTGGGAAGTACAGGTTACTCCTTTTAAGTCTGCTACGCTTGCTGCATCAGCGTAATCTCCATCACTTTTTACCAATGTGATAATGGACGCATAGTAATATGGCTCTGTGAAATCTACCATCTGCTGACGCTCAGATGTAATTGACTGTCCTGCAATAACACAGTCAACTTTTCCGGACTGAACAGCCGGTACCAGGGAATCCCAGTCAAGCTTTACGATCTGCAGCTCATAGCCAAGCTCGTCGCAGATCTTCTTTGCCATCATGACATCGTAACCATATGCGTAGTCAGAGCTTCCTGAAATGGGAACGGCTCCGTTGGAATCATCCGGCTGGGTCCAGTTGTAGGGCGCGTAGCTGCACTCCATAGCTACTTTTAATGTTTTCTTTTCTTCTGCCTGTACCATTGTAAGTCCAAGTCCCGGCATTGCAGTTACTGTAACCGCAGCTGCCATAAGACCACTTGTCATTTTTCTCCATAAATAGTTCTTCTTCACGTTTGTTTCCTCCTCTTAATAGCCTTTCATTAATCATATAACATGAGGTTTTTTCGCCCCTTTTTTCTTGTTTCAGGGTAAAAAAAATGCAATGGCGGCGTTATCATGCTAACGCGCCATTGCGTTGTAGTTCATATTACTCTTGTTTGTGGGAGAAGTCAAGAGGGGAAACGGAATACATTTTAAATTCTTTTCCATAAATAAAAAGACATTTTCAGCAAACGAAAGGTCTGCTCCACGGCAGCTGTCATGTTCCTTATTGCAGTGGCAGGGGACATGGCGGCTTCCAATGTGGTTACCTGACGCAGTATGGGAAAAAAAGGCGTCTATTCCGGCTTGGTTGCATGCAGCGGCATCCTCAGTGACTGCGCCAGAGAAGGCGATGACGGGCTTGCCGTACTTTTTTGGCAAGTCGGGCAATGCCGATAGGAGCTTTACCCATGACAGTCTGTCCGTCAAGACAGCCTTCGCCTGTAATCACAATGTCGGCATCTTTTATTGCTGTTTCGATTCCGATTTCTTCCAAAACAATATTAATTCCGGGTTCAAGCTTTCCACGAAGAAATGCGCGGAATGCAAAACCAAAGGCCGCCAGCGGCCGCAGCCAGGATAATTGGAAGCGTAATTTCCCTCAGAATCAACAGGATTCCAAGCAACATCTGCTGATAGCTTTTTAACTTCCTGGAAATATTCTTCTGTCAGTTTTGCATATTTCCTCATCCACTGATCCATCTGCTCTGCCATCCTTGGGTTGCACCTTTTTGCGGACCAAAGATGTGGCTGCAGCCATTTTCGCCGCATAAGGGATTATCTACATCACAGGCAATTCGGAAGTCACATTCTTTCAATTCAAATAATATATGCTCACAGTTGATTGACGCCAGTTTTTCCACACCTCGAGCTCCAAACGGTACCTGTTTTCCACCTTCATCCAAAAATTCTGCACCTAATGCCTGAAGCATTCCGATTCCGCCATCGTTGGTTGCACTTCCGCCAATTCCGATAATAAAATGACGGCAGCCTTTTCCTATTGCGTCTTTTTTATCACTTCACCAACGCCGTAGGTTGTGGTGTTCAGCGGATTGCGAAGTTTCAGTTGAACCAGAGTAATCCCAGCTGCTCCTGCCATTTCTATAATTGCAGTTTTCTCCTCCACAATTCCATACTCACAAATTACAGGCTCTCCCAACGGTCCTGTCACCTTTACTTTTTTTCCAGTCTGCCGCCAAGCCCTTTCGCCAAAGCCTGTACCGTTCCCTCGCCGCCATCTGCTAACGGATACACGATTGCTTCCGCATCCGTAAACACTCTCCGAATCCCTTTCTCTGCTGCCTCTCCCGCCTCTATAGAATCCATACTTCCTTTAAATGAATCAATTGCAATCACTGCTTTCATAAACTGTCATCCCCTTTTTCAGTCCTATCCACTCGTATATGGTGGAGTCTGTGTTTATATTAACATATCTTCTTCTGTACATCCTCAAATTTATTATATTTTTTTCCTGATATCACAAATCTCTGTATTCCCAAATTTAACCAAATAACTGCTTCCAAAACATTTATAGTTGACATTATGATATCTAAATGATATCATATCAATATCCAAAGGCAATATAAGACAGCTATTCCGTATCATAGCTGTCACATACATTCAGGGATATCTGTTATAATCGTTATCCCGGTCAGGAGGCTTATTATGCAGGAAAAAAGTTTTGGATAACAAGAAAAATGGTATGGGTATGATGGTATTGTTTATTCTGCTTTACGTAGCAGCTGCTGCCTTTACTACAATCGGTGCCATGTTTTACTGGATTCCATTGATGGTCATTGGAATTATTTGGCTATCTCTGGGATGGATTCCCTTTTTGCGGATTAAAAGTGCTGAAGCCACAGGAAGCTCTGGTACTTACTTTGTTTGGTAAGTATGTGGGAACTCTGAAGAACGATGGTTTTTACTGGGTAAATCCGTTCTGTACAGCAGTGAACCCGGCAGCGAAGACCAAGCTGAATCAGAGCGGTGATGTAGACGGCGGAAATGCTGCCAAGTCCGTTCTGACTCTGGCCACTACAGGAACAACTGCTTCTGCAAGTACTTCCTATGTAAGCAAGAAGATTTCCCTGAAGATCATGACTCTTAACAACAACCGACAGAAAATTAACGACTGTCTTGGTAACCCGATTGAAATTGGTATTGCGGTTATGTGGCGTGTGACCGATACAGCGAAAGCCGTTTTCAATGTTGACAACTACAAGGAATATCTTTCCCTGCAGTGTGACAGCGCACTTCGTAATATCGTAAGAATTTATCCTTATGATGTAGCTCCTAATGTGGATACTACCGGAGACGGAGTTGCAGATGAGGGAAGCCTTCGCGGTTCCAGTGAGATCGTAGCCGGACGTATTCGTGATGAGATCCAGCAGAAGGTTGCAGAAGCAGGTCTTGAGATCATCGAGGCGCGTATTACATATCTGGCTTATGCACCTGAGATTGCTTACTGCGGTTATGCTGCAAGACAGCAGGCGTCTGCTATTATTGACGCAAGAAAGATGATCGTGGATGGTGCTGTTGGCATGGTAGAAATGGCGTTAGAACGGTTGAATGAAAACAACGTGGTTGAGCTTGATGAGGAGCGGAAGGCTGCCATGGTTTCCAACCTTCTGGTAGTGCTGTGCGGCAATCATGATGCTCAGCCGATAGTTAATTCGGGAAGTCTTTATTAATGGCTGCAGATACCAGACCTAAGAAACAAATTCCTCTCAGGCTTTCTGCCAAGCTTTATGACCAGATTGCAGCCTGGGCTGAGGACGATTTCCGCTCCGTAAACGGGCAGATTGAATATCTGCTTACCGAATGTGTCCGGCAGCGCAAAAAAACGGAAAATATGTTTCCGATACAATGGATGAACCGCCGGAACTGGATATTGAATG
>VOFC01000350.1_pt1 | contig 26000 bp, 35 predicted proteins | sample 5384161 | NCBI WGS metagenome assembly VOFC01 (sample SAMN12384722, study PRJNA508395) | human gut metagenome | isolation source: healthy gut B | host: Homo sapiens | reverse complement strand
GACATACCTCCATACAATAGCCACATGATGTACATGGAATAACAGTTTTGCTGTTAATTATATCTATTATTTTGCTTAAAAGCTCCTTTTTCACCTTCATTAAGCGGAGCTGGATTATCCATAATATGTATATTATCCTTAACCTGCTCTAAGCTGCTCATACCACTTAGCACCATGAACACACTGGAAGACTGGCTGCAAATCTTAATGCATAAGACACAGGCAAAACACCAGGGAGCATACTCATAAAGCATGCTGTCAGCCTCCTTTGGAAGATTGGCAAGTGTTCCTCCTTTAACAGGCTCCATAACAACTATCGGCTTGTTATACTTCCTTGCTGTCTCATAACATGCTCTTGACTGGATGATTTTATTATCCCAATCAAGATAATTAATCTGCAGCTGTACAAAATCAACCTCAGGATGTTCAGTAAGTATCTGGTCAAGCATTTCTGCATCATCATGAAATGAAAATCAAACTTCTTAATCTTACCTTCTTCCTTCATTCTTCTTGCAAAATCAAAGCCACCCCATTTGTGAGTGTTAAAATATCTGTCCCTTCCCATATTATGCATAAGATAATAGTCAAAATATCCAACACCTGTCTTTTCAAGCTGCTTGTTAAAATACATTGGATATTCATCTCCTGATTTAACGAGCACAGTTGGCATCTTATCAGCAAAATATAGCTGTCTCTGTCATACCTGTCTACAAGTGCTTCCTTTAATACACTCTCTGATAACTGTTCATGATATGTAAATGCTGTATCAAAGTATGTAAACCCTGCTGCCATGAACTCATCTACCATTTTCTTTAACTCTTCCATATCTATGGAACTTTTATCCTGAGAATCTATAAGTGGAAGTCTCATAGTTCCAAATCCGAACTTTTTCATAATATTTATATACCTCTTTATGCCTGATATTAATCCATTCTTTTTTCGCCCCAGAAAAACAATGCAACTGTTCCTGGTCCTGTATGGCTTCCTATAGTTGTTCCTATATTATTAATAACGACCTTACCATTAAGCTTAGGAAACTTTTTCTTCAACGAGCTTTGCTACTGCCTGTGCATCCTCTATACATGCTGACATGGATATATAACATTTGTCTGAATAATCAGTTCCGTTATCTGCATTAAGTATCATCTTGTTTACAGTTTCTGCTATAACCTTCTTCTTTGTACGAATCTTTTCTCTCGGTATAAGCTTTCCCCTGATAATCAACATTAAGAAGAGGACATATATTTAGAAGATTTCCAACAAAGCCAGATACCTTAGATACTCTTCCTCCCTTTATAAAAATGTAAGATCAGTTGTAAAGAACCAGTGGTTAACTCTTAACTTATTATCTTCTATCCAGCTCTTTAACTCATCTATTCCCATTCCTGCATCTCTTAAATCTGCCACCTTATCCATAAGAAGTCCATATCCAGAGGACGCTGCAAGAGAATCTATAACATATATTTTTCTGTCAGGATACTTTTCTTTAAGATTATCTGCTGCTATAAGTGCTGAATTGATAGTTCCCGATATTCCTGATGAAAGAGTTACATGAAGCAAATCCTTACCCTGTTTTAAGAATCCTTCAAAATACTTTTCATATTCATCTGCATTTATCTGCGAAGTCTTAGTATCAGCACCTTCAGACATAGCCTTATAAAAATCATCAAGATTCATAGTTTTTCCCAAATCATCAGGATACGAAACTCCATCAAGTTCATAGTGGAAGCATATATAATGAATATCTCTCTAGAAAATGCTTCTCTGCTAAATCAGCTGTTGAACAACATGAAATTATATAATCACCCATATCTGCATAAACCTCCAAATAATATTATTAGCTTGTTTAAATCCGGATTTCAAAACCAAAAGTCTTATTATGCAGGCGCAAACAACTTTCTGACCTTTTAATCCTTACATCATAATATAATATTTTTATTTTATATGTCTATTCCATATGCCATATTAGTAAAAGCAACTTGCCGCTTACAACATTCCAAGCATACTTTTTATCTTGACGATGTACACAGGAATAATATAATGATATCATAACCTGAAGATATTTTACTACTTATATTATCTTGATGTCGGGGTCAAAGGCCCCCCGACTTTGATATAAGCAGCAATATATCTTCTGATCCTTACATCTTATAACAAACAGGAGATAATTTTCATGCTTACCTACTCATTCAACAACCGCAATGGCCGCAGTTTATATGAATATTTATATACATGCATAAAAGAAGATATTTTATCAGGAAAGCTTTCACCTGATGCCAAGCTTCCATCTAAAAGAGACTTTGCAAAAAACCATGGGATAAGTGTAGTAACTGTTGAGAATGCATATGGTCAGCTGCTTGCGGAAGGATACATATATTCCCTGCCTAAAAAGGCTTTTACGTGTCGGATATTAAAATGATATTAACAACAACATTTACCTGTCAGCCCCAAAAAGCAGCCATATTTATAATGAAACAGCTATAACAGATTCACACAATAATAACCAATCAGATAAAACATATACATATAATACAGATATAGGAAACATGCATGATGCTGATTGTATAAATCTTTTGTTTCAAGCCACACGCCTCATGATAACTTTCCCTTCTCAATATGGGCAAAGCTTATGCGCCATGTTCTTACATATGAAGGAGACAGTACATTAAATGTACCTCCTACCGGTGGTGTTATGCAGTTAAGACAGGCTATTGCTAAACATCTGTATGAATTTCGTGGGGATAACTGTTAATCCCGAACAGATTATTATCGGTGCCGGCACCGAATATCTATATGGACTTATTGTGCAGCTTCTTGAAGAAATATATCGTATGGACTTGAAAATCCAAGTTCAAAAAAAAGATAGTCAATATATACAAATCCTTAGGTGTAAAGGTTAACTATCTTGACATGGATGAAGAAGGGGTAATACCTGACTGCCGGGTCTTAACGATTCCCAGATTATACAGATATCACCTTCACATCACTTTCCTACAGGAATCGTAACATCCATAAGCCGCCGTTATGGACTTTTACAATGGGCTAATCAATCGCCTGACAGATATATAATAGAAGATGACTATGACAGTGAGTTCAGGTTACAGGGAAAACCCATCCCCTCTTTTTTTCTATAGATGCAACTGACAAGGTTATATACTTTAATACATTTACTAAAAGCCTAGCAGCCACAATAAGAATAAGCTACATGGTACTGCCTCTGCCTCTGCTTGAGCGCTTTAAAAGTACTCTGGGATTCTATGCTTGTACAGTCTCTAACTTTGAACAATATACGCTTGCACATTTTATTAAAGAAGGGTATCTTGATAAACATATAAACCGTATGAGGAATCACTACAGGGATAGCCGTGATGAACTAATATCCAGACTTATGGATAGCTTAATAAAAGATAGAATTCATATATATGAAGAAGATTCAGACTACATTTCTTACTAAAATATGATACTGAGTATACCGATGAAGAGTTAAAGAAACGTGCTTATAATAACGGACTTATGATATCTTTTCTTTCTGATTATATAACTAATAATTCTTATAACAAAGCTGATTACGAACATATAGCTATTGTTAATTATTCTGGAATAACAGATAGTGATATTGCAAGAACTGCCCAACTGCTTATTGAAATATGTATCTAAAAAGTTGTCACAACAAGAATATATACAATATATAGATTACTGAAATTATCATAAAACTATACATTGTAAATCATCTTTGTTGTGACAACTCAATTAAAATCAGCCTGCATCCTTACTCTCTTCACTGCATTCCCCATAGAACCTATACTGTCCTCGTCCGCTTCTTTTAGCTTCATATAAAGCTTTATCTGCATTCCTGTACATATCATAATAATGTGGATTACCATCGCTTAGAAGACTTATTCCCATACTTATACTGATCTGATATCCCTCATATATGCATGAAACATTGTTAAATATTCTGTTAACAATATCTTTTATATTATCCTCCTCGCTTATAGTTAACATATACAACAAATTCATCTCCACCATATCTTATAGCTATGTCAGAATCTTCCCTGACACTTTCCTTTAGTCGTGCTGCAACACACTGTAGGACACAATCCCCGAAATAATGTCCATATGTATCGTTGACAAGCTTGAATTTATCTATATCAAATATAATAAATGCCGAATCAGAATATATCCCATCATCTATTTTATTCTTAATAAGAAGCTCTCCTGTTACATGGTTATATAAACCTGTAAGCAGATCGAGCGAAGCTTGTTTAGCAAGAGATTCCCGCAAGAACTCCTGATGATATCTCTCACTTACATTCCTAAGACTGACTATACCTATGATATCACCTGTAATATTGTCCTTAGCAAGATATACGGTCTTACTTACCCACATCTCCTCATTCTGGGTATCAAGTGTTCTATAATCCTGGGTTAGCAATGTTTTTCCTTTATTATACTCATCTATCATCTTTGCAGATGTCTCAAGCAGCATGTAGTTGTTTATCGTATCATCTGACACTCTTTTATGCCATCTTCTGCAATATTCATCATATGAACAAGGAGTATTGATACCAACTGCATTCAATACCTTAAGTGCACTGTTTTTCTTTCTTTGGATGATATCATTTTCTATAATATCTTTAGAAAAATTAACCTGATATAATACTATAGCCTCAGACATAAGTGCAGCCTTATACTGTTCAGCTGTCTGAAGAAGCTTCTTTAACTCAAGATTCTTCTTTTCTATAATATCATAATACTTATACCTGTGTGAAACATCCCTGTATGTTACTGTTATCTGTCCTTTGCATACAGCATCATCTGTATCATGCATAAGTGTTATAAGTATCCATCTGTATTCTCCATTAACCTTAAGTCTTATATCCTTACACTGCTTAACCTCATGACTGCTGTCAAACTGCTTAAGTGCATCATATGATATAAGATTTAAAAGACTGATCCTATCATCACAATGGCATATATCAATAGTGCCATTGAGCATTCACCATTAAAGTTAGCACTCTTAAATCTTCAAGAATATCTTCGCTTACTCCCTTAGCTAACTCCATACCTACGACATGCTCTTTTATTAATATACTGCCCATACCTTGCCAATCGCCCTGAAAAAGGTCAATTTTTAAAAAAAAGAGTTTATCAAAATTTTTATGCTGGGAACAAGCCTTACATACTGACAGACGAAAAAGCTCTGCTGGAAATGAATCTCCTTCAAAAAGCCTAAACATAACCACATACTGTACATACATACTTCATATTCGTTGTTGCAATCTTCCTTTTCTTGTTTAATATTTATAAAATAGTAATTGTTACTGTTTTGTGAATTTAATATAACATTATACCTTGTCAAGCAATAGTAATAATATTATTATTTTTTCTTTGTTACATTTAGGACATTTACCATAAAAGAATGTAACATTTCCTTCAATCTCTCCACCAAACCCCTTTGCTGCTTCTATATTGAAAGCTTTTTCAACTTCTTTTGAATCAAAATCAAGATCAAGTACGCTTCCACATTCCATGCATTGAAAATGATAGTGAGGTTCTACATTACCATCAAAATGTACAGAACCATCCTCACAAGGCACCTTAATAGCCATTCCATTATCCACAAGAAATGAAAGATTCCTATATACAGTTCCAAGACTTATATTAGGAAAATCCTTACTGACATGCTCATACACCACTTGGATGATCTGCAGTTGGATGATCCTTTCTTGACATAAGAAACTCTTTAATAGCTTCTCTCTGCCTGCTTCTTTTTACTACCGCCATATAATCAATCTCCTCTTAAACAAATTAATAAATCAATAAATTAATAACAGTTACTATTATTAAATATTATTTTTAATAAAATGTCAAGTCATACAATATCTCGTATTTTATTCATATACCATTTAAACTTTCATCATTCCTGACATTATGCAGCTTCCTGCTGCACCATATTTTTTTCACTTCTTCTCTCCTGCCGTCATCTATGTTTATTCCACCTATAGCATACACAGGAATATCTACCGAATCACACACATTCTTTAGAAAATCCAGACCTCTTGGAGCCAACCCTTTTTTACAATCTGTCACATATACATGTCCAGCTGTGATATAAGATGCCCCCATATTCCTTGCTTCAACCGCCTCTTCAACTGAATGTATGGAACAACCAGTTTTTATATTGTTTGTCTTATTAACATTATCTATAAATTCTTTCCTATATTCCCTCATATTATGCAGTGACATATGAACTGTATTTATTCCCAGTTCTCTTGCAACATTTATATATGTGTGAATAATCAACCGTACATCATAACTTGTAGTTATATTATACACCTCTTCTGCAAGTTTTGCATACTCTGTTTCTGATAAATCTTTTTTCTCTTAAAATTATCGCTTCTGGCCTTAGCTGACACACTCTTTTTTATCTGTTCCAAAAAGGTCTCTGGCTTAATTTTCTGTTTGTAACAGCAATAACATCGTTTAACATATACATTACCTCAATACTCTATATATTTTTACCTGTCATGTCCTATGTATACTGACTATCATAATGAAAAGATACCTGCTAGGATTGTGTGAGTGCATAGCACGAAACAATCGGTAATGTCGTAAAGACAAAAAGTCCTATCGCCCACTCACGATAAGACTTTTTATTTTATCCTACATATATATAATCACTCATGACTGGCTGAAGTCCTATTTTCACAAGATCGTTATATACCTCTTTGACATCTCTTCCATCTGATATTTCAAACTGTTCATCGCCCTTATCGCTGTCTTCAATATCATCAGAATGGCTTCCGATACCAGTACTTACGCCTGCAGATATCTTTGTTGCAGCTATATTCATAAGATTATCCCTTACTCTTGCACATTCCCTTGTTGATACTGTTATGCTTGCAAATGGCATAAATAATCTATACGCTGTAACAACCTGTAAAAGCTGTGCTTCATGAACATCTTTGGATTAATCCTGTCATTATTAATAATAGGTCTTAATCTTGGACATGAAAATGCTATCTCTGCATGAGGATATTTTCTCTGTAAAAGATATGCATGCATACCTGTTGCAAATGCATCTTTTCTGAAATCATCAAGACCTAACAACGCTGCAAAGCCTACTCCTCTCATGCCACCCTTAAGCGCTCTTTCCTGTGCATTAAGTCTATATGGATATATTCTCTTATGTCCTGCAAGATGCAGTGTTTCATATTTATCTGAATTATAAGTTTCCTGAAATACTGTAACATAGTCAGCACCGCATTTATGAACATATGCATATTCATCAGAATTCATAGGATAAACTTCAAGACCGATCACCTTAAAATATTTTCTGGCAATCTTACATGCTTCACCTATATATTCTACACTTGACATTTTCTTACTTTCCCCAGTAAGTATAAGTATCTCCTGCAGTCCTGTCTTAGCTATAGCCTGCATCTCTTCTTCTATTTCTTCATAGTTAAGCTTTGCTCTTTTTATCTTATTATGACAGTTAAAGCCACAGTATATACAATAATTTTCACAGTAGTTGGCTATGTATATAGGTGTGAAAAAGCATATTGAATTACCAAAATGTTTTTCCTTCTCTATCTTAGCTGCCTGTGCCATCTGTTCTAGGTATGGAAGTGCTGCTGGTGATAAAAGTGCTGCAAAATCCTCAGGTGTACGATTAACTGCATTTATAGCATTTTCAACATCCTTAGCTGTATATTTGTCATAGTCATAGTTGTTCATAGCCGCTATAACCTGCTTATCAATATCAGAGTCAAGCACCTCCATGTCTGGCATATATTCCATGTGATTAGTTCTGTTTTTCTTCTGATCTTCTCTTATTTCATCACTTAATATACTTTCATTTATATGTAAATCTTTTTTTTCTTCATTATTTATTTGATTGTTACTCATTCTAATCTCCATTCCTGCATATTTATTTCATATAACGAATTAATGTAACATATATAAAAGCTTAAATTATGTCATATGCTATATATTTTATACAAAGCTTCGGACATCTTCTTATTCGTGAAGATAACCTGTAAGTGGAGAAGAAGCACTTGCTCCGTTTTTTCTTTACTCTTCCAAGTCCTGCAAGATATGCTTCCCTTCCTGCATTTATAGCATTTTTAAATGCTGCTGCCATACGTGGAATATCACCTGCAGTTGCAATAGCTGTATTCGCCATAACTGCTGCTGCACCCATCTCCATAACCTCACATGCCTGTGAAGGACGTCCAATACCCGCATCAACTATAATAGGAAGATCTATTTCATCTATAAGAATCTGGATAAAGTCTTTTGTACACACTCCCCTGTTAGAACCAATAGGAGCTGCAAGCGGCATAATACATGCTGCACCGGCATTTGCCATATCTCTTGCTGCATTAAGGTCTGGGTACATGTAAGGCATAACAACAAAGCCTTCATTTGCAAGTATTTCTGTTGCTTTTGCTGTTTCATAATTATCTGGAAGAAGATACTTAGTATCTCTTATTACTTCTATCTTAACCATATCGCTATGACAAAGTTCTCTTGAAAGTCTTGCTATTCTTACTGCCTCTTCTGCATTTCTTGCACCTGATGTATTAGGAAGAAGATGTACATTTTCTGGAATGTAATCCAGAATGTTAGCAAGTCCGCCATCATTAGCTCTTCTTAGTGCAAGCGTAACTATCTGTGCCTCTGCCTGTTTAACGGCAGCATCTATAAGTTCAAGTGAATATTTACCTGAACCAAGTATAAAACGTGATGTGAATTCGTATTTTCCTAACTTAAATGTATCCTTTAACTGCTCTTTATTGTCTGTACCTGTTATATTTGCTGTATTATTACTCATTGTATTATCCTCTTTTATTTTTATTATTATGATGTTTGGGACATTAAATTAATATTTTACCACTTACATCTTATTAGTAGTTATGCTATAAATGTCATCTGCATAAAATGCTTTTACCTGTGATATGCTGCTAAACAATCAACCCCCACCCATAAAGCTTAATACTTCTAACACATCATTATCTTTTAATATAATCTCCTTCGATATCTTTCTTTTGGGATTATCTCTTCATTTAACTCTACAACAACATGCTCTGGCTTATAGCTGTTGATTGTTATGAATTCAGTAATATTAGTATTGTCTTTTATGTCTCTTTTCTTTCCATTAAACATTATATCTGCCATTAAGATATTCACCTTCCTTCCTGAATGTCTTTTAACACTTAAACATATAAAGCTGTCATAGAGCTGAAAACTGCATGAACTACACAAGCTATGCACAGCTAAAATAATAGATAAAAATAAAAAAAGGTTCACGAAGAAAAGCGCCCTTGGTGGTGCTCCCCTTCGTGAACCCTTATGATTCACTCTATCAACAATGTTTATTAAGTTGTTAACTACTATAGCATTTGTTTTCTTATTTTGCAAGTCCTAATTCTTTTTTTAGTTCTTCTTTTACTGCCGCACTTGTAAATGCGGCATCGACTGCGTTATTAAGAATGATTTTTTTTCTGCTCGCTTGTAAGTCCGAATTCATTTTCCATATATCTGTATTCTTCTTCTAATGTAATCCCTTCTATTGCCATATCATCCGTATTAAGTGTTACTTTGATTCCCTCATTCAGATATTTTATAAAAAGGATAATCTTTCATATTTTCTACTGCATGAGTCTGTCTGTTACTTGTCGGACACATCTCAAGGACGATACCTTTATTCTTTACAAGTTCACACACTGAATCGTCTTCTCTTATTCTTACTCCATGTCCTATCCTTGAAGCTCCATATTCTATGGCACATCTTACACTTTCTGCTCCAGCTGCCTCACCTGCATGAATAGTAAATGGTATGCCGTATTCTCTGGCCTTAGCAAATAGTGCTGCATACTTAGATGTAGGATAAAGTGCCTCTGCTCCTGCAAGATCCATACCAGTTACGCCGCCGTCTTCTACAAGGTATTTTTTCGTAAGTTCAAGCGTTTCATAATTAGCTTCTTCATTTCCTTCACCACGCATACAACACAATATAATATTAGCCTTAAGCTCTGTTCTTTTAAGTCCTTCTAATGCAGCCTGTACAGCTTCTTCCTGTGACATTCCCTTTTCTGTATGATTCTGAGGGGCAAATCTTATCTCTGCATATATAACTCCCTGTTGTCTTATATTCTCTGCAACAAGATATACTGCTTCGCTTATTCCCTCCTGTGTCATCATGAGTGCATCCGGAAGTGCAAAGCACTTAAGAAAATCATTCAGGCTTGTACATATATCTGGTACAGTAAGAAGCTTTTTAGCTGTTCATCATTTTCTGCAGGAAGCTTTATGTTCTGAAGTGTAGCCAGCTTTTTTGCTATATCCATGGTTATGGCTCCATCAAGATGAAGATGAAGATCTATGTACTTGTCTGGACATATCTTATTATCTGATTCATTAACTACTATATTCTTTTTTACATATGATTCTGTATCTGATTCTGTATTGTGTTTTAAACCCATAAAATTCTTTTTCCTTCCTTCTTTTTCTATTTTATTTTTTGTTTTATTTTTTTCTATTTTATTTTTTCTATTTTATTTCTTCTATTTTATTTTTTCTATTTTCTACGTGCATCACAAATAAAGCTTACACATAGTATAGCATATTTCATACTTTATAGCTGCATACTCTAAAATAGTTTATGGTTTCAAATAGTTCATAATTTCATGTTTCATACTTTAAAATAACTCACAGTTTCATGTTTCATACTTTAAATAGCTATTGACACTTTAAATAAATATGGATATTCTGAAAACAGATTGGCTTTCTTCTACTTTTCGAAGTGAAAAAGTGGTGAAAAAGTAAAAGAAAAATTAAACTTAAAAACTTTAAAAACTATTTTTAAAAAATAAGGAAATAAGGATTACTATGGAATTATTTGATATTGTTGATGAAAATGGAATACCTACAGGAAAAACCGTTGAAAGAAATGTTGCTCATAAAGATGGCATAAGACATCGTTCTGAGCATGTATGGATAGCCCGTCATACACCAACCGGAACAGAGGTTCTTATGCAGAAGCGTGCTATGATTAAAGATTCTTTTCCTGGACGTTTTGATACTTCAAGTGCAGGACATATCCGTGCCGGAGAGAATCCGCTCGAATCTGCTGTTCGTGAGTTAAAAGAAGAACTGGGGTTAAATGTAACTACCAGTGACCTTAACTTCATAGACACGTTTGTTATTAACTATGAAAAGGAATTTCATGGCAAGTTATTTAAAGACAGTGAGATAGCTTTCGTTTATGCATATACTAAACCTGTAGATATTAATAATCTTGTTTACCAGATTGAAGAAGTAGAAACTGCTGAGTGGTTTAATCTTGATTATGTGATAGAAGAATGTACTAAACATAACCAGAAATTCTGTGCGCCTTTGAACGGACTACGGCTTATAGGAAAATACATGCAAAATAACTGAATAATATGGGGCTATCACAATAAGAAAAATTACAGCTTATATTGTTGATTAATTGAATATTAGTTGGTGACGAACGGACGACAAATATAAGCTACAGGCAGTTCTGCACACTATGTTCAATGCCAGAAGCTTCAATCGGCTGTCTCTAAGACTTTTCATATAGGTAGTTATAGGTGACGCTACCATTCGGACGCGCCGTCCGTGGCGCGGCCTCATTGCTTCGTACATCCATGTACGAAGCTAGCTGGGAGCGAAAGAAAAGCCTAAGAGTCAGCACGATTGAACTTCAAGTGCATTTCACATAGTATGCAGAACTGCCTGTAGCTTATATTTGTCTGTGTTACGGCATAATGTAATACTGAATATTCAATTAAATCAAGGGGCGAAACAGGGCGGAATTGTGCGCTTTACGCACAATTCCGCCCTTCATGCTTCTCCCCTTTGATTTAGACACACATTCATTTTTTGTAAATTAAGCCAAAGTCAGACAGCATATATGAAAAAAGCAGGTGTGCATACATCATAAGATGCACTTGAAGTTCAATTGTGATAGTTCTTAGACTTTTCCTTTACTCCCCAGCTATCCACAGACACGGATGTCTGTGGAAGTGAGATATGGGACATGGATGTCCCGTATCGAACGGTAGCGGAAACTACCATTACGTATATGAAAAGTCTTAGAAATATCCAATTGAAGCTTCTGGCATCGTTGATGTTTGCAAACCTGCTTTTCTCATATATGCTGTCGTCCGTACGTTAAGAATGTGTGTTAAACAACAATTTAATCATTCTACTCATTCCTCAGTGCTGTCACCGGGTCACTCTTGGATGCCTTCTTAGAAGGTATCAATCCACCGATAAATGTAAGAAATACACTAAGCAGTATAAGCACTATCGCTGGAATTACAGGAAGTACTGCATTGATGTTGTTAACTCCTGAAAGTGCATGAATAACAGCATTTATAGGAAGCATAAAAAGTAATGTTATACCTATACCCATAAGTCCTGAGCATAGTCCGATTATACATTTTCTGCATTAAATACAGCCGATACATTCTTCTTGGAAGCACCTATTGCCCTTAATATTCCTATCTCCTTACGTCTTTCAAGCACACTTATATATGTGATAACACCTATCATAATAGAAGATACTATTAAAGATATAGCCACGAATGCAATCAGCACATAGCTTATAACATTTACTATAGTAGTGACAGAGGACATAAGTGTTCCTACCACATCTGTGTAGCTTATAACCTGTTCATCCTTACCCTGCTTTTTCATGCTTGTATTATAGTTATCAAGTATATTTACTATCTTATCCTTACTTTCAAAATCCTTAGGATATATGTCTATTTCACCTGGTACTGACAAATCTGCATAGCCAAGCTTTTTCATATTATTGTCATATGAGGCAACATCCGTATCAGACATAAGTGACTTCATAAGATCTGAAAGGTCACTTTCGTTCATATTCATCTTTATCGCATCTGCGAAGCTGTCTGTATCTATACCAAATGCGCTGCTAAAATCATAGTCATCTGTATCTGTTCCCATGCCCATTGAACCTAGTGCAGCTGCCATATTATTTCCCATAAGCTGCATGGCATTCATCATGGCATCTGTCATAGAGGACATCATCTGTGTCATGACTGCCTCCATAGCCTGCTGCATATTTCCCATGATACTTTCCATCATCTTGTTCATGTCATTCTGTATATTGGCAGTAAACTGTTCCTGCAGACTGTTGATCATATTGTTTATGACTTTATCAAGAATACCATCTATGTTCTGATATCCATTCTGCTTGGCATATTCTGCGTATCCATCTACTACATCCTTTTTAAATATACTCCAGAGCTGTTCTTTTGATATATCAAATGTCACAGCATCATTCATAAGTTCTTTTGCCGAATCTGATATCTGTTTTCTTGCCTCATCTGTAAGCAGGAACTTAAATACACTTTCTGCTGTTGTATCCTCAATACCATTCTTTTTAATATATTCAAAATATCTGGCTTCAAGCTTGTTTACCTCCTTAAGCACTCTGTCCTGCGATATATTTACATGCATTGAATCAGTAATAAGCTGTCTGATATCCTTACTTAACTGGGCTGATACTTCATCAGAGGACATATATTCCTTGAAACCATATAATACTTCAGATATAGATGCTTTAACTTCATCTGTAAGACTGTCTGATATCAGTTTCTTTACTGTGTCTGCATCTATACTGCCTATATCAAAATCCATACCATTTTCCCCCCTGAAAGCAGAAGATATATCTCCAAAACTATCGTGGTTAAACACTGATGAATCCATAGAATCAAACATAGATGGATCAAATGCCGCTGATATATCATCTGGATTGATCAATGCAGCAAAATCTGGCATACTCATATCATATATACTATCATCCACCTTAAATGCATTACTTATTGCATCTGTATCTATCTGAAAAAGTGATTCCATGTTAAATTTACTTTTACTGTCACTACTTATACCAAACTTTTCACCAGTAAATATGTTGGTATCCTTCTTTTCCTTCTGTGCTTTTACTACATCACTAGCTGCAGAATATTGTATAAGCTGTCTTGTAAGCCCGGATGTATATGCTATACCCGGTGTAAGCATTGCTGCCTTGGTTCCCTCAACCTGCTTAACTATACCTGATATTTTCAGATCACTGCCTTTGCTTATCAACTCCTTCATATATTCTTCATTACCAGTTTTATCCTTCCATATATCATACTCTGTATCATACTGATAATAATCAGCACTATTCACCACTTTAAAGGTCATGCCAATAAAATCATCATATGAAAAGCTGTCGTTATTCTCAGGAATATCTATCTCTTTTTCTGACATAAATGCAGATATCATATTCTCATATTCAGCATTATCCCGCAGACCTAGTGTGTACTCAAGCCTGTCACTTATGTTACCGCTTGAGGAAAGCACAAGAACACATTCGTTATAATTCTGTGGCCAATGTCCTGCTTTTTACTTCATACTGTTCTTCATATAAACTGCTGTTTGAGGGCAGCTCATAAAACACATTTGTAGACATGCCAGATGTCATGGAATTCTCATATGATGAAGACATTCCCATCATCTCATATGACTTGTCAGGATTTATCTGCCTATATCCTGTATTATCCTCCCTGTATATCTGAGGAGTTACTATATATTTGTATTCTATGGCATGCACATAATCTTCAATATTTTCCGGATTGCCTTCTATATATGTTTTAAGCGATGCCAGATCATTGGTACTCATCTTAGAGAACATATCAGAAACAACAGGTGTAACACCGATATCGTTTTCCTTTTTGTTGTCACCTGATGCTGACATACCGACCATCATCGCTGTAAGATCAAAGCCCGTACTTTGTATCTGTAACGGATATTCTGACAAAGTATCCTCTTCCATCGCACTTATATATCCACTGACACCATTAGATATTGAAAGAATAAGTGCTATACCTATAATTCCTATAGAACCTGCAAACGATGTAAGAAGAGTCCTTGCCTTTTTAGTCTTAAGATTCTGAAAGCTTAATGAAAGTGCTGTAAGAAACGACATTGACGACTTTCCCATATTTTTGTGCACCGGTTTTTCTATAATATTTTCATCTATCTCTAACGGATCCGAATCCGATAATATCTTTCCATCTTTAACTTCTACTATTCTTGTAGCATATTCATAAGCCAGCTCAGGGTTATGAGTTACCATAATTATAAGTCTGTCCTTTGATATCTCCTTTAAAAGCTCCATAACCTGTACGCTTGTTTCACTGTCAAGTGCTCCTGTAGGTTCATCTGCAAGAAGAATATCTGGATTATTTACAAGTGCTCTGGCTATGGCAACTCTTTGCATCTGTCCACCTGACATCTGATTAGGCTTCTTGTGAATCTGCTCTCCAAGTCCCACCTTTTCTAGTGCCTCTTTAGCACGTTTTCTTCTTTCAGTCCTTGATATTCCTGATATTGTAAGTGCAAGCTCAACATTAGAAAGAACCGTCTGATGAGGTATAAGATTATAGCTCTGGAACACAAAACCTATCGTATGATTACGATATGAATCCCAGTCTCTGTCTTTATATTTTTTTAGTTGATATTCCATTGATGATAAGATCCCCACTGTCGTATCTGTCAAGGCCGCCTATAATATTAAGAAGCGTGGTTTTTCCTGAACCACTTGGACCTAACACTGCAACGAATTCACTATCCCTTAGATTCAGCGACACATCATCAAGTGCTTTCTGTACTAACTTTCCTGTTCTATATTCCTTACGGATGTGTTGAATCTGAAGCATTATCTATCTCCTGTTCATTTTATTATCATAATTAAATTTTATTATAAAACAATGTATACTTTTATTACAATACACTTTGGTTATAAAAATATTACTATTTTATAACATTTTCATAAAGTTATCTATATTTTTTTCTACTACATGCCGTTACATAAGCATGTTATAATTATAAAATAAAATACTAGGAGGTAAATACCTCTGCTCCCCGCAAGGGCAGTCGCATTTTACTTCGTAAAACAAGGAGGTATACAAATATGTGGGCTTATGAAAGTGTTTTTTATCAGATATATCCTCTGGGATTGTGCGGTGCGCCTTATGATAATGATGGTGTCCTTACACATCGTATCCTTAAGGTCAATGACTGGATTCCCCATATTAAAAAGCTGGGTGCCAATGCAATATATTTCTCACCTGTATTTGAATCTGATACGCACGGATATAATACCCGTGACTATACAACAATAGATAAAAAGACTTGGAACCAATGAAGATTTTGCCAACGTATGCTCTAATCTGCACAAGGAAGGAATCAAGGTTGTTCTTGATGGTGTATTTAACCACGTAGGTCGTGGCTTCTGGGCTTTTCAGGACGTTCTTAAAAACCGTGAGAATTCTGCTTATGTTAACTGGTTTGCAAGAATAGACTTTAATGGGGGCTGCTATGACCTCGTAAAGCTCAATCTATATAATGAGGATGTTATACAGCATATTTTTTTCAGCCATAAAAGGGATGGGTAGATGAATTCGATATAGATGGCTTAAGACTTGATGTGGCTTACTGCCTGAATCATGACTTTTTAAGAAGACTCCGCTCCTTCTGCGATTCACAAAGCCCCGATTTCTTTCTTCTTGGTGAAACTCTTCATGGTGACTATAACCAGATTATGAATGATGAAATGTTACATTCTGTAACCAATTACGAATGTTATAAAGGTCTTTATTCAAGCTTTAACTGTATGAATATGTTTGAAATAAACCATTCATTATTACGACAGTTCGGACCAGAAAACTGGACTCTTTATAAGGGAAAGCATCTGCTCTCCTTTGTTGACAATCATGATGTAACAAGAGTTGCCAGTATTCTTAATAACACTAACCACCTTCCTCTCATATACACCCTTGCATTCGAATGCCGGGTATTCCCTGTGTATACTATGGCAGTGAATGGGGTGCAACAGGAAGAAAAGAGGATGGGGATCCTGCTTTTGCGTGCTTCCTTTGATGCACCTGTATGGAATGACCTCACAACATTTATATCAAAGCTGGCTGTCGCAAAGAAGTCGTCAAATGCACTGAATTACGGAAGCTTCTCATCTATCGTGCTCACCAATGAGCAGTGCATTTTTCCTGCGTCAGTATAATGATGAACGTGTTCTTGTTGCCATCAATGCATCTGAACATCCTTACTTTGCTTCGTTTTAATATCGGAACTGATACGTGTACTGACCTTATAAGTGGCAGCGAAATTAAGCTTAATAACGGAATGGAACTTCCCGGATATAGTAGTTTTATGCTTCGTCCATTCTCTTAAGCTCCGGAAGTACTGTACATAGCATTGTTATAAACAGATACTTCCTCCTATTACATTGGATACTGGCTCAGCCATACTCCTGCTTGTTCCCATATCCATGGCATAATATATGTAGAGGCACGACTAATTTTTTCTTAATAATGAAAAAGAATATGGCGTGCTTTTTTGTTAATTAAATACTGTCTGTCCGATATATTGCAGATCCATAAATATAAATGCTGCAAAAATACTGCTTTAATGCAACAATAGCATCACTAAGCAAGCTGCTGTCTGAGCTGAATATACTTATTAATGCTCCCGGTGCAAATATAATAATGCTCCACATAACAGCCGTATAAGCCAATGTCATAATACCAAGAACCGCTATTGCTTTTCTGATACGTGTGGGCTTTCCTGCACCATAATTATAACTGATAACTGGCGAAGAACCTTCATTAATAGCATGAATCGGAGTATCCACAAGCTGTCTTACACTAGATACTATTGTCATTACTGATATGTAAATATCTCCTCCTGTTACTGCCAATACATTATTGCAGCATATTGTAACAAGGCTGTTAGTAACCTGCATTATAAATCCCGCTGTGCCAAGACTGATAATATTCTTAGCATAACCTGCACACTCTGCAAGCTCATTTTTCTTTAAAAATCTCATCTTTAATTCGGATTTATGTGTCAGGAAATATATTGTAAACATCGCCGAGAAGCATTGTGAAATAACTGTTGCTACTGCTGCTCCCTTTACGCCTAAGCCAAAAACAAATATAAATAGTGGATCCAGTATAAAATTAAGAACTGCTCCTATTGCAACTGATATCATACCAGTTGTAGAATATCCCTGTGCATTAATATATGGATTTAGTCCTAAGGCAAGCATAGATGGTATTGTTCCTATAAGATAAATCATCATATATGGATATGCATAAACTATTGTACTATCTGATGCGCCAAACAACATGAGAATTGGTTTTGAAAACAGCATACCGCATGACATCAATATAAATGCACCTGCACAGAGCATTGAAAATGAAGTATCCATAATAAGTGCAGCTTCTTTATTTTTCTTTCTTCCCCTGTATATCGAAAACAGAGGTGTTCCACCGCTTCCAAACAAGTTAGCAAATGCTGTAATAATAACAATTACCGGGAAGCATATTCCAACTGCACCTATAGCTGTTGTACCGATATGTGGTATACGTGCAATATATATCCTGTCTACTACGTTATACAAAAGATTCAATAACTGTGCTACAAGCATAGGGATTGATGCACTTAAAATATTATCTGTAATTGTTCCGTTCTCAAAGTCTATTTTTTTCATTTCTATTACCTGTCCTGCGTATTATACTGCATATTATTATACTGTTTTTTTACATAATATTTTCCTCTATTATACATATTCATCTGAAAATTTCAATTTCTAAAATTTCAGTTTCTAATAATCTTTTCTGTTAAAGCCTCTTTTTTTATATGTCACAGACTCAACGCTGTTCTAACAGCTTATAACTCTTCCTGTTCTAGCTGTAACCCTGTGTGAGATTGATATAACAGTCCTGTTTTCAGATACATTTTTTAATGCCTTTAGTACTTCTCTTTCTGTATCAGCATCAAGATTAGCAGTTATCTCATCTAAAAGCAGAAGCTGTGGATTAGCAGCAGTTGCCCTTGCAATAGACAATAACTGCCATTGTCCCTGCGAAAATATTTCCTGTGTGCAGGGTGTATCATATCCCTTATCAAAGCTCATAATTGTATCGTGAAGTCCTGCAAGCCTGGCTGCATTCACAACCTCATCCATAGATATAGCTTCATCATATAATGTAATCTGGTCTTTAACTGTTCCTGGCACCATATGAAATGTCTGTTCAACATAACCAAATATTCTTCTTTTCATATTATCAGGTATATTACTAGAATCAATTCCATCAATTAGTATCTGTCCCTTTAAAGGCCTGTATAAGCCTAAAAAGCAGCTTGAATATTGTGCTCTTTCCCGCACCTGTCCTTCCCTGCAGTGTAACCTGTTCACCCATATCAACATTGAAGCTCTTATCTTTAATTATAATATGGTCAGCTTCATATCCGAAAGTTACATTATTAAACTTGACATATGGTGTGCAGGCTTTTCTAGCTTTTAATTCTTCACTATTATTGATGCTAGCTGTCTGTGTTTCTAACGCAGCATTAATATCTGCACTTATATCAGCATTAAAATCCGCCATAATATCTGCTTTAATATCAACATTAAAATCTGCCTTAATATCTGCTTTAACATCTTCAAATGCCGGGAGTGCAAAGAATTCATTTATTCTTCTTACACCGGCAATTGCTGACTGTATAGTCTGGATTTCCATACCAAGGCTCTCAACTGGTGCAAATATCTGTGATATGTAGTTAATAACAGCTACCGCCGTGCCTGCCGACATTCCAAAAAGTGTAAGAGCCTTTGTATTGCCCGATGCTGAAAAACAACATAACTACCGCTACTACAACTGCATTTAATATAAGAATAACAGGTGAATATATCGCATCGTAAAAGTTGGTCTTTTCCATAGCCTTATAGCTGTCACCTATATATTCATCATATTTTTTCTCCATATACTTTTCCTTGCCAAGATTATGTATTGTACGGATGTTATGTAGTGTTTCCGGTACATGTCCCGAAGCCTTGCTTACTGCACGCCGGTTTCGCAGCTGGGCTTCAAGCATATTCCTCTGCACATATCTTGTAAACCAGAATATAAATGGCAGTAATATAAGCAATAATATTGCAAGCCCTTTATTTCTGAACCATATAACTGCAAGAATACTTATTATCTTACATGTATCCGCAAACATACTGACTATACCTGAGGTAAACAGATTCTCTACAGTATCAACATCACCAACGAATCTTGACACCACAGCTCCCGGCTCCTGCTTACTTAATGATGCGGCTGTCAGTCTGGTAAAATGCTCCATAAGTCCACTACGCAGAGCATGCGTTATCTTTTGTCCAAATACAGTAAGAAGCCCTTCCCTTGCAGCCTCCATAAGACCTGTGATCACATTAAATACCATATAAAAAAATATAAGATATAAAGGAACCTGACTTCCTGCTGCCAATGTATCTACTATTCTTCCAAGTACAAGCGGTGGATAAAGTGCAGTTATAACTGCACCACATACTGCTATTATAATACCAAGTGAAAGCCACTTTTTCTTTATTGTAGTGTGCAATATTATTAAGCCTACACTAAGTACTTTGCCGCCATTATCAACATTACTATTATGTTTACTCATGCTTATCCACTACCCTTCTGCTGTTTTCCACTACCTTAGCTGCAGCCAGCCCTTCATTCTCTGTTTCTACAGCTCTGCATTCTTCAACACTTACCGTTTCATACATTTTTTCTATAGCGGGACATTCCAACATAAGTTCTTTATGTGTTCCAACATTTACCATACCGGCATCCATCCATATAACCTTATCCATCTTCGGAAACATATAGAGACGATGAGATATAAGAATAACGATATTATCTGATGCCATATCTTTAAGCTTCTTATATATCTGTTCCTCTGTATTCCTATCGAGTGCTGAAAATGGATCATCAAGCACAAGCACCAGCTTCTTATGGCAAAGCGTTCTTGCAAGTGCTATTCTTTGTGCCTGTCCACCCGACAGTCTGATTCCCTCACTTCCAATAATGGTATCTGCTCCCTGCTCCATAGCCTCAACCTCTTTATCCATGCATACTACCCTGAGGTATTCAAAAACATCATAATCATCACCTAACAACACATTATTCCTTACAGAATCGTTAAATAATTCAGGATCATGTCCAAGATAACTTATTATTCCCGACCTTACATTATCCGCAGCGTTTCTTAGCTCACATCCGTTATATCTGATACTTCCCTCATATGGATATTCACACAGAAATGTCCTTCCAAAGGTTGACTTACCACTAGCAACCGGACCTGTAACACCTATGATCTGTCCCGGCTCTGCAGTAAAGGAAATATCATTATATACATTTTTTCCATCTGGATATGTAAAGCTTAAGTTTTGTACCTCAAGCCTTCCTAATGTCTGATTTTTACAATCTGTATCCTTAGCCTGAATAACCATAAGCGGCTTAATACGTTTCCATGAAACCTGTGCCTTATGAACTGCATTAAACAGCTTCGCCGCCTTCGAGGACTTATCAGATAACTTTATAAAGCAGGCCAGGAATGTTGTAAATGCTGCAATATCCCAGGTTCTCCATCCTGTTCCAAGTACATTTCTGCTGCCAAAATATAATATAAATAAAATGCCCATCATTGATATTATTCTATATAATGGTGTAAGAGAAGAATTCCATATATTAGCATAAATAGCTGATTTCTCATACTCAGCCAGATTATCTTCGTACGCATTTTTTCTGTCAGCTTCCCTGCCATAAACTCTGTAGGTTATAGCATTGGATGCTCTGTCGAGTGTTGCATTACTAAGGATACCAGATTGTTTTTATACGCAGAACCTGTTTTCTGGACTATTACTTTCATCTTTTCAGCAATGATATAAGATATAGGTGGAAATATCATTGCAATAAGTGCCAGCCTTACATCATATACAAGCAACATTCCTGCATATGCAGCCAGCGCAACTCCTGTATCAAATATTTCTGTTGTAAACTTTCTCATGCCTTCAGCACAATCATCTACATCAAGTATGGCCTTTGTCATAATATCACCCATACCTTCACCTTCAAGCTCTGTCCTGCTCTTTAATACAAGTGTTCCATATAATATTTTCTTCATTCTTCTATTAACATTATTGGCGAATCTACGAACATAAAAACGTTTTATATATCTTGATACCTGAACTACTCCAATTGAAATCACATATGCAATAACAAGTATAAGCATATCCTTGTATACAGCATTCTTTGCCAATATATCTATAAGACAGCATGCCATTTTTCCTTCAAACCATGGTCCAAACAAAAAGTCCAAGATTGTATATAAAACCTGACACAGTTATTATAAGCAGTACCTTCCACTCTTCTTTAAAATATGATAGTATTCTGTCGGCTTTAAATGTTTTATGCGCGGTCACATTTTTGTTATCTGAAGGATTTACTCCATTATTTCTTAATTTAAAATCCAATCTCATCTGGTGCCACAGGACATTTCCATGAGTAGATTTATCTGTTATCCCCTCATCAACAAATCCAAACTTGGAATAATATGGAACAAGGCTTTCTTTACAGGTTAATACAAGTCCTTTCCTGTTCTGTTCTCTGGCATCTAAGATGGCCTTCTTAATCAGCTCTTTCGCATATCCGCATCTGAGATATTCAGGACAGTATTTACGCCAAAAATCATCTGCCATGCACCATTCTCATTATGCATTGATGCATTTTCATACATCTCATCTGTAAGATCAGCCTCATCCGTAACAAAACCATCTACAAACGCAATGAGTTTACCCTCATCAAACATAAGCCAGAAATGATTTCCATAATATTTTATTCTCTGCTCAAATTCTTCTTTAGTTGCTGCCTCTAAAACAGGAAAACACTCGGATTCGACCGATGCAATATCGTCTAAATCAGCCATTGTTGCATATCTTATATTCACAATCGTTCCTTCTTTACTATGATTTTTTCATTATAGCTTCCTATAAGGCAGATAATGCTCATTATATGTGCATATCTAATACTTTCTACTCAATCACATACTCATACATTCTAAACTGCCTGTTTCCAACCACCTCATAAAATATGTCTTCAGTACTTACATATTTAAAGCCAGCTCTGATATATAACTTGTCAGCTAGTGTGTTCTTATCTATTACATCAAGGTGAATGGCTTCAATGTTTTCCAACTTAGCATATGATATTAAGTTTTTTACAAATTGAGTAGCAAGACCCATACCGCGGTACTCATATCGCACATCTCTTAATACAAACAACTCTTTCTTAACAATACCAGCCATTAAAAATCTGCTGAAGGATGTACATCCTTTTACCAGTCAGGAAAAGAAGGTTCTTCTTTGCTTTTATCTATTAAATCCCAATGGAGATTTTCTATCTCATTAAAATCCTCCAGACATGCTAATTCAAAATTCATATATCTGTCTCCTAATTTTTATTTAACTCCAGCTCTTCCAGACATCCGGCTGGTATCCAAGTGTTGATACTTTTCCACTAGTCTCTCAAAAAGAGGCTTCAAAGTTTAAATCATCCTTATCACTTCTTTTTCTTGGACCTTTCATGTGGTTTTTACTGCTTGCCCGCCTTGCCTTCTTACTTATATGTCTTTCCATTAACATAAAATCAATATTTTCATTTGTATACCATTTCCCGGACTGATGAATGGCATATGAACCCTTACTTAATGCCATGGCAGCAACACCATAATCCTGCGTAACTACTAAATCTCCTTTTTCACAAAGGCTTATTAACTTAAAATCAACCGCATCAGCTCCGGCACCCACATATACCACTTCTGAATAGTTTGATGTAAGATAATGATTAGTATCACACAAAAGCGTTACGGCAATATTATGACTCTTAGCTATTCTTTCAACTATCCCTATCACAGGACATGCATCAGCATCTACATATATATGCATACTCTTATCTCTTTCATTTACAATCAATTGTTATATACATTTAGGAACTGTCTCTATTTCATTCCCACAGATAACTTATACCAGCGTTTTATGTATGGATCATCAAAAAGCTCAAGGTCGTTTTCTGTAAGTCTCACGAAAAGCCCTGTAAGCCCGTCATACTCATTAATGTCTCCTGCAGGATACAGTTTCCAGTTTAGCTGCTCTATTGTCCAGTTACTCTTAACTGAATTGTGAAGCATAGACGTTGTCGCATAATTAGACGGGTTATCCTCTCCTCCAATGGCAATAGGAATGATGTGGTCAATTGTTGGGACCAGCTCCCAGTAGGCACTGTGACATTCTTCCATCTTCCAATGGCTCTGATATGGAAATGTATCCGGCATGTATGAAAAGCAGACTGCTAAGATAATTCCATTCCGTAGCATTGATATTATAGTGCGGTTTCCCCTCATTATCATGGATTACCTCCCCACGGCAGCTAATCCATACCGGTGAATTCTTCCCGCTAATCAAACGACATAGCACGTTGTACCTTTTTTCTTTTCAAGCATATATTTTACGCTTGTGATTTTCGAGCAGCTTACGGTCTTTCTCATAAACCAACGTACGAAGATGCTTTGTTGCATCATTCATAAATTTATCAGGAAGCATAAAACGCTCTACCGCTGACTGTGATATCCTCAGTGTATCATTCTTCAAATCTATAATATACAGATAATCATCCATACAAGGTGCAATTAAGTCAATCATACTTCCTGCTTCCCGCTCGTCAAGTATTTTATATGCATCAAAAGCCATCATCAAAATTCACCTTCCATTATATTACTCTTCAATGTCTGAGATTTTGAATTTCGCTATCATTTCACTCAGATTTTCTGATTCACTGCTCATCTGCTGGCTCGCAGCCGCACACTCCTGTGATGTTGCTGAATTGGTCTGTACAACATCATTGATCTGCTCAATTCCTTCGTTAATCTGCTTGATCTCACTGGTCTGGGTCTCAAGTGTATCAGCTATATTAATCACCTCTTTTGTAATCACCTTAGAGTTCTCTGCTACTTCTTCAAGCTGTGAGGCTGTCTGCTCTGCAATATTCATGCCTTTTTCAACAGCCTGCACAGATGTCTCTATAAGCGCAGCTGATTCCTTTGCAGCCTGTGCACTTTGATCGGCAAGAATATTTACCTGATTTGCCACAACCGCAAAGCCTTTTCCTGCCTCCCCTGCCCTTGCCGCCTCAATAGAAGCATTTAATGCAAGCAGGTTGTGTGATGCAATCTCATTAATAGTTGATATAATCTGATCTATCTGTTTAGAGGCTTCGTTTATTTCATGCATAGCTGCAACCATCTCCTGCATCTTTCCATTGCTTTCCCAAATTGCACCTCCAAGCTCATCCACTTTTCCACTGATTTCCTTTGCACTCTTTGAATTCTGCTCCACCTGCTCTGAAACTCCCGCAACTGTCGCTGTCAGTTCCTCTACAACCGCAGCCTGATTGGTTGCACCGTCTGCAAGGTCATTTGAGCTTGCAGCTACCTGCTCTGCCGCACTTGAAACCTCGCTTGATACATGCTGGATTCCATTTATGGTGACTGCCATACTTTTTTCAAATTCCATAAATGACTGTAAAATACCTACAAAATCGCCTCTCCACTCTACTTCCGGCTGTGCATCAAAATGTCCGTCCGCAAAGAGCTTCATCGACCTGTCTATATCATCCACATATGAGCCGAGAATACGGATAGACTTTCTCATGCCAATCTACCGATTTCATCCTCTGAATGGTACTCAAGTGTGCTGTGAAGATTTCCTTCTGTCAGCTCCTTTGCCACATCCTCGATTGCATGTAACGGCTCAAGGATTGTATCAAGCACGATCTTTCCTGTTCTCTTTGTCAACCGCCATGCACATGTCAGACAGATAATGATGACTATGAGTCCGACTGCAGCACATACGTATGTACTTACAACTGCCTGAAGGCTTCTTTCGTCAGTCAGCTTGTCGATTTCCTTTGCAAGCTCAACAGTTTTATTTAACTTTGGTGTACACTCATTGATAATCTGATCAACAGCCCCATCCTTCTGTC
>VOFC01000210.1_pt1 | contig 26000 bp, 33 predicted proteins | sample 5384161 | NCBI WGS metagenome assembly VOFC01 (sample SAMN12384722, study PRJNA508395) | human gut metagenome | isolation source: healthy gut B | host: Homo sapiens | reverse complement strand
ACCGACCGCTACCTGGCGATGCTCGACTCCTACCTCTCCTTCAAGGAGGAGTTCCCCGAATCGAAACACACCAAGGAGGTGGACCGCATGGCCCAGCACGCACGCGACTATCTCGACCGCAACAAGAAGGACGAAGACAAAGACAACAACATATAACATGGAAATCAAGAAGAACATTCCCAACAACACCATCACGCGCAAGCTGGTGGATCTGGACAAGGAGACGGGCAACATCTACGAAACGGTGAACATCATCGCGCGCCGTGCCAACCAGATTGCCACGGAACTCAAGACCGAGCTCAACCGCAAGCTCGCCGATTTCTCGTTCGCCCACGGATACGATGGAGGAGACCTTCGAAAACCGGGAGCAGATCGAGATCTCGCGCTACTACGAGCGGCTGCCCAAGCCTGTGATCATCGCCACCGAGGAGTTCCTCGACGGCGAACTCTTCTACAAAGAGAACAAAGAGGCCAAGGAGTCCTAACGATACCGCCATGAATTTGCAGGGAGGTGGCATACAGGGCCCCGGCGCAGGCACTGCCTGTCCGGCCGAAGGATTGGCCGGACGGCACATACTGCTGGGCATCACGGGAAGCATAGCGGCCTACAAGGCTGCCGTGCTTTGTCGTTTATTGAAGACGGCGGGCGCCGACGTGCGCGTCGTCATGACGCCGCTGGCCAAGCAGTTCATCACGCCGCTGACGATGGCCACGCTCTCGAAGAATCCGATTCTCGTGGAGTTTTTCGACCCGGAAAACGGCGCGTGGAACTCGCACGTGTCGTTGGGCGAGTGGGCAGACTGTTACCTGATCGCCCCCGCCACGGCCAATACGCTGGCCAAAATGGCCTCCGGCATCGCCGACAACCTGCTGCTGACGACCTATCTCTCGGCCCGCTGCCCGGTGGTCGTGGCCCCGGCCATGGACCTCGACATGTACGCCCACCCCACGACCCAGGAGAACCTGCGCCGGCTGGCCGAACACGGCGTGCGGATCGCCGAACCCGCCGAAGGGGAGCTCGCCAGCGGGCTCACGGGCAAGGGACGCATGGCCGAACCTGCGGAAATCGCCGCTTATGTCGGCACCCTCCTCGCCGCGGAAAACCCCGAAAAAAAAAAGCACCTGTCCGGTAAACGCTTCGTCGTAACGGCAGGCGCCACGATCGAAGCCATCGACCCCGTGCGGTTCATCTCGAACCACTCGTCGGGCAAGATGGGCTACGCCATCGCCGGAGCGAGCTGGCCGCGCGCGGTGCGCAGGTGACCCTCGTCACGGGGCGCACGTCGCTGCCGACACCCCGGGCGTGGAGCGCGTGGACGTGCTCTCTGCCGCCGAGATGTACGACGCCGCGACCGGGGCTTTCGACGGCGCCGACGGCGCTGTCATGTGCGCCGCCGTGGCGGACTATACGCCCGACGCGGTTTCGCAGACCAAGCTCAAGAAGGGCGAGGGCGAAATGCACATCACCCTGCGCCGTACGCGCGACATCGCCGCAGAGCTGGGAGCCGCCAAAAGGGCGACCGCCTGCTCGTGGGCTTCGCCCTCGAAACACACGACGAACAGGCCAACGCCGAGGCGAAGCTCGCGCAGAAAGAACTTCGACTTCATCGTCCTCAACTCGCTGCGCGACGCCGGGGCGGGATTCCGCGGCGACACGAACAAGGTGACCTTCATCGACCGCAACGGCCGCGAGCCGCTGCCCCTGATGCCGAAGAGCGAAGTAGCCGGACGTATCGTCGACAAAATCGAATCACTGTTAAAATAAAGACCGCCATGTTACGCCGTCTGTCGGTTGAGAACTACGTGCTTATCGACAAGCTCGAAATGGAGCTGGATCCCCACCTGAACATCATCACGGGTGAAACGGGAGCCGGCAAATCCATCCTGCTCGGTGCTCTCGGCCTGCTGCTGGGGGCCAAGAACGACGGCTCGGCGATGAAGGATGCCGCACGCAACTGCGTGGTCGAAGGCACCTTCGACCTCTCGGGGCGCGACATGGAGGCTTTCTTCGCCGGGAACGACCTCGACTATGCGCCGGAGACTACCGTAACGCGCATGATAACCCCGACCGGCAAGAGCCGCGCCTTCATCAACGACCTCCCGGTGCAACTGGCCCAGCTGCGCGAATTCGGCACCCGCCTGATCGACATCCACTCGCAACATCAGAACCTGATCCTCTCCTCGGAAGAGTTCCGCACCTCGGCGCTCGACACCGTGGCCGGGAACGGGGAACTGCTGACACAATATGCCGCGCAGTACACGCGGCTTACGGAACTGCGGCGCCGGCTCGCCGCCCTGCGCGAAGCCGCCGCCGACGGACGCCGCGACGAGGAGTGGCTCCGCTTCCAGAGCGAAGAACTCACGGCTGCCAACCTGCGCGAAGGGGAACAGGCCGCCATCGAGGAAGAACTGGCCGTACTGGAGAACGCCGACCGCATCGGCGAGGCGCTCACCGCGCTCCGCAACGCCCTCGATGCCGACGAAACCGGGGTGCTCACGCTCCTGAAAAATTCCGAGAACGACCTGACACGCATCCGCGAACATTTCCCCGCGGCCGGGGAATACGCCGCACGCCTGCACTCCGTACTCGAGGAGCTGAAGGACATCGACAACGCCGTAGCCGCCGACAGCGAACGCCTCGACGCCGACCCCGAACGGCTGGCCAAACTCGCCGCACGCCTCGACGCCCTCTACGCCCTGCAACAAAAGCACCGCGTCGCCTCCGAAGCGGAGCTGATCGCAGCCCGCGACCGCTATGCCGCACAACTCGCCGCCATCGTACACGGCGACGAAGAGATCGCAGCGGCTGAAAAAGAACTGGACGCAGCCGTGCAGAAGGCCGGCTCGCTGGCCGACAGGCTGCACAAGGCACGCGCAAAAGCCGCCCCGGCCTTCGAAAAACAGATACTGGCGACGCTCGTGCAGCTGGGCATGCCCGAAACCGTATTCCGAGTAGCGCTCACCCCGCTCCCCGACCTCGGGCGCACGGGAGGCGACGGCGTGGCATTCCTCTTCTCGGCCAACCGCAACGCGACGCCCCAGAGCGTCGAACGTATCGCCTCGGGCGGTGAGCTCTCGCGGGTCATGCTGGCGCTCAAATCCCTGCTGGCCCGGCGCATGCAGTTGCCGACGGTCATCTTCGACGAGATCGACACGGGCGTTTCGGGGCGCATCGCCGACGCCATGGGCGAGATCATCGAATCACTCTCCGCGACGTTGCAGGTCGTGGACATCACCCACCTGCCGCAGGTCGCGTCGAAGGGCGCCGCCCATTTCGTGGTCTACAAACGCGACGGGCGCACCTCGATCACCCGCCTGACGGACGACGAGCGCATCACCGAGATCGCCAAGATGCTCTCCGGCAGCCGCATCACCGATGCCGCCATAGCCCAGGCACGCATCCTGCTGGGCAAATAACCGCACACGCAACTACCCGCCGGCCGGAACGAACCTTTTGTCCGGCGCACTTTATGAACTCCGTATATTGACCCCGACATTTACCGCACAATGAATGAATTGACGAAGATTGCGGCCGCCAACCAGCAGCGCGCCCGCCGAGGTTATCCGCGACTCCGGGCTCGAAGCCGCATGGCGCTCCGTCGGCGCCGAACCCAACCTGGTCGGGTCGCTCCGCACGGGGCTGCTGATGACGCACCGCGACATCGACTTCCACATCTACTCCTCACCGCTGCGCGTGGCGGACAGCTTCGCCGCCATGGCCCGCCTGGCCGAAAACAGCCGCATCCGCAGCATCACCTTCAACAACCTGCTCGACGCCCCCGACCAGTGCCTCGAATGGCATGCCTGGTATGCCGACGCCGACGACCGGCTCTGGCAGATCGACATGATCCACATGCCGAAAGGTTCGGCCTACGACGGCTATTTCGAACGGGTAGCCGACCGCATCGCCGCCGTGCTGACCGACCGGACGCGCGAAACGATCCTCCGGCTCAAATACGAAACCCCGGAGGCGGAGAAGATCATGGGTATCGAATACTACCAGGCCGTACTGCGCGATGGCGGGGGTACCTATGCGGAATTCGAAGCCTGGCGTGCCGCCCACCCCGTGACGGGGATTCTGGAGTGGATGCCCTGACGAAAATGCAGGCCCTTCCTGTTTTTTGTGCCGGTTTACGTCTGATCCGGCGTCCTATTATCGGACGCGCATCCAAAAAAGACCCTTTTGAACCCATGATGAAAAGAACAGACACGCCCCAACCCAATCCGGCATCCCAGGCGGTTAGCGCCTGACCACAAGCGCAGCATCTAAAAAGCTGCCCTGCAGGACCGTTCCCGAAGCGATGCCGAAGACATCGTGCAGGAGGCCTTTCGAAGCTGCTACCGCCTCGGGCGAGATCATCCATCCCAGAGCCTATTTCCTGTTGGTGACGTCAATGCCTGCTGCGATTGAAACGCCGCCGCACGTCCACGAACCGTTGAGACCCGACCAGCCCCAGGAGGATTTCTGCCCCCGCAAATGCGCGAAATCATAACGGCTGTCCCGCACGGCTCAGACCGCATCCCAGCCGGAACAGGCCGAGGTCATCCGATATGCACACGATTCGCGCGGATAGTTGAACCAGTCGAACGGAGATCGCCGAGGTCCGTCGACATCCCCGTTACCCCGTCGCGGTTCCAGTACGGAATCGAGAAGTTGAGAAACTGGTTGTAACCCGAAAAACAACTGCCATGAACTGCCAAGTCGACAAGATGATTCCCGACCTGCTTGCCGGCACGCTCAACCCATCGGGCCGTTCCACCGCCCTTCGACACCTCCCTCCTGTCCCGCGTCGACCGAGGCTCTCCGCACGGCCCGGGAAACCCTGTCGTAACCCCGCGTTTCGAGCCCTCCGTTCCATCGAAGGGTTGAAATACCGCGACCTGCAATGCGGTTCACCGCCGGGGTGATCAACTCGAAGATCCCCGAGCGCCGCCCGCGCCGCCGGCTTGTCGACCATCCCAGTTTGATGGATTTCGTCGACCCCCGCCGCCGTGGTCATGTCCGAACGTTCGGCCTCAATTCTGCCGGCCCTGCCGCCCAACAACCGGATGACGCAGGCCATCGCCTCCGATGGAGGGTCTCCGCAGCATCCGCATCGAACTGCGCATCCGCACCTCCGAACAGGAAAACTTCGACTACATCGACCCTGCATCGGGAGTTCACGTACCTCATCACGTTGGAGGCCATCTATAGCCCCCGGCCCTCTGGCGTCAGAAACCCGGCCGCAAGGCCCTTTACGACGGAGATGGGGCCCTACCTCTGGTTCACTCGCTGAACGACGGTCTGATCCAGCCCTATGCGCCCGACGCAAATCGGGATGCTCAACCTGCTGATCGACCCTGAGCCAGCTGCTCGAACTCGAAAGGCAGCTCACCCGGGCACATACCGGCGCCCGTTACGAACTGCGCCGTGAGGCGGAGGTTACCATGGTGACGGTCATCAGTCCGGCGCAGGGCGATTTCAGCCAAAGGGTTCGACCACGGCGCAACACCTCCACATCGAGAGCAACACCCGCCGCGAGTATCGTTTCGATGCACTGAACGGGCGCCTGCTCGGAGCCCGCGTAACGCTCCTCCAGCCGAAGAGGGGGGCGGGCGCTGCTCGAAATCGACCGCATCACGTACGACGCTCCGCTCGATACTGCCACCCTCACCGTCCTTCCCGAAGGAATCAACTCGGACGGATCAGACTGCAACACCCCTTCACCCCGCCTGACCGGTATCGACGCGAACCATACCGCCTGCGGGCATTTATCTGCAGGCATGGCGGGATCATTACATCATGCATCCGCCGGATTTCTTCTCCGCCAGCACGCATTCGGTGGTCAGGAACATCGAGGCGATCGACGCGGCGTTCTCCAGCGCTACACGCGACACCTTCGTCGGGTCGATGATACCGGCTTTCAGCAGGTCCTCGTACTTGTCGTCGCGGGCGTTGTAACCGAAGGCATCCTTGCCCTCCTTCACCTTGTTGACAACCACCGAGCCTTCGCCGCCGGCGTTCTCGACGATCTGGCGCAGCGGCTCCTCGATGGCGCGTTTCACGATCTGGATACCCGTCGTCTGGTCCTCGTTGGCACCCTTCATGCCTTCGAGAGCCGCCGTAGCACGGATGTAAGCCACACCGCCGCCCGGGACGATACCCTCCTCGACGGCGGCACGCGTTGCGGCCAGTGCATCGTCGACGCGGTCCTTCTTCTCCTTCATCTCGACCTCGGTCGCGGCGCCGACATAGAGTACGGCCACGCCGCCAGCCAACTTGGCCAGACGCTCCTGCAGCTTCTCCTTGTCGTAGTCCGACGTAGCCTTCTCGATCGAGGAGCGGATCTGAGCCACACGGGCTGCGATCTCCTCCTTCTTGCCGGCACCGTCGACGATCGTAGTGTTCTCCTTGTTGAGCGTAACCTTGTCGGCCGAACCCAGCATCGTCCAAGGTCGTATCCTCGATCTTCATGCCCTTGTCCGTCGAGATGACGGTGGCACCCGTCAGCACGGCGATGTCTTCGAGCATCTCCTTGCGGCGGTCGCCGAAGCCCGGAGCCTTGCAGGCGGCGATCTTCAGCGTGCCGCGCAGCTTGTTGACCACCAGGGCCGACAGCGCCTCGCCGTCGACGTCCTCGGCAATGATCAGCAGCGCACGGCCGCTCTGAGCCACCGGCTCGAGCACGCCCATCAGCTCCTTCATCGTCGAAACCTTCTTGTCGGTAATCAGGATGTAAGGCTTCTCAAGCTGCGCCTCCATCTTTTCGGGATCGGTCATAAAGTAAGCCGAGATATAACCGCGGTCGAACTGCATGCCCTCTACGACCTCCACATGGGTCTCGGTGCCCTTGGCCTCCTCGACGGTGATCACGCCTTCGTTGTTGACCTTGGCCATCGCCTCGGCGATCAGCTTGCCGATGTTTGCGTCGTTGTTGGCCGAAATAGTGGCTACCTGCTCGATCTTCGCGAAGTCGGAGCCGACCTCCTGGCTCTGCTTGCGCAGGGACTCGACCACTTTGGCCACGGCCTTGTCGATACCGCGCTTGAGGTCCATCGGGTTGGCACCGGCCGTCACGTTCTTCAGACCTACGCCGATGATCGACTGGGCCAGCACCGTGGCGGTCGTCGTACCGTCGCCGGCGTCGTCGTTGGTCTTCGAAGCGACCTCCTTGACCATCTGGGCGCCCATGTTGGCGAAAGCGTCTTCGAGCTCCACCTCCTTGGCCACCGTAACACCGTCCTTGGTGATCTGCGGAGCACCGAACTTCTTATCGATAATCACATTACGGCCCTTGGGACCCAGCGTTACCTTTACTGCGTTCGACAGCGCATCGACACCCTCCTTCAGGAGCTCGCGCGCCTCGACATTGTATTTGATATCCTTTGCCATAACTTTATATTTTATATTCGTTCATAAGCTTATCCCCGGAGTCCCCCATTTCAAAGGGATTTTCAGAGGGAATGTAAAAATTTCGAGGTCATGACGACCGGTTATCGTCAGATAATCGCCAAAATATCGTTCTGCTTCATGATCAGGTAATCCACGCCGTCGACCTGGATCTCCTGCCCGGCATACTTGCCGTAGAGTACCTGGTCGCCGACCTTGACCTCCATCTTGACCTCCGAGGTGCCGGGGCCTACGGCCACTACCTTGCCTGCCAGCGGTTTCTCCTTGGCCGTGTCGGGGATGATCAGTCCGCCGGCCGTTTTCTCCTCCGCGGGATTCGGGAGGACGAGTACGCGATCCGATAATGGTTTTACATTCATAGCTTTTCAGTTTTTAGTTTATTATTGAATAGTTTGTTGCGCGTTAGCACCCCATAGTCCCATCAATAGATGTGCCAACCGTTTTTTGGCAGATGCCAGGTGACAAAGGTACAGTCCGGCCTGCCATTTTGTCACCCGGGGCATTTTCCCCTCGAAGATTTTTCACCGTTTTTTTGCACGGACAAAAAAATGTATTACATTTGCATCCCGATACGACCGTTCGACGGTCACACGGTGGATGTAGCTCAGTCGGTTACCGCGCAGGGCAACTGCCTCACCTTTCCTGCCCCATGTCGGAGGCTCCTACCGATGGGCCAAGAGCAACATCACGCCCGTACGCGGCAGATACTACCATCTGGTCGGCGTCTACGACAAGGAGGCCCAGAAGGCCCGCATCTATGTCGACGGCGAGCTGAAGAACGAGGTCGACGCCACGGGCAACCTGACGCTGGCCGGCCCCGGCGCCCGCTGGTTCTGCATCGGCGGCGACGCGGCATCCTCCTACGGCGAGGCCTCCTGGAAGGGAGACATCGTCCTGGCGCGCATCTACGACGCCCGCTGTCGGACGGCTCGGTGGCGATGCTCTGGGACAAGGTCAAGGACCGCCAGCCGCAGGGCGGCACCATCCAGATCTCGGATCTCTTCTTCCTCTCCACGGCCAACGTGCAGGCCGGTTCGGTCTACCAGGTCTTCGGCACGGGATTCCAGAGCGGCGACGTCGTGCGTCTCGAATCCACGAGCGACGAGAACCGCACCTATACCTGCGACTGCACGGTGGGCTCCGGATCGATCAGCATCACCATTCCCGGCGGATTCGTCTCGGGGACCTACCGCATGGTGCCCAGCGGGGCGAAGTCCTCTACCCGCTCGGACTGGTCGAGCTTACCCTCTCGGACAACCCCACGTCGTGCGAGAACCTGCCCGAGGTGGTTGCCCACCGCGGCTACCACACCACGAACGGAGCCGCCGAGAACTCGATGGAGTCCTTCCGGGCCGCCATTGAACTGGGCGTCTACGGTTCGGAGGCCGACTTCTACATCACCACCGACGGCGTCGTTGTCTCGAACCACGACCCCACGATCAAGAACAGCGCCGGGCAGACCCTCACCATCGCCAACTCGACCTACGATCAGATCAAGGATATCGTCCTCTCGAACGGCGAGAAGGTCGCCACCTTCGACGACTACCTCGACATCCTGGCCACCAGCTCGAAGACGAAGCTCGTCATCGAGATCAAGGACCAGGGCGACGCCACGAACCCGAGTTGGTTGCCACGGCGATGTCGGCGATCGTCGAATCCTCGGTCTCGCCCGAACGGTGCGACGTAACCGAAGTGTAGCCCGCACGGTGAGCCATCTCGATGGCGTCGAGCGTCTCGGTCAGCGTACCGATCTGGTTCACCTTGATGAGGATCGAGTTGGCGCAGCCGGTCTCGATACCCTTCTTCAGGAACTCGACGTTGGTCACGAAGAGGTCGTCGCCGACGAGCTGGCACTTGTCGCCGATCTCGGCGGTCAGCATCTGCCAGCCTTCCCAGTCGTTCTCCGACATACCGTCCTCGATCGAGTCGATGGGGTATTTCGCTACGAGCGACTTGAGGTACTCGACCTGCTCCTTCGAGCTGCGCTTGGCGCCCTTCTCGCCCTCGAACTTGGTGTAGTCGTACACGCCGTCGGCGTAGAACTCCGACGAAGCGCAGTCCATGCCGATCGACACGTCGCCGCCCTCGCATTTGCGGCCGGGCTTGTAACCGGCCATCTTGATGGCCTCGATGATCGACTCGATGGCATCCTCCGTGCCGTTGAGCGCGGGAGCGAAACCACCCTCGTCGCCTACGGCCGTCGAGAGGTTACGGTTGTGGAGCACCTTCTTCAGGTTGTGGAACACCTCGGCGCCCATGCGGATGCCCTCCTTGAACGAAGGAGCGCCCACGGGACGGATCATAAACTCCTGGAATGCGATCGGAGCATCCGAGTGCGAACCGCCGTTGATGATGTTCATCATCGGAACGGGCAGCGTCTTGGCATTTGCTCCGCCGATATAGCGATAAAGCGGCATGCCGAAGTAGTCGGCGGCAGCGCGTGCCACGGCCAGCGACACGCCGAGGATGGCGTTTGCGCCGAGCTTCGACTTGGTGTTGGTGCCGTCGAGCGCGATCATCGCCTTGTCGATGCCCACCTGGTCGGCTACGTTCATGCCGATGACGGCCGGAGCGATCACTTCGTTAACGTTCTTCACGGCGTTCAGGACGCCTTTGCCCAGGTAACGGCTCTTGTCGCCGTCACGAAGCTCAAGCGCCTCGTTCTCGCCCGTCGACGCTCCGCTCGGAACGGCTGCACGACCGAAAGCACCCGAAACGGTGCGAACTTCGACCTCGATGGTCGGATTGCCTCGCGAGTCGAGGATTTCCCTTGCGTGAATCTCTACAATCTGCATAGTTGTAAACGTTTGAATTTATGGTTTGAAATAATGACTTCCTTTTTTGCACCGCAAAGGTACAAAATAATTGTGAATTGAGGTTTCCTAATTGTTATTTTTTTCACGAACGGCGCCTCGGGTTTCGGGGGAATCCCATAAATTATTATCTTTGTCCCCGAATGCACCCCATATATCTCTAAACAACTATCAATTAATGCGAAAAGTCCTTTCCTTTTCCTTGTTCCTGATGCTGGGACTCGTCATCTCCCAACTCCTCCCGGGGCGCTCGGTGCAGGATACGCAAGCTTCAAAACCTGCTCCGACACCCTGCTTTACGTCTGCCTGGGGTTCATCATGATCAACGTGGGGCGCGAATTCGAGATCGACAAATCCCGCTGGCGCTCCTACACGGCCGACTACTTCATCGCCATGGCCACGGCGGCGCTGCCCTGGATACTCATCGTACTCTACTATATTTTCGTCCTGCTGCCCCCCCCGCTGTGGGGCAGCGCCGGCGGCCTGGAAGGAGAACCTGCTGCTGAGCCGTTTCGCGGCCCCGACCTCGGCCGGCATCCTCTTCACGATGCTCGCGGCGCTGAGCCTCAAGAAAAGCTGGATCTACCGTAAGATCCAGGTGCTGGCTATCTTCGACGACCTGGACACCATCCTGCTGATGATCCCCCTGCAAATCCTGATGATCGGCCTCCGGTGGCAGATGTTCGCCATCATCGCCATCGTCGTCGTGCTGCTGGCCGCCGGCTGGCGCTGGCAGGCGCGGTGGAACGTACGGCAGGACTGGAAAACCATCCTCGGGCTGGCCGTCGTGGTCTGCGCCCTGACGCAGGCGGTCTACATCGCCACGGCGAAGCTCTACGGCCCCGAAAACAGCATCCATATCGAAGTGCTGCTCCCGGCTTTCGTCGTGGGTATGCTCATGAAACACAAGCACATCGACACACCGACGGAGCAACGCGTCTCCACCGGCATATCGTTCCTCTTCATGCTGCTGGTAGGCCTCAGCATGCCGCTCGTCACGGGCGCCCCGGCCGACACCGCGGCCGCCGCCTCGGTCACGGGATCGCAACCCATGATGCCGTGGGGCACCCTCCTCCTGCATGTCGTGACGGTATCCGTGCTTTCGAACCTGGGCAAGCTCGTGCCGCTCTTCTTCTACCGCGACCGCAAGGTCAGCGAGCGCCTGGCGCTCTCGATCGGCATGTTCACCCGCGGCGAGGTGGGCGCGGGCGTAATCTTCATCGCCCTCGGATACAGCCTCGGCCGCCCCCCGTAAACTCCTTCCGGAATGTCGTACAACTCCCACTGCCCCATCGGGGCCCGGGCCGTCGATCGGAACCCCCCGCCGTGTGGATACGCCACGCCAGCGCCGGGAGCGACTCGAGCGTCCGCACCGAGGTCGTCCCCACAGCCGTGACCGCGCCCCAGCGGCGAGCAGCGCCACGACGGTCGCACGCCGCACCTCGAAATGCTCGGTGTGCATCGGATGCTTCGCGGCGTCCTCGTCCTTCACGGGCAGGAACGTCCCCGCCCCGACGTGCAGCGTCACCTCCTCGAATCCGAAGCCGCGCGCCTTCATCCCCTCGATCAGCTCCGGGGTAAAGTGCAGCCCCGCCGTAGGCGCCGCCACCGACCCTTCGAATTTCGAATAGACGGTCTGGTAGCGCGTATAGTCGATCAGCTCGCTCTCGCGGTTCAGGTAGGGCGGAATCGGAATCCGGCCGAGGTACTCGAGCAGCTGTCCGAAGGTCATCGCCGCCGACCATTCGAAACGCACGGTGTGTTCGCGGCCGCGGTTCTCTGCAATCCATGCCCGCAGGTGCTCCGGACGGCCTTCATGCTCGAAATTGATCTCCACGTAGCCCTCCTTCCATTTCTTGAGGTTGCCCACCATGCACGACCATTGGCAGGTTCCCGTGACGGCGAACGCCCGCTCGTAGTCGGCCGGGTCGTGCGGGCTCAAGGCAGAAGACCTCGATCCGCGCCCCCGAAGGCTTGTGCATGATGATGCGGGCGCGGATCACCTTCGTGTTGTTGAATACCAGCCGCGCCAGACGAGCAGTTTCGAGGCACCTCCAAGCGGGAATTTGGCGATCCGCCCGTCGGGCAGGTCGGCGAAATGCGCCGATCCGAGATCCATTTTGCCCGGCCCCGGCGCTTAAACGAGCAATGAAAACTTCGAAGTTCCGGCGCCGCTCCGGCGCTGAAGCGGCCGCCCACGGACACGGCGATCCGCCCGTCGGGCAGGTCGTAGTCGTGCGACCGCGAAGCCGTGGAGCTGGTCGTGCGCCGCGCACCCGAACTGATCCGCGACCTCATCGCCTGGGGCACGCGTTTCGACAAGACCCCCGACGGGCGTTTCGAGCTCAACCGCGAAGGCGGCCACACCGAGCACCGTATCCTCCACCACGAGGATCTCACGGGCGCCGAGATCGAACGGGCCCCTCGTCGAGTCGGTCCGCAAGCACCCGAACATCACGGTGCTCGAACACCACTTCGCCGTGGACCTGCTCACGCAGCACCACCTGGGCGAATTGTAACCCGCCATACGCGGGCCTGACCTGCTTCGGCGCCTATGTGCTCAACGAGCAGACCAACGAGATCGAGACGATGCTCGCCCGCTTTACGATCGTCGCCACGGGCGGCTGCGGGAACATCTACCCTCGACCTCAAACCCCGTGGTCGCCACGGGCGACGGCATCGCCATGTGCCACCGCGCCAAGGCGATGACCGAAAACATGGAGTTCATCCAGTTCCACCCCACGACGCTCTACAACCCCGGCGAGAAACCCAACTTCCTCATCACGGAGGCCATGCGCGGGCTTCGGCGCCATCCTGCGCCTGCAGTCGGGCGAGGAGTTCATGGACAAGTACCACCCGATGAAGTCGCTCGCACCGCGCGACGTCGTGGCCCGCGCCATCTACCGGGAGATGACCCGCCGCGGCGAAGATTTCGTCTACCTCGACGTAACGCACAAGGACCCCGACGCCATCCGGAGCCACTTCCCCAACATCTACGAGAAGTGCCTCGATCGGCATCGACATCACCAAACAGTGGATTCCCGTAACGCCCGCGGGCGCACTACTGCTGCGGCGGCGTACGGGTCGACACCAACGGCGAGACCTCGATCAAGCGCCTCTACGCGCTGGGCGAAACCTCCTGCACGGGACTGCACGGCGCGAACCGCCTGGCCTCGAATTCGCTCATCGAGGCGGTGGTCTACGCCGACCAGGCCGCCCGCCACACCGCAGAGCTGATCGACAAGATGGACTTCCAGGAGGGAATCCCCGACTGGGACTTCGACGGCACGCAGCACACCGAAGAGATGCTGATGCTGATCCAGTCGAAACGCGAGGTGCAGCAGATCATGACGAACTACCTGGGCATCGTACGCTCGAACCTCTCGCTCAAACGCGCCATGCGGCGGCTGTCGATCCTCTTCGAAGAGACCGAGGAGCTCTACGGCAAGACCAAGCCCAACCGCGAACTGTGCGAGCTGCGCAACATGATCGCCGTAGCCTACCTGGTCATCAAGCAGGGCCGCGAGATCAAGGAGTCGGTGGGCTGCCACTACAACATGGATTATCCGAAAGCATAGTACATGACCTTACAGGAAGAGATCACCCGGCGGCGGACCTTTGCGGTCATCGCCCACCCCGACGCGGGCAAAACCACCCCCTTACGGAGAAACTGCTGCTGTTCGGCGGCGCCATCCACGTGGCGGGAGCCGTCAAGAGCAATAAAATCAAGAAGGGGCGACGTCGGACTTCATGGAGATCGAACGCCAGCGAGGCATCTCGGTGGCCACCTCCGTGATGGGCTTCGAGTACGAGGGCCGCAAGATCAACATTCTCGACACGCCGGGCCACGAAGACTTCGCCGAAGATACCTACCGCACGCTGACGGCCGTCGATTCGGTCATCATCGTCATCGACGGCGCCAAGGGCGTCGAGGCCCAGACCCGCAAGCTGATGGAGGTCTGCCGCATGCGCCAAACCCCCGTGATCGTCTTCATCAACAAGCTGGACCGTCCGTCGAAGGAGCCCTTCGACCTGCTGGACGAGGTGGAGAAGGAATTGCATATCCGGGTTCGGCCGCTGACGTTCCCGATCTCGAACGGACCCACGTTCAAGGGCGGGTATACAACCTTTACGAGAAAAAACCTCTCGCTCTTCACCTCCGACGAGAAGCTCACGGCCGACGCCTCGACCGTCGAAATCACGGACCTCGCCTCCCGCGGAGCTCGACGAGCGCATCGGCACGCAATACGCCGATCAGTTGCGACAGGATGTCGAGCTGATCGAGGGGGTCTACGACGCCTTCGACCGCGACGCCTATCTGCGGGGCGAGTTGGCTCCTGTCTTCTTCGGATCGGCCGTGAACAACTTCGGCGTGAGGGAGCTGCTCGAATGCTTCGTGCGCATCGCCCCCTCGCCGCGCCCGGCACCCACCGAGACCCGCATCGTGGAGCCTGCGGAGCCGAAGATGACCGGCTTCGTCTTCAAGATCCACGCCAACATGGACCCCAACCACCGCGACCGCATCGCGTTCCTGAAGATCTGTTCCGGCACGTTCGAACGGAATAGGAACTACCTCCACGTACGCAGCGGCAAGCAGCTGAAATTCTCCTCCCCGACGGCCTTCATGGCCGAGAAGAAGTCGGTGATCGACTTCGCCTACCCGGGCGACATCGTGGGTCTGCACGACACGGGCAACTTCAAGATCGGCGACACGTTCACCGAGGGCGAGAAGCTCAAGTTCACGGGCATCCGTCGTTCGCGCCCGAGCAGTTCCGCTATATCGAAAATGCCGACCCGCTGAAGTTCAAGCAGCTGGCCAAGGGCATCGACCAGCTCATGGACGAAGGCGTCGCACAGCTCTTCACCTCGTCGCTCAACGGCCGCAAGATCATCGGCACGGTGGGCGCCCTGCAGTTCGAGGTGATCCAGTACCGCCTCGAGCACGAGTACAACGCCTCGTGCCGCTGGGAGCCCATCTCGATCTACAAGGCCTGCTGGATCGACAGCGACAACGCCGCACAGCTGGCCGACTTCAAGCGTCGCAAGCACACCAACATGGCTGTGGACAAACACGGCCGCGACGTCTTCCTCGCGGATACGAGCTACGCGCTGGCTTTGGCCCAGGAGAATTTCAAGGATATCCGCTTCCACTTCACCTCGGAGTTCTGATCCGGACTGCGGAAGGGACGATTTCAGAAACCGAACGACATGAGACCCTATACGCTGGCCGTCATCGCCGGGTCTCCGTCAACCTCTACTACAACCAGCCGCTGCTGGAGATGATCCGTGCCCTCGCGGCCAACCACATCGCCCTCTTTTCGCAGTGCGGCTATGCCCTGGGGCTGCTCTTCCTCATCCCGATGGCCGACCTCTACAGCCGCCGCAGGATCCTGCTCATCGACTTCACGCTGCTGATCTTGGCCCTGCTGGCCACGGCCGTAGCCCCCGACATCCGCACCGTGCACCTCTGTTCGCTCGTCATCGGCGTTTGCTCCGTGGTGCCGCAGTTCTTCATTCCCCTTTGCGGCCCAGTACTCGCGCCCCGAAGAGAAAAACCGCAACGTGGGAATCATCCTCTCGGGCCTGCTCTCGGGAATCCTCGCCTCTCGGGTCGTCAGCGGCGCCGTCGGCGAGTGGCTCGATGGCGCGAAATGTACCACATCGCCGCCGCCGCGATGCTCCTCGCAGCCCTTGTCGTGCTGCGCATCCTGCCCGACGCCCGGCCCAACTTCTCGGGGAGCTACGGCGCGCTGATGCGCTCGCTGCTGACGCTTCTGGAAGATATCCGCAACTGCGGCTCCACACCCTGCGCGCCGCCTTCGCCTTCGGGTCGTTCCTCTGCTTCTGGGCAGCGCTCGCCTTCAAGATGGCGCAGGCACCCTTCTACGCCGGCAGCGACATCGTCGGGCTGCTCGGTTGTGCGGCATCGCCGGGGCCCCTGACGGCCACCGTCGCCGGGAAATACATCGCACGGCTGGGTATCTTCCGCTTCAACTGCCTCGGTGCCCTGATGCAGCTGGCCGCCTGGGGAATGTTCCTCTTCGGCGCGGACCACTACCTGCCGATCATCGCCGGCATCCTGCTGCTCGACATCGGCATGCAGTGCATCCAACTGAGCAACCAGGCCACGCTTTTCGAACTCTGCCCCTCGGCCTCGAACCGCATCAACACGATCTTCATGAGCGGCTACTTCCTCGGCGGCGCCTTCGGCACGCTGCTCTCGGGCGCGGCCTGGGAGGTCGCAGGCTGGCCGGGCGTCGCAGGCGCCGGAGCCCTGCTGACCGCCGCCTCGCTCGTTATCACGCTTTGGTCAAGACGATAAGCCGCGGTCCGGGGAGCATCCTCCGCAAACGAACCGACCGCACGGCGATCAACCATTCAGCACCTGCCAGAAACGTTCGGGCAGGCAGATATTCTCCACCTCCCGGGCCGGTTCGAACAGCGGAGCAATCTCCCGGGGCGTAAAACCCCGCAATACCGCATCCGATCTCCGTAACGAGAAACCGCAGTTGCGGATGCCGTTTTGCAAATTCCACAAACTCCTCCACATAGGGACGAATGGTCTCCACCCCGCCCTGCATGGTCGGAATGGCGTAGCTCTGGCCCTGCAGGCCGACGCCCTGCCCCCAGACGGCCCCGAACCTCTGCCAGGCCAGCCGGGCGGCACCCCTGCGTGCATGCCGGCAAGATTGCTGCCGAAAACAAAGATCTCCCCGGGACGGAGCGTATCAATACGGCTGGATGCAATTCTCATCATACGCGTTTTCTCAAAAAACAGGAAATATCCTTCTCGGCAACAGCCTCCGCAACCATGCCGACAAAAAAAAGACGGGCCGGAATACAATCAGGCCCGTCATTCTTCATCCAAGATGCCTCAGAAACGGAATCCGATATAGAAACGTACCGAACTTGTCTTGAACTTGATCCGGGACAGACATCTGGTCCATGACATCACCCAAAGAGGATCTTCCTCGCCGAACGAGTCCCCGTTCAATGAGTCATCCTCGAAAACGGACTCGTCGAACGTCAAACCGTTGTATTTTGCCGTACCCCAACGCCATTCAACACCCAACGAGATCACTTTCCACGCAATCGCACAACCGGCATTGAACATCGTTACGTAATGATGATACAGCGAATCGTCCATGTACAGCAGCGAGTAGGACGGCGTAACCCGAAAATATCCACCCACCTTCAAATGATGCACCGGATTGATCGTAACAGAAGGTCCGAACTGCATGCCGAATTCAGCCTGATGCATGGCCGAACTACTCGACTCGCCGGTCTCTTCATCAAACGAATCCTGTGAATATTGGGCTAGTTGATATCCATCCACGTCCAGTCCAGGCCGAACTTGATCATCCCCGCAATCGGTTTCTTGTGGAGATAGTAGGTTTTTCCATTACTCAACGATACGCCAAAATCGCTATTGATTTCAGAACCGAGCTCCTTGTCCGTAAAGGTCTGCTTCACATAACCCAGATTGAAATACCTCGCACGGTCTTTCCAGATCGCCTGATTCATTTTTTCCTTCTCGAGGTCCGAGACCTCCGAAGTCAGCTGATTGACAACCTGCTGCAACAATCCGCCCTGTAATCAGGACTCTCTCCACTCTGTTCCTGCGCCCACACACCCGACACGGCCATCAAAAAATCCCAAGATCAAATAGATTTTCTTCATACCGGTTTTTGTTTATAGGTTAATTGAAATATGTCCGGATACTATCTGCCGGGCGAATTCAAAGATACACAATATTTAAAAAATGACAAAAAAACGATCTTCAGGATATCCGCGCCGAACCAGATATCGAGACAGCGGTCCGACGATTTTTTGCAGCCAATTTACGCAACAGAACAACCCACAGATTCCGAATGACTTTTCCGCCCCACCGGAGAATCATATCGCCGCCATTCATGTTCCATTTGTGTTCCACGGCAGCGGCGAAGGCTGATGCAAAAACGAAAAAAGGCTCGACAATCAGTTGATTGTCAAGCCTTTTCTTCAGTCGGGGTGACTGGATTCGAACCAGCGACCACACGCCCCCAGACGTGTACTCTAACCGGACTGAGCTACGCCCCGATTCCGCCCGCAGAAGCCTGTTAGCTTCCGTTTGGGACTGCAAATATAGTACATTTTTCAAAAAAAACATATTTTCTCCCGTTTTTTTCTACTTTTGTGAGGATATTTCGTCGCCCGACAGCTGCATACGAAGCGGAGGCAGAACTCGGACATACAGGTAACACGCCGTATGTCAGCAAGATGTGAGAAAGTTACGCCCTTCCGCGGCACAGGGGCCGAGCGAAGATCCGACACACACATATATTGACAGATGTCCCGAACCGCCCTGATATTTTCGCTGCTCACGCTGCTCCTTGCCGTGCTGTTCGTCGCGGATCTTGCCGTGGGCTCGGTCGCCATCGCTCCCGCAGAGGTGTGGAATGCCCTGACGGGCGGTGCCTGCGATCCCGCGACGCGGGACATCATCCTCAAGATCCGCCTGCTGAAGGCCATCACGGCACTCGCCGCAGGCGCGGCACTCGCCGCCAGCGGTCTCGAGATGCAGACCCTCTTCCGCAACCCGCTGGCCGGTCCCTATGTGCTGGGCGTCAGCTCCGGGCGCCTCGCTCGGCGTCGCCCTCTTCCTGCTGGGGGCTCCGCTGCTGGGTATCGGCGGGAGTTCCTTCCTCCAGTCGCTCGTCATCGTCGGTGCCGCATGGCTCGGCGCCGCCCTCGTACTGGCGGCAATCCTGGCCATCAGCCGCCGCATCAAGGATATCATGGTCATCTTGATCCTCGGCATGATGTTCGGATCGGGGGTCAGCGCGATCGTCGAGATCCTCCAGTACCTCTCCGACGAGGCCGCGCTCAAGACCTTCGTGATCTGGACCATGGGATCGCTCGGCGAAGTGACGGGCGACCGGCTCACGCTGATGCTTCCCGTGCTTCTCGCCGGCTTCGTACTGGCCGTGGCGGTCATCAAACCGCTCAACCTGCTGCTGCTCGGCGAGAACTACGCCCGCACGATGGGTCTCAACGTCCAGCGGACCCGCCTGCGGATCTTCCTCGCAACGGTCCTGCTCGCAGGAACCGTCACGGCCTTCTGCGGACCGGTGGGTTTCATCGGGCTGGCCGTTCCGCACCTGGCGCGCATGATCTTCGCGTCGGCCGACCACCGGATCCTCGTCCCGGATCGATGATGGCGGGAGCCGCGCTGCTGCTCGTCTGCGACCTCGTGTCCAAGAGCCTCGCCCTGCCGATCAACACCATCACGGCCCTGATGGGCATTCCGTGGTCATCTACGTCGTAACCCGCAACCGCAACCTTTTCCGATGAGTATCTCGCTCCGACATATCACCCCTGGCCTATGGCCGCCGCACGCTGCTCGAAGAGGTCTCCGCGGGTTTGCCCCCAAAGCCTCACGGCCCTGATCGGCCGCAACGGCACGGGAAAGCACCCTGCTGCGGGCCGTCGCGGGGCTGAATCCGCCGCGAAGGGCGACGTATGCCTCTGCGGCCGTCTGCTTGCGGAGCTGGCGCCGCAGCAGCGCGCCGCGACCGTCAGCCTTCGTTACGACCGAACAAGGTGCGCATTGCCAACCTTCCGTGCGAGGATGTCGTGGCGCTGGGACGCGCTCCCTACACGAACTGGATCAGGGCGGCTGCGTGAGGGACCGGCAGATCGTGCACCGTTCGCGCTGGACAGGTCGGCATGGGCGCCTTCGCCCGCAAGACGATGGACCGCATGTCCGACGGCGAGTGCCAGCGGTGATGATCGCCCGGGCCCTGGCGCAGGACACCCCCGTGATCCTGCTCGACGAACCCACGGCCTTCCTCGACCTTCCGAACCGCTACGAACTGGCCATACTGCTGCGCAGACTGGCGCACGAGGAGCGCAAATGCATCCTCTTCTCGACGCACGACCTCGATATCGCCCTCTCGCTCTGCGACGCCGTGGCGCTCATCGACACGCCGCAGCTGCACCTGCCTCCCGGCCGACGAGATGGTCCGGAGCGGATGGATCGAACGGCTCTTTGCCGGAGAAACGCCTGCTTCGACGCGGCGACCCGCACGCGTCTGCGCTGATTGCGCGCAAGATACCCGGGGGCCCTTTCGGCATTTTCAATTTTTTCACCATATTTTTTGCACAACTCACTTTTTTTGTTTACCTTTGCACCGCTAAAGCGCCCCATTTCGGGGATTCGCGATAGTGGTAGAGGCCCATTCGTCTATCGGTTAGGACGCAAGATTTTCATTCTTGAAAGAGCAGTTCGATTCTGCTATGGGCTACACGAGGGGGCCGACGAGCGGCGCACGTTCCGCAAAAAGGGATGGAGGCGAGATCGGAAGGCATCCGACGGGTAATTAATACAAGGAGCGGGCCCGAGGCCTATCCGCAGGCAGCCACGGCTGTTTCACCACGACAAACTGAAAAGTAAAAAATAAACTTACAACGAATTATGGCAAACCATAAGTCATCCAAGAAACGGATTCGTCAGACGCTGACGAAACGCGCTCACAACCGTCTCTTCCACAAAACGACCCGCAACGCCGTGAAGGCCCTGCGCACGACCACCGAGAAGAGTGCTGCCGAGGCCCTGCTGCCGAAGGTAACCGCTATGCTCGACAAACTGGCCAAGCACAACATCATGCACAAGAACAAGGCCGCCAACCTCAAGAGCGCCATCCAGCTGCATGTAAACGCCTTGTAAATTTCCGACGGACAGGACTTCGTCAAAAAAAGCTGCTCGATTTCGGAGCAGCTTTTTTGTTCAGTCGGGACCCCTCCCGTTTATTTGAGTCCGTCGATCACGGCGGCAATCCGGTCGGAAGACCTCGTCCATCGTGCCGACACCGTTTACCGCGGCATACTTCTGCTGTGCGGTGTAGTAGTCCGCCACGACGGCCGTCTGCCTGTGGTAAACGCCAGACGCTCGCGGATCACCTCCTCCGAAGCATCGTCGGCACGGCCCGAATCGCTTGCCGCGCAGCAACAGGCGCTTGACGAGCTCCTCCTCGGGAACATGCAGGTCCACCATGATATCGACCTTAAGGCCCCTCCTTCTCCAGGATGCGGTCGAACTCCTCGGCCTGCACCGTCGTGCGGGGAAACCGTCGAAGATGCATCCCTTGGCATCCTTGTGCGCGGCCACGTAGTTGGCAATCATGCCGATCACGATCGCATCGGGGCCAGCTTGCCCTCCTTGATGTACTGCTCCATGCTGCGGCCCAGCTCCGTGCCGCGGCGGATCTCGTCGCGGATCACCTCGCCCGTCGAGACGTGGTCGATGCCGTAATGCTCCTTCAGACGCTGTGCCTGCGTACCTTTGCCGCAGCCCGGAGCACCGAATAAGACGATGTTTATCATTTTCGTATCCGTTTTTGTGATTGAACGGACAAAATTACGCTTATTTTTTGAAAACGGCAAAGATTCGTTAGTTTTGTCGAAAATTCGACACCTTGGAGTCCAAAACGCACCGAAATCTCCACGCTCGGGCAGTTCGGCCTCATCGAACGCCTCACGCGCGACTTTACACCCCGTAGAACGACTCGACCCGCCAGGGCGTCGGCGACGACGCGGCGGTTCTCACGCCGCCGGCCGGCGAGGAGCTGCTCTGCACCGACACCCTCTTCGAGGGGTCGATTTCGACCTCACCTACTTCCCGCTCAAGCACCTCGGGGTTACAAAGGCCGTAACGGCCGCGTTGAGCGACATCGCCGCCATGAACGCCACCCCCGTCGCAGCTGCTCGTCTCGCTGGGCGTCTCGGCCAAGCTGCCCGTCGAGGCGCTCGACGACCTCTACGAAGGCATCGCCTTCGCCTGCAAGGAGCAGGAGATCGACCTCGTGGGCGGCGACACGCGCGCCTCGATGACGGGGCTGACGATTACCGCAACGGCACTCGGACACGCCCCGGAGCGGATTACCTACCGCCGGGGCGCGAAGCTCCACGATCTGATCTGCATCACGGGCAACCTCGGGGCCGCCTACATGGGTCTGCAACTGCTCGAACGCGAAAAGCGGGTGCTCGCCGACGTGGCACAACCCCGAGCCCCAGTTCAAGGGGATACGAGTACCTGCTCGAAAAGATACCTCAAGCCGCGCCCCCGCACCGACATCATCGACCTGCTGGTCCAGGAAAAAGATCCGCCCCACGGCGATGATCGACCTCTCGGACGGCCTGGCGCGAGCGACCTGATGCAGATCTGCAAATCGTCGGCCTGCGGCGCGCGCATCTACCTCGAACGCATTCCCATCGCGCGGCAGACCACGGCCCTCGCCGAAGAGATGCACGCCGACCCCGTCGTGGCCGCGCTGAACGGCGGCGAGGATTACGAGCTGCTCTTCACCGTGCCGCTGGCCCTGCAGGGGAGCAGGTCATGCGCCTCGGCGTGGTGGATGTCATCGGACACATTACCGAAGCGTCGAAGGGCTGCTACCTCGTAACGCCCGACGGTGCCGAATCAAAGCTGAAAGGCACAAGGGATTTCCGGAACAATAGACCCCGTCAGCGGCGTCCGCCCCGAAGACCACCCGACGGTCATCATGAGATGGTTGTTCGCCCGCTCGGTCCACACATAGCCGAGCGTCCGGGCGCAGGTGGCTCCAGCACTCCACACCGATGCGGGGCATGGCCCCGAAACAGGAGCCGCACCACTCGGCAGCGTCGCCAACCGGCATGTCGGCCTTGGGACCGACAAACACGACACCGAGCCCCGCACCGAAGAAACACTCCCACGCGCCGGGCCACTGCCATGTTGTAATCGACGACCCCCATCATCCGGAACGAGTTGTAGAATCTGGCGGTGCAGCTTGCCCGGGGCTCCCGCCAATAGAACGAGCCGAAGAAATGTAGGCCCACGTCAAGCGGCGTGCGCCGCAGGTTGTAACGGTATTCGGTGCCGCCGCAGAAGCCCATCACATGTTGGACTGGTCCGCCAGCCGGGCATAGCCGAAGGTCGCGCCCCAGGCCATCTCGGCCTCGAAACGCCGCACGTTCCGACGCAACTCCGGCGTGGAAACCGCCGTCTCCTCCGGGCCGTTGCCGGGCTCCTGCGCCCGCCCCGCACCACAGTCCGAGCGCCGCAAACAGGACACAGCCATCCTTTTTTCATACCGCCTGCATTTTACAAACGGAACAAAAATAGAAAAAAAAAAAGGCCGAACAGCCACAGGATGAGCGAAAAATCCGGCGCAAATTTTTCATTTTCCGATTTATTGCCTATCTTTGCGGTCCCGATGGGATTAACCAACTAATTTAAAGGTATCATGAACAATTACGAAACCGTTTTCATTGTCACGCCGGTTCTCTCCGGAGGCTCAGGTACAGGAGGTGGCTGACAAATTCCAGGGTGTCATCACCGAAAACGGCGGTCAGATTGTGAACCGGGAGTCGTGGGGCCTCAAAAGCTCGCCTACCCGATCCAGAAGAAGACCACCGGTTTCTACTTCCTGATGGAGTTCACGGGCGAAGGCTCGCTCATCAACACCCTCGAGACGCAGTATCGCCGCGACGAGCGCGTGATCCGTTTCTTGACTTTCAAGCAGGACAAGTACGCTGTCGAATATTCGGAGAAGCGTCGTGCAAAACTTTCTAACAAACAGGAGGAGTAAACCATGGCACAGGAAAACAAGAGCACAGTCGGAGATCCGTTACCTCAACCCCGTATCGGTCGACGTCAAAAAGAAGAAATACTGCCGTTTCAAGAAGCTCGGCATCAAGTACATAGACTATAAGGACGCCGAATTCCTCAAGAAATTCCTCAACGAGCAGGGTAAGATTCTGCCCGCCGTCTGACCGGTACTTCGCAGAAGTACCAGAAGAAGGTCGCCCAGGCCGTGAAAGCGTGCACGCCACCTGGCTATCTCTGCCCTTCGTAACCGATTGCATGAAATAATTTAAAGGAGGACAAACCATGGAGGTAATTCTGATCAAAGATATCGAAAACCTGGGCTACGCCAACGACATCGTGAACGTAAAGCCCGGTTACGCAAACAACTACCTGATCCCCCAGGGCTATGCGAAGGCGGCTACGGCTGCCGCCAAGAAGGTCCTCGCCGAGAACCTGAAGCAGCGCGCTCACAAGGACGCCAAGATTCTGGCCGATGCCCAGGCTCTGGCCGAGACGATCTCGAACCTGACGCTGTCGCTCGCCGTGAAGGCCGAGGAGGGCAAGCTCTTCGGTACGGTCACCGCTAACGACCTGGCCGAAGCGCTGGCTGCCAAGGGCATCACCGTAGACCGCAAGCAGATCACGTCGAGCCGGTCAAGACCGTGGGCGAGTTCGAGGCTACGGTCCGTCTGCACAAGGAGGTCAAGGCTACGATCAAGTTCTCGGTTGTCGCTGCCGACGCCGAATAATCCGGGGGCTGGAGTCCCGCAGTAAAGGGACGGCAAAGTCAGAACCTCACACCGGGGCCGCAAGTCAGAACCTCGCAGCAAGCACCGGGGGGCGCAATCCGAGTCCGAAGCATAAGAGAAAAGAGTTTTCCTCAAAAGGAAAACTCCGCCGATCAATGAGGATTGGCGGCGGGCGGCTCCGTATGCCGCGGCTGGATGGTATAGGACTTCCAGCACCATGCCCACGCCGAGGAAGATCACCAGCGCGAAAAACACCGTATCGAGATGCAGCTTGTCGAGCCCCATCCAGACCGACAGGAGAATCGCCAGCACGGGCTGGAGGTAGGTGTAGATGCTTGACACGGTGGCCGGCACGCTCTTCAGGGCGTAATTGAGCATCAGGTTGGGCAGATAGGTGGGTACCGTCAGCACAAAAAGCGTCGGCAGCAGCGCATGCTCGGCAATGGCCCGGAAATCGGTCTGCAGGATTGGGCGATGCCCAGCGGCAGCGCCATGACGGCCGCCACGCAGTAGAGCCAGCGCAGCACGGTGAAATGCTGTACCTGGAGATCAGCCGCTTGAACCAGACCATGTAGAACGATGTGGTGCAGGCCGTGAGGAAGACCAGCAGATTTCCAGCTGTGAATGGGCATGCGAGGAGGATCCGCCCGTCAGCACCACGGCCACGGCACCCGCCATACCCAGCACCAGTCCCGCGAGTTTCAGCCGCGTGAAGCGGTCCATGCCCAGCAGGACGGAGAGAAGCAGCACCAGCAGCGGCACGATCGTGTCGATAATCGACCCGTCGATGGGCGATGTCTTCGAGAGGCCGTACATGAGGAAGAGTTTGCGCAGCACGCCGATCAGCAGTGCCGCCCCCACGAGTTTGCGAATATCGGCCCGTTCGACCCGCTCGGGCTTCTGCCACAGCAGCGGCACAAGCGAAAAGAGCGCCGTCACGACAAGCGACGCCGAGATCATCGCCATCGGATGGACATACCGCGGCAGCACGATGTTATAGAACGGAAAGTCCATCGCCCATACCAGTTGCAGACCAGCGGTGCCAAATGGGATTTCCAGTTGTTCATGCGAGCGGTTTTCCCGGCAGAGAGGCAAAAACAGTGCCGCACACCCAAAAACAGGGCCGCCGAATCACCCGATGCTCCTCCACGCTCCGACCCCGCTCATGCCGGGTACAAAAAGCGAGGGGGCCGACCGATGTCGACCCCCTCGTCTTCCGTTCCGGAGCAAATTACTTCTCCTCCTCTTTCTTGGCGGCAGCCTCCATGGCGCTCTTCAGAGCAGCCAGGCCGGCGATGTCGCCGAGCGTCGTCTTCTCGACCGAAGCGTTGATCTTCTTCACGGTCGACTTCGTGGCGTCTGCGGCAGCACGCTTCTCGGCCTTCTCGGCAGCCACGGCCTCGCGACGCGCATCGTCGTAGGTGCGCAGGTGCGAAAGC
>VOFC01000157.1_pt1:0-25000 | contig 26000 bp, 34 predicted proteins | sample 5384161 | NCBI WGS metagenome assembly VOFC01 (sample SAMN12384722, study PRJNA508395) | human gut metagenome | isolation source: healthy gut B | host: Homo sapiens | reverse complement strand
TTTAAATGGTGTTTGTGTCCTGCCAGTTTTATCAAAATTGTTTACTGTTAATTTTACCGTTCTACTGTTGTTTTAGGTTTTTGTTCTCTGAAATTTCTCTCAGAACTTTTTGTTCTGTTTGGAATTTTCAGGGTTGCATTACTGTTTTTCCAGAAGAACTTTCGTTCCTGTCGCTCAGAAAGCTTATTGAGTTTATCATAAGCAGTTCTGTTTGTCAAGAACTTTTTTCATTTTGTTTTCAAGTTTCTTTCGAAACCCGGTTGCTTATCACTCACAGCAACAGTTCATTATTTTATCAGAACTTTCTGTTCGTGTCAAGCAGTTTTTTCATCTTTTTCATATGATCACCATGTCTTTTTCTTTACAATAACAACTTTTTCCTTTATTTTTCACCATATCTTTAAAGTATTTTACGTTGTCTCAACAGTGTCTGGTTATTTGGGAAAAAAAAGAAGCCCAAGATCAGGATTCTCTTTTTCTGGCATTGAGCTAACGGAGAAAGAGGGATTTGAACCCTCGCGCCGCTTGAGCGACCTACACCCTTAGCAGGGGCACCTCTTCAGCCTCTTGAGTATTTCTCCATAAATCATTATATCTATTTATATTGTCTGTCAACCACTTTTTCAAAAATTCTGCAATGGCATTTTCGATGCGTTTTTTTCACCTCTGGCGCCAGCTCCAGCGTCTTCATTCCTTTATATTCTTCATAAGGAATCGGGTCAAATAATTACCTTAACGGTTACCGGTTTGATTGTATGGCTGTCAAATGGAACGAAGAGTTGATCAGTGCTGTCGGGACAACCGGGCACTTTGCCTTATAATTGCACTTTTAAAGCTGCCGCCCTTCATTTCCAGCATCTGATTCCCCGGCGGCTTCTTGTCCCTTCTGCAAAGATCAGAAAGTTATCCCCGCCTTTTACCCGCTCTGCCACCTGATTGATTACCTGCAAGGACTGCCGGATATCCTCCTCCGATCCATTGACAAAGAGCCGGTAATCTGAAATACCTGTTTTAATAATAGGAAATTTCTCACTTCTTTCTTATTTACAACGCCGAGAAATGATCACAGGTTCCGGCAATTGCCGAGGACATCAAACATTCCCTGATGGTTCGGTAGTACAGAATAAATCCATTATCCGGCAGTTTTTTCCTGACCGTGGGCTTTAATACTAATTCTCCCGCCCGTTGCATGCACGTTCTACCCAGAACTGCAGATGCTTCCAGCGCTCTTCTTTTGTATAGCGCTCGGGATGCGCCGCCATACGGCACAGCTTCGGCCAGCAGACAATTACGAAGAACAGGTTGGTTACCACCATCAGGATAATTCGTTTCATACAAATTCACTCCCTTTTTTGCAGCGGTTTCATATAGATCGGTTCCTTCCGAGTCCATGCAGACAATGACCGGAAATTCTTCTACGGTTAACTTGCGGATTGCTTCTGTGCCAAGGTCTTCATATGCAACAATCTCTGCTTCCCCGGATGGATTTGGATAATAATGCGCCCCGCTCCGCCGACCGCAGCAAAGTAAACAGCCCCATTGCGCACCACTGCTTCTTTGACCGCGCTGTTCCTGCGCCCTTTTCCAATCATGCCAAGAAGTCCCAGATCCAGAAGCTGTGGTGCATACTTATCCATTCGGCTCGCGGTTGTCGGTCCTGCAGAACCAATCGGTCTTCCCTCCCGCGCCGGGGACGGTCCCATATAGTAAATAATTGTTCCGCCGATTGAAATCGGCAGCTCTTTTCCTGCTGTAAGCGTTTCCTGCATCCGTTTGTGGGCCGCATCACGGGCGGTATAAATTGTTCCGGTCAGATATACATAATCCCCGGCTTTGAGCTGTTTTGCCTCCTCGCGGGTCATTGGTACTTTGATATGCTTTTCCATTTGTATTCTCCCCTTTATGCGCTTAGAGTTCTCTTTTGGCATGGCGGTTTACATGACAGCAGATGTTGACTGCAACCGGAAGCCCTGCAATATGCGTCGGATAGGTATTAACATGAACCGCCAGAACGGTCGTGGTACCGCCCAGTCCGCCGGGGCCGATTCCTGTCTGATTCAGCTCCTGCAAAACCTCTTTTTCCAGGTTGCTCACCCATTCAATTTCTGAATGTTCCCCTGTCGTGCGCAGCAGTGCTTTTTTCGCCATCAGGGCGCATTTCTCAAAGGTACCGCCGACACCGACGCCTACTACCATAGGTGGACAGGCGTTCGGGCCCGCATCCTTACCGCCGTCAGGATAGCATTTTTGACACCTTCAGGCCATCTGCCGGTTTCAGCATAAAAACGCGGCTCATATTTTCACTTCCAAAGCCCTTGGGCGCAACCTGAATCGTCACGCGGTCTCCGGGCACAATTTCATAATAGAGCACGCCAGGTGTATTGTCCCCGGTATTTACTCGCAGAACGGGATCTCCAACAACGGATTTCCGAAGGTATCCTTCTGTATAACCAAGACGGATTCCTTCCTGTACTGCCTCTTCCAGGCTTCCGCCTTCAAAATGAACCTCCTGTCCCACTTCCAGAAAAACGACAGCCATTCCGGTATCCTGACAGATCGGGATCTCATCCTTTTTGGCAATTTCCAGATTTTCAGAAAGCTGATTTAGAATCTGACGCCCCAGAGGAGATTTTTCCTCCTGACAGGCTTTTTCAAATACACATCGCATATCCGGGGACAGACTGTAATTGGCTTCAATGCACATATCCCTTACCGCGTCCCGCACCTTTTCTACCTGAATGCTTCTCATTTGTTTTACTCCTTACATATATTCACAGTTCACTCGTGCCTATAGTATACCGCGTTTCCTTCCGGCTAGCCACTCCTTTTTGACCTTGCCTTACTTTTTGACATTTTCAAAGAACAGTCCTATACTGTGCATGCACGGAATGATATGCTTGCACGGAATGATCCCCAGATTTGATTAAAAAGAAAAGAGACTTGCCATGATATTTTTACAGATCTAATCTGCCTCGCCGCGCTGTATGTGTTTCTGATGCACCCCAGAATCCGCCGCGCAGACAGCTCCCCTTTCTCGGCACATTTTTTGCCCACAGGGGGCTGCATGATAATAACCATCAGATTCCTGAAAACTCCCTTGCCGCCTTTCAGAGAGCAGTAGATGCCGGATACGGGATCGAATTGGATGTCCAGCTTTCTGCCGACCGGACCCTGTTGTCTTCCATGATGCGACCCTCAGCAGAATGTGCGGTATCGACCGACGGGTAAACGAACTGACCTTTGCAGAGCTTCGTCAGCTTTCCCTTGTAAATACGAAAGAGCATATTCCTTCTTTTCAGGAAGCATTAGCCCTTGTAAACGGAAGGTTCCGCTTCTGGTTGAGCTTAAAATGGAGCATCTGGATTTCGATATTCCCCGAGAAGCAGACGCCCTGCTTTCCGAATATTCCGGGGATTACTGTATCGAATCCTTTCATCCTGCCGCACTTTACTGGTATCGAAAAACCGCCCGCAGATTTTCCGCGGGCAGCTTTCCACCAATTTCAATATTGAAAATCACTCTCTGAGTCCGTTCCAGTATCTGTTCGGAAAAATGATCCTGAATTTTATCAGCAGACCGGATTTTATTTCTTATAATCTGCTGTTCCAAGGGGATATCTCCCTGAAGCTGGCGCACGGTCTGTTCCATGCCCCCTGCGCTGCCTGGGTTCTTCACTCGGAAAAGGAATTGGAGCAGTGTCAGAAGCAGTTTTGTATGTATATTTTTGAAAATTTTTTACCAGAGCAAAAATAACCGGACAAATACCCTCATGATACCTTCCGATAAATCGCTGCAATTCCTGCAACCACTGCAAGTCCGATAAACGCAATCAGAAGATTTTTGTCCGTATCACACGGATCTGTATGCTGTCCTTTCCTCTGACAGCATGTCAGTCTCGAAGCAGATCTGCCAGCTGTGCAAACTGTTCCAGCGTCAGGGGTTTCGCCGCGGACGGTTTCTGACAGCTCCATCCGAGCCAGCACTTCCTTGATTTTTTCTTTGGACACGTTCAGCCCCGGCGCATTGGAAAGGCCGTTGACCAGGGTTTTGCGGCGCTGGTTGAAGGATGCGCGGATAACGGAAAACATAAACTGCTCATCTGCAGTCTGTACCGGCGGTTCTTCATAGCGATCCAGACGGATGACCGCGCTGCCCACATTCGGTCTCGGGATGAAGCAGTTGGGCGGTACATTCGCCACGATTTCCGGCTTTGCATAATACTGCACCGCCAGGGAAAGAGCACCATAATCCTTTGTACCGGGTCCAACCTGCATCCGGTCTGCGACTTCTTTCTGCACCATGATCGTGATGCTCTGCAGCGGCACATGGCTTTCAAACAGTCCCATAATGATGGGTGTTGTGATGTAATAAGGAAGATTGGCAACGACCTTGATGGGACGTCCGCCGTTTTTCTCCTGTACCAGATGGTTTAAATCTACTTTTAAAATATCTTCGTTAATTACTTCTACATTATCATAAGCGGACAGCGTATCCGACAAAATCGGGATCAGGGCTTTGTCGATTTCGACCGCCACCACATGTCCCGCCCGCTCCGCGAGATACTGGGTCATGGTTCCGATACCCGGTCCCACCTCCACAACACAGTCATCTTTGGAAATCTGTGCCGCGTTCATGATTTTTTCCAGCACATGGGTATCGATCAGGAAGTTCTGGCCGAACTTTTTCTGAAAATTAAAGTGATATTTCTGCAATACCTCAATGGTATTGGAAGGAATTCCAAGTGTTGCCATTTTTCCTCTCTTTTCTCCGTTCGTTTATTCTAATCCGTAAAACCGACATCCATTGTGCCAGGTAATATCCTCGATTTCCTGACAGGTCAGTCCTTTAAGCTCTGCCAGTGCAGCTACAACCTGGGGCAGATAAAGCGAGCTATTGCGTTTGCCGCGATACGGCTCCGGTGCAAGGTACGGGCAGTCTGTTTCCAGTAAAATTCTCTCGATAGGAAGCTCTGCCGCCGCTTCTTTTAATTTTTTTGCATTTTTAAAGGTCAGCACGCCGCCGATGCCAAAATAGTAGTCCCATTTTTGAAACTCCCGTGCTGTTTCCTTCGTATAAGAAAAGCAGTGAATCACTGCGCGGAGTTGGCTTCCGCCCTCCGCTGCCATCACATCCAGCGTGTCCTTTGCCGCATCTCTGGAGTGGATGATGACAGGCTTATCCAGCTTTTTGGCAAGCTGAAGCTGTCTGGAAAAGCTTTCCCGCTGACGCGCCTGCACATCGGGCTCTTTGTCCCAGTAGTAATCCAGTCCGATTTCCCCGACAGCAACCGCTTTGGGAGCCGCCAGTTTTTCTTCCAGCCATTCGTAGTCCCGCTCCGTCAGCTCCTGCACGTTGGACGGATGAACGCCGACCGCCGCGTAAATAAACGGATACTGTTGTGCGAGAGTCAGGCTCGTGGATACAGAAGCAAGGTCCGCAGCCACATTGACGACTCTTCCGATCCCCTGTTCTGCAAGGGAAGCAATCAGCGCTCCCCGATCCTCTCCAAACGCCTCATCATCATAATGGGCATGTGTATCAAATATCATCGTTTTGTTCCTGTCTCTTTTCTTTTCTGTGCCAGTGCCGCCCACGCAGAGGTTCTGCTGCATAAAGCCCTGCCGGCATAGGGTATTGCTTCTGCACAAGTATAGCATACCTTCCGGCTGTTTTACCAATGATTTTACCGGAAATCTTCGACAGAAAATACGAACTCATTTGTAAAACTTTACTTCCACCTATCTAATTCGATGTGGAACTTACTACTTCCGAATATCAGGTGTGGAAATTACTTATTCTTAATGTTATATTATTCCTGTTCATCAATCTCTAAGCTCCGGTCGGAACAGGAGATATATATGAATATGAATAAACATTTAGTTTTTGATGAAAAAGATATGTAATTGAGCATTCCCTTAATGAAAACTATGAGTTTTAAAGCCATTGGCAAACAGATTCTTAAGGACTGTACTACTGTATCCAAAGAAGTGAAATCCCATATCGTATTCGAAAAGAAAGGAGCTCCTTATAAACCTTTTAACGACTGCCTTAACAGAAGAGCACTGTTTCCATTACGGCGATATATGCCTTGCCTGCGAACGTCATAAAAACCGTAACAAATGCAGTGCCTGTGGGCATTGTACAACCTCCTGTTCGGACTACTCCAAAGAGGAATGTCCCAAACTATCCAAGGCTCCCTACGTATGTAATGGTTGTGATATGTTAAACAACTGTACCCTCGAGAAAAGATTCTATAAAGCTCTTTCGCGCAAAAAAGAGTATGAATTGGTGCGCAGCGAATCACGTTCAGGCTTTAATCTCTGCGAAGATGAATTGAAACAGCTTGATTCCGTAATAAGTCCTTTACTCAAAAACGGTCAATCTATCCATCACATACTTGCTAACAATCAGGACAAGATTTCCTGCTGTGAAAAAACCGCTTATATTTATGCCGATAGTGGTCTTTTTTCTGCCAGAAACATAGACATGCCCAGAAAGGTCCGATTTAAGCCCAGAAAGAAAAAAGTCAGTCCCTCTCAAAGTTGATAAATCCTGCAGAATAGGCAGAACCTATGATGATTATAAGCTTTACAGAATGAACAATCCTTCGCTCCCCTGTTACTGAACTTGATTCTGTAGAAGGGATAAAGGGCGGTTCTGTATTACTCACCATTCACTTTTGTACTTCCAAAGCTTCAACTGGCATTTTTGCGGGAAGCAAATGACTCTAAATCTGTGACTGACATATTTGATCATCTATACGAATTACTTGGGTTTGATAACTTCACCAAACTATTCCCCCCCTATGTCTGGCCGACAACGGAACCGAGTTTTCAGATCCTTTCGGTATTGAAGTTGACTCAGATGGTGTGATAAGGTCTCGGGTATTTTATTGTGATCCCTCTTCTCCCGGTCAGAAGGGAGCTTGTGAAAATAACCATGAATTCATAAGAAGAATCATTCCAAAATTCACGGATCTTGGGCAGTACGCTCAGGCGAAAATCAATCTCATGATGGATCACATCAATTCCTATGGAAGACCTGAACTTGGTGATAAATCACCTTTATGAAATGTTTGAATTCTACTATGGCAAGGAAATATTAGACTTACTCGGTATTCACAAAATACCTGCAAATGAAATCATTCTGAAACCGGAATTATTGAAACACAAATAAAGAAAAAGAAGCACTCTCTTTATCTGTGTGCATTGCACACTTCTATCCTTACTTCGCTTGATTAATACAATTCTGATGAGAATTAACTGTGTCAAAAGGCTGCCGCAGGCAATTCTTTTAAAGCTTTGGCCTTGACACAGCTAATTTCATCAGATAAAAAGTACCCCGGCGAAGTAAGGATAAAGATTTCTGCATCTGCAGAAATTTCCTTATAAACAATCAAAAGGCCGGAGTCCTACGCAGTTGGATGAGTTTCCTATCGTTACCTTAAGGGGTGGAATTCACTAACTCTTACCAGACGTGAATTCGACTTCTCATTTTGATGCGCATTTTCCGGCTTTTGGTTTATTATAGATGCTTTTTGACATAAATACCACCATTTTTTTAAGAAAAAAACTTCCACCCCGTGGAAGTTAGTCCCCTACAAGGTGGAAGTTACCCTTACAAAGTGGAATTAACTTTACAAGTGACGACAGAAAATACGATGATACGGCAGGTGCGCCTTTCATCCCTGCGAGAGTCTCCTTTTTGCCTGCCAGAGGGACAGATTGAAGTTTCGAATGCCAAGATTCTTCGTTTCCGAACGTTGGTCTTCTTCATAGGCATGCATCCATGGCACAGCGTCTCCGGTCAGGTCTTTTCGTCCGATCAGAACCGGCGCTGCATCCGCAGACAGACCGCGCAGATAGGAGTAGTCCGCGGCTGTCGGGAGGGCGTCGTCATCATCCTGCGAATACATGACGGACTCCTGGGTATTGGCTTCGCGGGATACATTATAAGATGCAATCCAGTAATCCGGACGCCCGAACGCGGGAATCAGGTACAAAAATGTGACTGCTATCAGCCAGAACCTCGGCAGTTCAAAATCACGCTTCCAGACCGCTATCATCGTCCCTACAAAGATTACCGCCATCACGAGCAGCGCCCACAACACCATCAGCCTAAGAAACGTCAGGGAATATTGGCGAATATACAGATACATTCTCCATGCGCTCGAGGCGATCAGCACATAAGTCATTGCGCACACAGCCGTCAGAAGAATCTGCAGTGCCCGGTTTTTGCGAAACCCAAACAGACACACCGCCACAACTGCAAGGTTAATCACGCAAACTGCCAGCAGCTGGAAAAATCCCTGACGCGCATACTGTGCCCATGTCATCTGTTCCGGAAGCGTCCCTGCCTGTAAAAACAGATAAACAATCTGAATTGTACAAAATACCGCATATATTGCCGTTAAAAGAGAAAAAAAAGCACCGTAATTGCAGCCAGTGGCTCCCCAAGGCACTCCCGTCTTTTCCCGGTCAGGCTTTTGGTAAGGAGTCCACGGATAAATCCGTATGCAAACAGATAGACAAGCACCCAGCATCAGGAAAACAGTAATAAAATCCGACCATGCCAGTTCTCCGAAAAAACGCGATACCAGACTTGCAAACACCGCATCCGCACTCAGCAAAAGTGCTGCGACAACCATCAGCAGCGGAATGCCGACTACAAGACCGATCAGGATATAGTGACCTTTCCCGTTTTCTTTTTGTTTTTCTTCTATTTTCAATGCTGCGGCAGCATCAGAAAACGGCGTGTCCAGATAGGAAAAGGTTCCAAACAGACCTTTCCAGCCGTTTCGGATAAAATCTCCCAATCCCCAATTTTCTGTATTACAAAACAGCAGCAACGTCCATAAAAGCGTCAGTCCGAACAGCATTCCTTTTGTCATCAGGTGAATTTTCAGGTCAGCTGTTAAAAACACGGAGATACCGAGCAAAAATTCTGCCGCCCCATACGGAAGCGCCCTGATAAGCTTCTTTTGCAGACTGTCTCTGTCGGATGGAACCCTGCACTTTGCGGTACAATAGTAAGAATAGTACAAAGGTTCCTGCAACGAAAAAAGGATAGGTGATCCCCGATGTATTCCGATATAGGCAGATCGTGTAAAGCAAGGCGTACAGGGCGGTCGCTGCACCAAGGCGGCGGCTGGCCGCGGCAGGGATGGTTCTGGAGGCACGATCAGCGTCTGCAGATGTCTGTGCGCAGGTCGCGGCAGTGCTATCTGCTGTTTTGGCTATGTCTGCGCTGTTCTGCAATTTTCCAATTCCATCTTTTTCTATTTTCTCATTCATTTTCTACATCCTCCTCATCATCTACATATTGCAGGATATCGCCGGGCTGGCAGTCCAGCGCCTTGCAGATCGCATTCAGCGTAGACAGCCGCACCGCCTTTGCCTTATTTTTCAGGATAGAAAGGTTTGCCAGCGTGATGTCTACCTCTCCGGCAAGCTCTGTCAGTCCCTTTTTGCGTTTTGCCATCATTACGTCCAGGTTTGATCATGATCATGTCTTTCTCCTCCATCCGGTGCTCAGATCGTCAGGTCATTTTCCAGCTTATAGGTCACAGCTGTATCAAAGACCCGGGACAGCACCAGAGAAAAAAGTCCCGCAATCACAAATACCAGGACCGTGATCAGTACCGCAGGGGTCAGATAAAGAAACAGGCGCAGCGCAGTAACCGCCGCAATGCAGAAACTGCAGATTCCCATCCGCTTTAAAGCTTTTGCATTTTCCCGGATAAAGCAGTCTCAGTTCAGCACCGTTTTAAACATCTTTTCGCAGCGCAAAAGTATCAATGCAAAGATTCCGGAAATTCCGAACAGGATCGTCAGTCTGAGCCAGTGCTGCCCGAAATAACTGTCATACTTTCCATAAAAGCGTATGCCAAGGGGCAGCGTCACAGTCACAACAATTCCGGCATAAAACAGCACGTCCAGAAGATATTTGGTAAACAGTGTCAGTCTGTCTTTCATTGGTTCCTCCATCCTGCCGCATACCTGTGCGGCTTTCAAAATAGGTCTCTCTTACTGTGAAGATAGCACCATTTGCATTGAAAGTCAATATTTATTTATCAATTTCAATAAATGCTTTCTGCAAAAACGATATGTCAGGAGAATAAAAAGAATGTGCGCTTGGCACATTCTCGCGCCGAGGCGCGGTTGCCTCGGCAACCATCTACCCCCTGCGCCGAGTGCGCATCCTCGCCGGGAGCGTTTTTTTATCGTATGGAAACGAAGTTTCCTATACGATAAAAACGCCCCGCAGATCCCATAAAATATCATAATAAATATTTTTACAGAACCAACGAGGCTCCTTTATCTTTTTATAAAGTCCCTATTTACATTTGTGTGTCTGATGTATCAACAGTATAATTATACATTTCACGAATTGCGTATGCAATTAGAAAATCAAGTAGTCCAAATTCAAATACAATCAGGCTTTCCAGATAATCTGGGAAGCCTTTTTAAGAGGTTGTGATTTTAAGGTAATGAGTACAAGCATTAACCAATGTCTATGAGGCTGTTTTTCAAACACCAAGATATAGAAAATATAAAATTTTTTGAAAGGAAACTATTATGGAAAACAAATTACAGACATTAGCTGGCTGTAGTGCTTTTTAACAACATGTGTTAGACTACTGTTATACAATCGGAAGTTACAAGAGGAGAGTTTATGAATATGATGTTTGATTTATTTGATTTGATTTTTCCAGTTATGTTTTTACTAATATTTGGGATGATCTTATTTACCTTTATAAGTGGAATAAGAACTTGGAATAAAAATAATAATTCTCCCCCGTTTAACGGTGGAAGCCAGGTGACTGCCAAGCGACAGAATACGACACATCACAACGAGCCGGTTGGAGGAGATACTTCAGGAACCCACGGGTATCATACTACCACCAGTACCTCTTATTATATTACTTTTGAGGTGGAAAGCGGCGATCGGATGGAGTTTTCTGTATATGGAGAAGAGTATGGAATGCTGGCAGAAGGAGATGAAGGAAAGCTGACATTCCAGGGAAGCCGCTATCTGGGATTCGAGAGGACTATTGAAAATTAGAAGTAGAATTTCAAGTTTGTAGAATTAAGAAAATCGGAATTTAAGAGGAGGTATGTATTATGAATATAGGATTTTGGTCATGTATAATTTTGGTAATACCATTTGTGATTATAGGTGTATTATTTGCTATTTTTAAGGAAAAAGCAACAAAATTTGTTTCAGGATTTAATTCATTTTCTAAAGAAGAACAGGCATTGTATGATAAAGCTCATATCTCTCGTGATATAAGAAATCAGTGCTTCATGTGGACTGTTACAATGTTGGCAGGAGCGTTATTATCCTGCTTTTAACCCCATATATGGCTATACCAACCTATATTATTTGGTTGGTTCTGTTTTTTAGAGAAGTCCATTTTGATAATCATAAAAAGCGTTTGAAAAATATTTATTAAAGTAAATCCCTGTTTGTCAATTACAGGTGACATTGAAAGAGTCAGCCCATTCAAGGTGCTGGCTCTTTCAAAATTCTATTCTAATAAATTGCACGACAACTTATCAAAAAATAAGCTCCACATTATGGAAAAATGAATATAAAATGTATAAAAAGTGGCAAAAGCGAATAATTATAAGTGATTATGCATCAGACACACTTTTGTAAAAAGGAAGTTTTTAAAAACTCTGCACGCTGCGGTGCTTTGGAAAATTCCGGCTTATCCTGCTTTATTTGGAACAGGCTGTGCAAGAACCACAGTCAGGATGCTCTTCTGCCCAGATTCTCTCTGCGGCAGGCGTCCACTGCTGTGCATAGGGTCTGCAGCGATTGAATACGTCCTGTGTGGATTCCGGCTGCTGCATATCGGTGCTATGAGCGCCGCTGCGTTTTACCATTTCTCCCAGAAGCTCCGGATTTTCCAGCATCGGACAGGGTCTTAAATGGTTGTGGTTGAAGGGCTGTCCCTTATGGTATTCCTTAAACAGAGGCTGCTGCAGGCATTCCAGCAAACTCTTATCGTGGATATTTGCGTTGGAATAATGGATGAATACGCAGGGCTCCACATCTCCGGCAGGATTGATATGTGCGTACTGCCGCCCTCCTGCAATACATCCGTCGATATATTCGCCGTCATTCTGGAAGTCAATGCAGAAAATCTGCTTACCACCGGTCAGGCCACGGATCTCGCGAACTCTGTGGATCATATACTCTCTCTGCTCTGCGTTCAGCATCAGATCCACGTTTGCACCATCACCGATCGGCATGTAATGGAAGTACCAGTTGAAACGAACGCCGTGGCTGATCAGCATGTCGATGAACTCGTCGCTTGTAACAGCCTTGTAGTTCTGACTCGTATAACAAATGGAAGTACCATAAAGCAGTCCATGCTTCTGCATCAGATCCATTGCATGCATCACCTTGTCGAATACGCCCTTCCCACGACGGTCATCTGTTGCATCCCCGATGCCTTCGATGGAAATAAAGAATGCCATATTTCCGACCTTCTGTACCTCCTTACAGAACTCCTCATCGATCAGGGTTCCGTTGGTGAACAGATGGAATACTGAATTCTGATGTGCTGCTGCCAGCTTCAGCAGGTCGTTTTTACGGCACATCGGTTCACCGCCGGTACACATATACCAGTGAATCCCAAGCTCTTCGCCCTCCGTTACCAGCTTATCCATTTCTTCATAGGTCAGGTTCAGGGGTCTTGCCATATTCTGCAGCCCAGCAGCCTTTACAATGCAGGTTACAGGATGCGGTAGGATCAAACAACAGGATCCAGGGCATGTTGCAGTCGTATTTTTTTCTCAGCTCCATCACATAATTGTAACCGGAAAACATACCTTCATAACCAAGGTTCAGCACGTTCATTTTTAAAATATGAGGATCGATCTCGTTGATGGCACGGTACGCGTACTCCATCCATTTTCCATTGGGATCCTGTACAAATTTGCGGGCAGCATCAAATGCACTCGCCTTATATCTCTTGCTCAGCAGCGGCTCTGCCAGATTGATCAGCTTGACCGCCTCTTCTGTCATATGTTCTGTTCCTTTTCCTCTTACTGCTTTAATCGCTGCGTCGATCGCAACACTGAAAAGCGGCACGCTGCGCTGCATGTACTACTTTGTTTTCAGTCATGTCGTTCTGACTCCTTTCTCACTCTGCCTAAATTTATTTCTCTTTCATTTGTCCTCATCTTACGACGGCTTTTAATTCTTTTCATTGCCCAAATTCCCGTTTTTGTGGCATATTTTCCCACAAAGCAACATTTTGTCCCATGTGGGCACGGACGGGATGCGCGACAGAGCATGGACGGGGTGCCCTGACAGGCGGCAGAGCGTGGACGGGGTGCCCTGACAGGCGGCAGAGCGTGGACGGGGTGCCCTGACAGGCGGCAGAGCGTAAGCGCAGCGCACGCTCTGACTGACTGGCAAGGCAACACGGACACGGCACGCTGCACTGCTTTAGTGCAGCGGGTCGGCGCGGCACGCGCTCTGACGACTGGCAGGCAGTACGCACGCGCACGCTTTCCAATTGACAGACGCGGTGTGCTTTTGTATCCTGTTAGTATCGGATTAAAGAGGGTTCCCCACAGCAACCCGACAGCAAAACAATTTCGAAAAAGAGGTACGAAGAAATGAACGATATAACGTCTTATATGTTAGAACAGGCCAAAAAAATTCTTTCCATTGACAGTCCGACCGGCTTTACCGCACACGCGGCGGAGTATGTCCTCGGAGCATATAAAAAGCTGGGCTACGATGCAAAGCTGACCAACAAGGGCGGTATTTTTTGTATGTGTCAATGACGGTCCTGACCAGGCGGACGATCCTGCGGACGCACCGATTTTGCTGGAAGCGCACATGGATACCTTGGGCGGTATGGTTTGCAGCATCAATGAAAAGGACGTCTGATGCTGAGTGCTCTCGGCGGCATGAATCCAAACAATGCAGAGGCGGAAAACTGCCGCGTTTACACCAGAAGCGGCAAGGTTTATTCCGGCACGTTCCAATTAAAAAACGCCTCGATCCATGTAAACGGCAGCTACAACGACACTGCCCGTTCCTATGATGCAATGGAGGTCGTATTGGACGAGCCTGTGGAAAGCAAGGCGGATACCGAAGCCCTCGGCATTATGACCGGCGACATCGTCTGCTTCGATCCCCGCACGACCGTAACGGAATCCGGCTACATTAAGAGTCGTTTTCTCGACGATAAGCTGAGTGTCGGCATCCTGCTCGGCTTTGCAAAATATTTAAAGGAAACCGACAAAAAGCCCGCCCGCAAAATCTATCAGCATATCACTGTTTTTGAAGAAGTCGGTCACGGCGGCTCCGCTTCGATTCCTGCTGATGTCGCAGAAATTCTCGCAGTCGATATGGGCTGCGTCGGAGATGGCCTTTCCTGCAAAAGAAACCCAGGTTTCCATCTGCGCAAAGGATTCCGGCGGTCCTTATCATTACGATGTTGTTTCTGCTCTGATCGAGGCAGCGCGCACCGCCAAGGTTGACTTTGCAGTTGACGTATATCCCCACTACGGCTCCGACGCAGAAGCAGGGCTTCGTTCCGGTATCGATTGCCGCCACGGGCTGATCGGCTCCGGTGTATACGCTTCTCACGGCTATGAGCGCAGCCATGTAAAGGGAATGGAGAATACATTCCGGCTGCTAAAGGCTTACCTGAATCAGGACTATAGTGCCTGAACGTTTCCTGTCCAGCACAAAACACAGGAAGTTTTGTAAATATTCTTTAACACCGAAGCAAAAACCTCCGGGTCTGTCGTCTTTTCGACGCCAGCCCGGAGGTCGTTTTATCTGTGCTACAGTTTTCTCCACCTGCGTAGCAGAGCCCTTTATAGCATTTCAATTCATAGCTGCGTGATCAGCCAATCACCAGCTCCCAATGCATCTTTTTCCTCATTCAGGCGATACTGCTTTAACAGCTCCGGTCCGCAAGAGTTGGAACCAACACCGCTCATGCCATAGTCCAGATGCCAGATCACATGTCCGGATTTTTCCAGCTCGTAGTTGTGCATCTTTTCCGTCAGCTCCTGTGCGGTGTAGTAAGAAGCGTTGAAGGAAAGCGGCTTTTTGCCTTCCGCCTTCAGTTCTCCCACCTTTACAAACGCACAGTGATAATGGCTGCCATTTTCCTGAGGTTTTACATAGTCCTCGAAGAAGCTCGTCTACTGTTGTCGTAAAGCGGTCTACCCAGCAGGCTCTGTGCTTATCCTGATAGCTTTCTGTCGGACCGTATCCGATGTATTCCACCTGATCCTGATTTTCCGGCAGTACCAGCTGCAAGCCAAACCGGGGCATGTAAGGGAAGGTCATATCCTTGTCGGCATCCAGCGTCAGTTTGATCTGACCGTCTGCATTGACTTCCCAAAGTGCTTTCGCGCGTAAAATGGCTGTCTGTATACACTGGCGATGGAGAAATCGCAGTGAATGCGTACTTTTTCACCGGCGTTCTCTGCGGTGCAGTCATAAACCCGGATCCACGGTCTGTCATATCCGGCTTCTTCCCAGACCTGACGGACATTTCTGTCATTGTCAACCGGCGCACGCCAGGTTTCAAAAAAGGTCATCGGTGCTTCGATCAGCGCCTTGCCATCTCTGACAAGCTCTGTAAACGCACCTTTCTTCTTGCCGAATACATAGCGGATTCTGTCGGAGGTAATGATCCAGGAAGCATCGTTTTCCTCCAGTGCAACTGCTCCGGCTTCTGCAATTTCCAGAACCTTTTCCTTTTCCTCAAACAGCGCAATCTGGTCAAAGCCCATGACTCTGCCCTGTCTGGTCAGCGCCTGATCTGCTTTCTGCACATAGGTCAGCTTCAGATAGGTCTGATCTCCGGAAAGCTCTCCCAGCTGAGGGAATTGTGATGCACACTTTTTCATGTGCAGGGCAGGCAATCTCCCGGATCTCGCCCTCTGCTAACAGGGTGCCCTCTTTTTTGATTTCATAACGGATCTGTACAGTATCTGCAAGGTCTGCAAAAATCCTGCACGTTCCACAGCTCTACAGTGCCTGCTGCCAGATCTTTTCCTGCTGCATGTACCGGACGGATTTCGTTTTCCATTCCAGAAGCCCGGTATGGGGTCTGCGGTCCGATACACCAGGCCATCCATACAGAAGTTGCCGTCATGAGGGAACTCGCCTGCATCGCCGCCGTAATGGAAAATATCTCTTCCGTCTGCAGCCTTGCCTTCCCAGGTCGCATGATCACACCATTCCCATACGAAGCCGCCGCAGAACTTGTCATATTTGTACATCAGCTCCATGTAATCATGGATATCCCCGGGGCCGTTGCCCATTGCATGGATAAATTCACACTGAATAAAGGGCTTTCTCATTCTGCGGTCTTCGCAGTATTCCTTTACCCACTCGGTATCCGCATACATCCGGCTCATTACATCCAGCATGGAAACATCGTTGTGATAACCTGCGGAATTGTAGATGCTTGCTTCATAGTGCAGCAGACGGGTCGGATCATAAGCCTTTACCCATCTTCCGGCGTCCTCAAAGTTGCCGCCGTAGCCGCTCTCATTGCCCAGAGACCAGAAAATAACCGCGCTCTGGTTTTGTCCCGGATCACATTTCTCTTCTGACGGTCGAGGATCGACTCCGCCCAGGCATCATCCTGCGCGATGTAGCCCATGCAATCGTGACCATCATTTGTATACAAAGTTCCTACGCCGTGGCTTTCCAGATCCGCTTCCGCAATCATGTAAAATCCGTATTCACTGCACAGCTCCGGGAAATAAGGCGCATTGGGATAGTGGCTGGTACGAATCGCATTGACATTGCTTTCCTTCATCAGCTGCAGATCGCGGATCACGTCTTCCCTGGTCACGGTTGCACCGGTGTAAGGATTGGAATCGTGGCGGTTGACGCCCCGGAATTTCACCTGTTTTCCATTGATTAAAATCTTTCCATCTTCAACGGAGATTGTGCGGATGCCGACCTTCTGCTCGATGGTTTCAGCGCCTGCCTGGAGTGTCAGGGGTGTACAGATAGGGGGCTGCTCTGCGTTCCAGAGCACCGGAGCAGCTACAGGAATCGCTATGTTCTCTCCGTTGGAAACTGCCCTGCCGATTTCTTTTGCCCTCTGCATCCGTCAGTGTGCAGTTGATTTCCAGCTCTCCCTCAACCCGGTCAAAACGAACCGTAACCTCTGCGCTGCCATCCTCTGCAACAGGAGTCTGAACCGTAAAGTCATGTACGAATTCCTGCGGGCGAAGCACCAGCTCAACATCCCGGAAAATTCCGGAGAAGCGCAGCTTATCCTGATCCTCCAGATAGGTTCCGTCACACCATTTCAAAACCAGAACCGCCATACGGTTGCTGCCTGCTTTGGTTTTGCCCGTGATTTCAAATTCGCTGGGGCTGTGGGAAACCTGGCTGTAACCAACGAATTCGCCGTTGATCCAGACATAGAAGCAGGAATCCACGCCTTCAAAATATAAAAACTGACGTTCGCCGGCTTCTTTTTCTGTCAGAGTAAAATCCTTTACATAAGCACCGCTGGGATTTTCACCGGGTGCATACGGCGGGTCATAAGGGATGGGATAGCGGACATTGGTGTACTGCTTCTGTCCGAAGCCCTTCATCTGCCAGCAGGAGGGCACTTCCATGTCGATAAAGCCCTCTTTTTCGAGATCCTTTTCCCAGAAATGCTCCGGTACTTCTTCCACACTTGGATACCAGGCAAATTTCCAGTCGTCCCCGCTCAACAGGATCTGGCTCTCCCTTCCATCCTGTTTCGGCACATACCAGCAGCGGTTGTCCATTGTGCCGACATGTAAAGTGGAGAGATTTTCATAAAAATTCTGCACTTTCATTTGGTTGTCTCCTTTTTGTATACCTTGGTTGATACCGGGATTTTGTTCCGGCTTTCTTTTTTACAGCTCCTCACACACCTGGAAAATATAGAATTTCAGGTAGTAGGATTCCTCCGCCGCCCAGAGGATCGGATGATCCGGCGCCTGTGTTTTAAATTCCACCTGACGCAGTCTCTTATGCGCTCCGTGGGCCGCTTCGCGGATGGTCTTTGCGAACAGCTCCGGGTCCATAAAGTGGGAACAGGAGCAGGTCACTAAAAATCCGTTGTCTTTTACCAGCTTCATGCCTCGCAGATTGATCTCACGATATCCTTTTACCGCATTTTTAATGGAACTTCTGGATTTGGTAAATGCGGGAGGATCCAGGATTACGACATCATACTGCTCGCCCTTTTTCTCCAGCTCGGGAAGCAATTCAAAGACATCTGCACAGGTAAATTTTACGCGGTCGGAAAGTCCGTTTAATGCCGCATTTTCTTCCGCCTGCTTTACGCCGGTCATGGATGCATCCACGCCAAGCACCTCTCGCGCCCGCAATCCCCGCGTTCAGTGCAAAAGAACCGGTATGGGTAAAGCAGTCCAGTACCTTTTTGTCGGGGCAGAGTCTGTGAATCGCCTGTCTGTTGTATTTCTGGTCCAGGAAAAATCCGGTCTTTTGTCCGTCTTCCACATCCACGATGTAACGGACACCATTTTCTGTGATTTCAACCTTTGTGGGGAACGGGTCACCGATAAAGCCCTTGAAGCGTTCCATGCCTTCCTGCAGGCGTACCTTTGCATCGCTGCGCTCATAGATGCCGCGGATCATGATACCGTCCTCTGCCAGCACCTTTTTCACAAGAGAAAGGATCGTCGGCTTCAAACGATCGATCCCAAGCGCCAGGGATTCCACCACCAGCACGTCGGAGAACTTGTCCACTACCAGCCCCGGCAGCCAGTCTGCTTCCCCGAAGATCAGTCGGCAGCATCCTGTGTCTACGGTCGCTTTACGATATTCCCATGCGTTGCGCACCCGCTTTTCCAGAAATTCTTCTGTGATCTCATGTTCTTTTCTGCGGCTCATCACCCGGATTGTAATTTTTGAACGGGTATTGATAAAGCCCCATCCCAAAAAGAAACCATCAAAATCCTTTACCGCCAGAATATCTCCGTTTTCATAGTCTCCTCTCAACGCGATCGATCTCGTTGTCGTAAACCCAGGCGCCGCCGCTTTTAAGCGTGCGTCCTTCGCCCTTCTTCAGAATGGCTTCTGCGTACATATTTCCTCACAATCTGCCGCATGGCGGCTCCGAAAACGCTGACGCGCTGCACAGACTTTTTTGCAGTGCTCCACCGGCTCGGCAATTTTATTATAGTATGAAATTCTATTCGGATGTATAATAAGTCTGTCCGAAAAATATAACATTTTGAAACTAAAAGAAAGGACTCCTATGCCGATTTATTTTCGCAACGCCCCGGTGCGTGAACCCTTTATCTACGATTCCATCGGAAACCACTGGCTACAGGATGCGACCTCGCGTCCAAACGGCTACCCTTTCTATCACTATTTACAGACCGAATCCGGCTGCGGGCGGATTACCATTCAGGGAAAATCTTATCTGCTTCATGAACAGGAAGGCGTTCTGATCGCTCCCTCCATCCGACACTCTTATCTGGCCCAGACTCCGGAGTGGTACACCTGCTTTTGTACCTTTTCCGAACAGTCGAAGGCAGTATTTCCAAAATCCTGAACAACCGGCCGATTCTTTTTACCACAAAAGAGCAATGTCGGAATATACGCGCGCTGCTGCAGGATGCCATACAGGTTTTCGAGCATCCGCCGGTCAACATTCCGGCGCTCTCCGTCAACTGTTATCAGGTGCTTTTACAGTTTTCGGATGTCCCGGACGGTCAGAAGCTTCTTTCTGATCCGCTGTATCTGCGCTATGTTGCTCCGGTCATCGAAGAAATAGAAACCTGCTACAGTCTGCCCCTCACAGTGGCCCAGCTGAGTCGTCAGGTATTTGTCACGCCCCAATATCTATCACGGCTGTTTCAGCGTTTTCTGGGCTGCTCGGTCTACGAATATCTGATGACCTGCCGCATCAACCGTGCCAAAGAGCTTCTGCTGACAGCACCGCGGATGGAGGTGCAGGAAATCGCTGCGCAGACCGGCTTTTCCGATCCGAGTCACTTTATCGCCATGTTCCGCAAAAATACCGGACGGACACCGTTAGAGTTTCGAAAGATCAAGTAATGCTGTGACTGGCGTTTTTACCTCAGTCCATTGAGCTTTTCCCGATCCATCTGAAACGGATAGTTTTTTGAGCTTCGCGGGAGGGTTGGAAAGCAGATCATTCATGGTGCGCTCCCAGAGCTCACGGAAATTTTTTCTTCTCCGATCAGACTGTAAATATAGGCCTCGAAGCTCTGATGACTGCCAAAACCAAGCAAAGTCAGAACGCGCATCGCCTCTTCCTGGTCACCGTAGCAGCGCAGAAAGCCCGGCAGAAACATGCCAACCGCTTTGCCGTGGGGCGTTCCCAGTTCGCAGGTTACGCGATAGCTCAATCCGTGGGGCAGACTCGTACCGGTATGGAAATCGCCATACCTCCAAGGGTGCATGCCTGCATAAGAAGCTCCCTCTGCGCTTCGCCGATTTCATAGGAAGCGAGCGCATCCTTTACCTTTGCAAAGGTCCGCAGACCCATCTCGCTGTAGACACGGCTGTAGGGCGTAGCGTTCGTGTTTAAATGGCTCTCCACCAGATGTGCTAACGTATCCACCGCCGTGTTGATACAGCCGGTTTTGGAAGCAGTCTGCAGATACGTAGAATCCACCAATGCAAGCTCTGGGAAAATATGGTGGCTGATGCTCTGTTTTACCAGCTCACCCGCCTTGGCTTCTGTGGAAGTCTCCGAAGCTGCCGCCGTAGTCAGTTCTATTTTCGGCATCACGATTCTCGTTAAGATCGCATACGGTGTAACCTCCGAACCGGTTCCTGCTGTCGTCGGTACTGCCGCGACCGTCAGGGCTTTATTTGCCGCCTGTTTGACCGCTGCATCTGTTTCATATAAAAAGTCTGCTTTTTTCTCCGGGTTGGCGATCATCAGCGCAATTGCCTTAGAAGCGTCCATGGGAGAACCGCCGCCGATTCCGATCACAAAATCGACCTTTTCCGAAAGCCCCAGGGCAGTCGCCCGCATCACAGTTTCCACCGAAGGATTTTCCTCGATTCCGTCAAAAATCACATAGGGCACTTGCTCGCGGTTCAGCGCATCCTCCACGTCCTGCAGGGAACCGTTTACACGGGAAGAATGCTTTCCCGTTACAAGCAGTGCTTTTGTTCCCAGCGCCGCCAGCTCCTGGCTGTGCTGCCGGACACAGCCTTTCTCGTTATAAACCTTTGTTGGCATGTATAATTTCATTGCAATTCCTCCATTCTAAGACGTGCATAAGCATACTGCTCTGTTTCTGCAATACAGCGCCGCACCCTTTCTTCTGTCGCAGGATCTTCAAAATTCAGCTCTAAAAAACGCTTTTTATAATAGCCCTGTTTCAGCACGATTCGCAGGCTTTCTGCAAAATTCAGATCAAAGAAAAAGCTAAGAAAGCTGACCCAGACATCCAGCCCGGTTTTTCGTTCCTGTTTTTTGATGCAGTAATGACCCAAAATGCTCTCATATACCACATCTGAAACTGCTTCCTGGCCCACCTGCTCTGCGGAAAAACCGGTGGTATCTACAGGATCCTCCTGGGCAAACACCCGGAAAATATCGCATTTGTCCGCATCCCGGATTAACTTCGCAAAAAGCAGCGTCTTTTCATCCAGGCCATCCTCAATCGTAAGGCGGTTATGGTTTCCAATGGCCGTCAAAACCTGCTCTCTTTCCCTGGCAGAAAGCTCACCCAGAAAATCGCCCTGCCGCAGGATTTCGCACCCTAACTGCGCGTGGTCGATGCTTTTATAATCCAGAAACGTGTGATAGCGCTTCAGCTGCTCAAATCTTCCGATATCGTGATATACCGCACACAGATACGCCAGCTCTTGTCACTTTCCGAAAGTAGGAGCGCCGCTGTAAGCTGTTCCATCACCTCCGTCACCCTTTGCGTATGAATAATTTTTAGTTTGATCCTGGTATCACTTCCGTCGTCATAGGCAGACGTATATTCCAGAAATTTCTGCATAGCATCCATTTTTCGTCTCCATTCTGTAAGCGCATGGCAGTGGCTCTACAGCATTTTCCACATATGGTCCAGTTGCCCGCAGCATGCCGTGATGCCTGCGCTTTTGTTTCTTTTATTCAATTCCGGCGGCACTGCTGCCTCAGCTTTCTCTCCGCAGCGATTCAAACACTGTATCGTAATGCTCCGACATTTCTTCAAAGTTATTCAGCAGCTGTTCCAGCACCCGGTAAAACGTCTGCAAATCCTCCGGCGCGATATTTTTGTCCGCATTTTCCTGTACCAGCCCAATGACCTGACGGATTTTGGCGGTCTGCAGGCTGCCCTGCTCTGTCAGAACATAGCGGGCGCGGTAACGTCCCGGCTCTCCTTGTTTTTTCCACCATTCCGGCTGCGATCAGCTCCGAAAATGTCCGGGAAATCAGCGCCGGGTCAAGGTCACAGGCCGCTGCCACCTCTGCAAACTGAAGTCCCTCCGAATGTCCGCTCAGCGCGTACAGCACCGCCGTGTGTGCAGCCTTTAATCCTACCATCCCCATTCCAGCTGTTTTGACTGCCTGTACTTTTTTATTCATTCTGGAAAGAGAAAGGGTAAATTTCAAAAAACGGTCATCCTTCATGGCTCTCATTTCCTTTCCCCAGATGTTTTGCATATTCCTGTCCTTCCCGGACATAATGGGCTGCATTTTCCAGATTGGAGGTGATTTCCGCTTCCGTTACACTGCGGATGATTTTGGCAGGGCTTCCATAAACCAGTGAGCCCTCCGGAATCTGCATATTCTGCGTCACCAGCGCTCCTGCTCCAACGATACAATTTTTGCCGACGGACGCGCCGTTTAAGATAATTGCACCCATTCCAATCAGTGTATTGTCCCCAACGCTGCAGCCGTGCACAATCGCGCTGTGCCCGATCGTGACATTTTTTCCCACAGTCACGCTGTAGCCCCTGTCCACATGAATGACGCAGTTATCCTGCACATTCGTACCTGCACCGATCGATACGCTGCCTGCTCCGGCACGCACGGTTGCGTGGAACCAGATACTGCAGTTTTCTGCGATCGAAACGTCCCCATATATGTCTGCACTGGGCGCAATAAACGCCGACGGGTCAATGTCCGGATTTTTCCACATCTGATTTGCCCCCTTCTTAAACAATGCGCTTTATTCATTATCTGCTTGCGCTCATTGTAGCATAAAATCCCCGACTTTGGCTTATTTTTTCATTTCCGTGAAAAAGCTCAAGAAATTCTACGAATTGCGGGTTGTCAATTCCTTTTTTTCCCGTTATACTCTTTTTTCGGGACATAGTCTTTGCGGATTGTGAGGGCACGGAAGCACGAAGCAATCCGATATCAACACTCAGAATTCAGAAAGTACAGAGAGAACAATATGAGTATTTTAAACGTAGAACATCTGTCTCACGGCTTTGGCGACAGAGCCATTTTCCATGACGTTTCCTTCCGTCTTTTAAAGGGTGAGCACATCGGCTTAATCGGCGCAAACGGCGAGGGAAAATCCACCTTTATGAACATCATCACCGGTCGCCTGCAGCCCGATGAAGGTAAGGTCGAATGGTCCAAAAATGTCCGCGCCGGTTATCTGGATCAGCACACTGCCCTTGAAAAGGGCATGACCATCCGTCAGGTACTGACCTCTGCCTTTTGATTTTTTGCTGGATATGGAACAGGAATTAAACGGGATTTATGAAAAGATGGGCGAAGCAGACGAGGATACCATGCAGCAGCTGATGGAGGACGCCGGAACGCTGCAGGAGCTTTTGACTGCACACGATTTTTATATGATCGATTCCAAGGTTGAGGAGGTTGGCCGCGCCCTCGGTCTTTCCGAAATCGGTCTGGACAAGGATGTTTCCGAGCTGTCCGGCGGTCAGCGTACTAAAGGTACTTCTTGGGTAAGACTTCTGTTGGAGAAACCGGACATCCTGCTTTTGGACGAGCCCACCAACTATCTCGATGTTTCTCATATCGAATGGCTCAAACGGTATTTAAATGATTATGAAAACGCTTTTATCCTGATTTCTCATGATATTCCGTTCTTAAACAGCGTCGTCAACCTGATCTACCACATGGACAATCAGCAGCTGACCCGCTACGTAGGCGATTATGACAAGTTCCAGGAGGTTTATGCGATGAAAAAAGCGCAGCTGGAAGCCGCCTATAACAAGCAGCAGAAAGAAATTGCAGATTTGAAGGATTTCGTTGCCCGCAACAAGGCGCGTGTTTCCACCAGAAACATGGCGATGTCCCGTCAGAAAAAGCTGGACAAAATGGATGTAATAGAACTGCAGGCTGAAAAACCGAAGCCGGAGTTCAATTTTAAAGAGGCACGCACGCCCGGCAGATATATTTTCCAGACGTCCGACCTCGTAATCGGTTATGACGAGCCGCTGTCCAAGCCGCTGAATCTGTCCATGGAACGCGGCTCCAAGATCGTCATCACCGGTGCAAACGGAATCGGTAAACAACTCTGCTGAAGAGCATCCTCGGTCTGATCGATCCCCTCTCCGGCAGCGTAGAGCAGGGAGATTATCTGGAGATCGGCTATTTCGAGCAGGAAATGAGTCAGGATATTTCCACAACCTGTATCGAGGAGATCTGGAAGGAGTTTCCGGGCTACAGCCAGTATGAGGTGCGTTCCGCCCTCGCAAAATGCGGCCTTACAACCAAGCATATTGAAAGTCTTGTCAAAGTCCTGTCCGGCGGTGAACAGGCAAAGGTGCGTCTCTGCAAGCTGATCAACCGTCCCTCCAATGTACTGTCCTCGACGAGCCCACCAACCACCTCGATGTGGATGCCAAGGACGAATTGAAGCGTGCACTGATCGCATATCGCGGAAGCATTCTGATGGGTATGCCATGAGCCCGAGTTCTATGACGGGCTCGCAGATACGGTCTGGGACGCTTCCAAATGGACGACACGAACTGTGTGACAAAAAGGACAGCACGACACGCAATATGATAACATGGCTTAGCG
>VOFC01000033.1_pt1 | contig 26000 bp, 39 predicted proteins | sample 5384161 | NCBI WGS metagenome assembly VOFC01 (sample SAMN12384722, study PRJNA508395) | human gut metagenome | isolation source: healthy gut B | host: Homo sapiens | reverse complement strand
GCGGCGGAATTAAAGGAAATCGGAAAACGATTAAAAGATTTCGGCGTAGACGGATATCTGCAGCATTTTGCAAAAAAATCAGCGAGAAACTATTTTGACGGATGCTTTGGATGGGGAGGACTGGGAGAGACTTTCTATACAGAAATCTTCCCGGAAAGAGGAACAGTATTGTGTTCCTTGATCCGTTCCCTGTATTATGATAACACGGAAGATACGCTGTACCGGTATCAGGCGCTGTTTCGGCAGATTTTGTGGTATATGGTACTGGTTCTTGTCCCTTTTTTCTGTATTTACGAAAAGACCCTGGACAAAAAAACGCCAGGTTGCAGTGCTGTCAGTGCTGGGACTGATGCTTTATCTGCAGATTTTTGAGGCACATGCAAGATATCTGTATACATTTGTCCCGATTTTCGTGTTCCTTGCGACAGAGGGAATCGACAATCTGAGAGAATATCTGAACCAGAAATCAGAACGCAGGGTTAAAAAATGAGAAAATTCGATAAAATTATAATTGGTGCCGGATTGTATGGATGTTATGCTGCAAATCTGTGCGGGAAACGTAACGAAACGGTTCTCGTTCTGGAATATGACGAAGCACCGTTTCAGCGGGCAACATATATCAACCAGGCAAGGGTACATATGGGATATCATTATCCGAGAAGCCTTTCGACTGCAATGAAATCCGCAGGATATTTTCGGAGATTTGTAGAGGATTTTTCCTTTTTTGTATTCATGATAAATTTGATCAGATTTACGCGACTTCGGAAAAGTTTTTCGTGGACGAATGCGGTGGAATTCGTAGAATTTTGTAAAGCTGCCGGGATCCGTTGCGAAGAAGTGTCTGCGGCCAAATATTTCAATCCGGGAATGTGTGATGGTGCCTTTCTGACAGAAGAATATACCTACGATGCGAAAATCCTCGGGGCGTATTATCAGGAACAGCTGGAAAAACAAAAAAATGTCGAAATTCAGTACTGTGCCAGAATTGACCGGATCACAAAGACAGAAAAAATCATTTGTAATTCGTCTGGAAGATGGAACAGAATATGAAACTTCTTTTGTGTTAAACGCGTCCTATGCTTCCGTGAATCAGATCCTGCAAAAACTGGAGAATGTCGGGACAGAAAAGTTCAAAATAAAATATGAACTGTGTGAAATTATTCTCTGTAAACCGACAGAGAAGTTAAAACCGATCGGTCTGACTGTGATGGATGGTCCGTTTTTTTTTTTCAATCATGCCGTTTGGATGCACAGGACTGCATTCTCTGACCTCAGTTACGTTTACACCGCATGTCACTTCATACGAGGAATTGCCGACATTTTCCTGTCAAAAAGGATTGGAAAGCGGAGAAAATTCCTGCACGCCCGGGCATCTGGGAAATTGTTCTGAGTGCCCGCATAAACCGGAATCCGCCTGGATGTATATGTCGCAGCTGGCGAATAAATACATGAAAGCAGAGTACGGATATACCTATCAGCAGTCATTATATTCGATGAAGCCGATCCTGAAATCGTCAGAGGTGGATGATTCCAGGCCGACTGCAATCAAAGTGCTGAGTGAAAGACCGACGTTTATCAGTGTGTTGTCTGGAAAAATCAATACAGTATATGATCTGGATACATATTTATAGGGATGAAAAATGGAAAACAGGGTTAAACAGAAAAAATTTGTTTCATTGGTTTTATATTTACACAATACACAAAATGAGGTAGTACCTTTTTTTCAAAAGGTGTTTCCGGTGTTTCGGGACAATTTACAAATTTTGAAATTGTATGTGTAAACGATGCCTGTACGGATGGTACCATTGGCGTCTTAAAAGAATATCTGGAAGAAAATCATTGTTCGAAATGGTCAATATTATTCATATGAGTTTTTTTCACGGACTGGAAAGCGCGATGAATGCGGGCAGGGATCTTGCAATTGGAGATTTTATCTATGAGTTCGACACGGCTTATGTGGATTATCCTTCGGAGCTGATTATGGAAGTTTATGATAAGCTTCTGGAAGGCAATGATATTGTATCGGCAGGGACAAGGGATCATGTCGAATGACATCCGGGTTCTTTTATTTTTTGCTACAATAAAACGAGCAGAGGAAGAGGAAAAAATCGGACGGAAACTTTTCGGATTGTTTCAGGCGTGCAATCAACCGGATCAAATCCATCGGGCAGTATATTCCATATCGAAAAGCAGTTTATTCCAATTGCGGATTAAATACTGCCGTTATGAATTACCGTTCTCTGGAAAAAGGAAAGAGAAAAAAACCAATATGTGGGAGAGAGATTTTCCCTGGCATTCGATTCTTTTATTTATTTCACAAATGCGATGGAAACGGTTTCAGCAGTAATATGCGGCATCTTTTTTATTGTTGTCTGTCGGAATGGGAATTTTTTGTCGCAAAGGACCTGATTTTTCATAATGCGGTGGTGGAAGGATGGATTTCTACCATGAGCTTTATGGCATTGGGATTTTTTGGCGTATTTGCCTTTACTGACGATTATTTTGAAATATTTGTCTGTAATGCTGAATTTGATTTTTAAAAACAGAGATATCTGATTATGGATATTGAAAAAGGTGGTAAAAGGATGAAGCAGGACGTACTGAGTATCAATTTGTTGTTTCCGGTATTGAATGAACGGCTGAGACTGGAAAACGGGATCGAACGTTCTATGGCTTATTTAAAAGAAAATGTAACGATACCATACCAGTTGACAATCCTGGATAATGGTTCGGAGGATGAAACACCAGAAATCGGCAAAGCCCTTGCAGCAAAATATCCGGAAGTGAGCTATGTCAGAGTAGGGGAACGCGGCGTTGGCGTTGCATTTCGAAAAGGAATTTCCATCAACACCTGTAATTTGGTTGGGTACATGGATATTGATCTTTCCACAGATTTAAAATATCTCGGGAAAACGATCGAAATGTTTCAGAACGATCCGAATTTACAGTATGTAAACGGAAGTCGGTTCAGCAAAGAATCTGATACAAAGGGACGGAAATGGTATCGGAAGATCACGTCCATGGGACTTGTACTTTTGTTAAAAACACTGTTTCATATGAAAGCGACCGATGCGGTCTGCGGGTTCACTTTCTCTGAGAAAAAGAAGCGGCAGAGCAGCTTGTAAGGGAAAAGCAGTCAGGATAACGGCTGGTTTTATACGATTGAATTTTTACTCCGCGCGGAACGGGATGGAATGAAAATTTATGATATGCCGGTCGAATGGCAGGAAGACTACAATACGACGGTAAAAGTGTGGAAAACGATCAAGAATTATCTGATTCAGATGTACCATCTGAAAAAGGCATTTCGTCAGGAAGATAAACTCAGAAAATAAACGACTGAGGTACAAAACCGGAAGGATGGAGAGAGAACACTATGCTCAAAAGAATTGATTTAACGAGAGATTATCAGAAACATAAGGCAGAGTATCTGGAAGCCATTCAGAAAGTGTGTGAGGATACCGCATTTTCCGGTGGAAAGTATGCGGATGAATTCGATAAAGAATTTGCACAGTATTGTGGAGTTCCCTATGCGTCGGGTGTAAATAATGGAACCTCTGCGCTGCATTGTGCGATGGTTGCACTGGGAATCGGAGAAGGGGACGAAGTGATCGTTCCTGCCAATACCTATATTGCGACTGCCTGGGGTGTGACTTATACGGGGGCGACTCCGGTATTTGTGGATTGTACTGCGGATACCTGGGAAATAGACCCGGATAAAATCGAAGAAAAGATCACAGAGAAGACGAAAGCAATTATTGGTGTACATTTATATGGACAACCGTTTGAATTTAACAAGGTAAAAAGAAATAGCTGACAGACATCATCTGTATGTAGTGGAAGACTGTGCGCAGGGACATGACGCTTTATATGAGGGGAAAATGGTTGGAACGCTGGGAGATCTCGGATGCTTTAGCTTTTATCCTGGAAAAAACCTGTATGCGTTTGGAGAAGGCGGAAGTGTAACCGGCTATCGAAAAGAGTACTTCGATACGATCGAAATGATGAAAAATCAAGGTTGTACAGTGCGTTATTATCATGACATGATCGGATATAATTATCGACTGGAGGGCATCCAGGGAGCAGTGCTGAGTGTCAGCCTGAAATATCTGCCGGAATGGACTGCCCGCAGGCGGGAGATTGGATGGCGGTACACAAAGGAAATTACAAATCCGGCGATTACCCTGCAGCATCATCCGGAAAATACGAATCCGGTCTTCCATATGTTTGAGGTGGAGGTGGAGGATGACCCGGAACGTTTTCTGGCTTATATGGCAGAGAAGGGAATTGAGTGCAACCGGCATTACCCGGTGCCCTGCCATTTGCAGAATGCTTATAAGCATCTTGGTTACCAGGTTGGAGATTGTCCGAACGCGGAGTATCTGGCATCCCATTGCGCGACGTTGCCGTTGTTCCCGGAAATGACGGACGAGGAAGTTGAAATGGTAATCCGGGCTTGTAATGCGTATCAGACCACCTGAAACAGATTCTTATGACACCAGACCGTATAGTACCTGAAAACAGGGCAGGCAGGAACAGATTGTCCTCTTGCCTCAAAAGTGGTATACTTCTCGTATAATGGGGAATTCTGCATTTTGGAAGATTTTCCCGTATGGAAAACTAAAACACAAGGAGTGCCGGAGTTTTGGCAGTGACAGATAGAATGGAGTTAAAAACACAGAAAAAGCTGCATTGACAGTCAATGAGCTTTTATACCTGATTTTCTTCGGTGTGATGCTGTTTTTCAAAGGGAATGGGCTGGTACGATGGGATGCGTCCGTATCAGCTCTGTCTGCTGATCGGAATGGGATGCCTTGGGCTGAAACTGATTCTGACAAAATATACGCCGTGGCAGCTTCTGGTCGCAGCGGTGTTCGGCGTGCTCGGCGTTCTGAGCTGGCGCTGCTCTGCGGAAAAGGGAATGCTGACCTGCGTAATGATGTTGATCGGTATGAAAGATGTGCGGATAAAAAAGGTCTTTCAGGTCGGGGCGGTTGTCTGGAGCAGCGTGTTCCTTTATCGAATTCTGGCGTTTCTGATCGGCTGGGACAAAGGCATCCTCCTGGTACATAAAAAGCTCGGAGCCTTTATCTTCCGGTGGAGTATGGGATATCCGCATCCGAATGTATTCCATATTTCCTATGTAATTTTGCTGGCATTTCTGTTTTATCTGTTGCAGCAAAAAGGCAAAAAGCTGTTTGGCTGGATTGTTGCCGCGCTTGTCGGAAACGTACTGATTTTTATCTATTCAGTCAGCTTTACCGGATTTTTTGTTGACCGGAATGTATCTGATGCTGGTGCTGTATTTTGAACTGCGCAGTCAGTTTACGAAGCAGGAAAAAGTGCTGATGCAGTGCGTGCTTCCGGCAGGACTGGCATTTTCCCTGCTGGCGCCGCTGATTCCGGAAGGAAATCAGTTTTATGAAGTGATGAATAAACTGATGAATACCAGACTGCGTCTTTCCAAATATTTTCTAACGCAGGAAAGGATTACACTGTTCGGACAGCAGTTCCAGCTGGCGGATAAAGATCTGAACATGGACAATTCTTATGTGTTTGCATTGATGACCTACGGGGCGGTTGTTTTTGTCCTGTTGATGATCGCCTATTTCTTTACCATCCGGAATCTGGTAAAGGAGAACCGGCGGAAAGAACTGGCGATTACGCTGGGATTTCTGATTGCCGGAATATCGGAGCCGTTTTTGTTCAATACTTCTTTTAAAAATGTTTCCCTAATTTTTGTGGGAAGTTATCTGCTAAACGAGGCAAACCCGATCCGGCGGCAGAACATCGCATGGATTGGAATCTGTACGCTGGTGATCGGAGTCTTCCGAAAAATGCTCCGGCAGAGAAACTGGCAGAAAAATTTTTGCTGGGGCTGAAAAGGATAGGGGCTGCAGCAGGAGAAAAGAAATATTTGATTGCTGTGTTGACCTGCGTTTGTGCCGTGATCGGCGGCACTGCTTTTGGGCTGACGGCGCAGATGCCAAAGGAGTATCTTGTACCAAAGTCGATCTGTGATTATTCGCGGCAGGAAGTCTATTACCTGGACGAGGAAGCAGTTGCAAAAGAGCGGGCAAACGGCTCGGAAGTATTGTATTATATGGGAGAAGAGACACCGATGTTTCGGTTCTCTGGAGTTACTGTAACAGTGGAATGGATGAGGGGTATGATCGGAGCAGCAATCCTGACCGGAGCAGCCGGAACACTGCTTGGAACAGGTATTGCGGAAATTTTAGAAAAAAAGGGCGGAAAAAAGAGCGGACAGTATGAATGAAAAACTGAAATTCTGTAAATTGTTGGGAACAAACATCAATGTCATTACGATGGATGAAACAGTTGATTATATGGATCAGCATCTGGATGAACTGCGTGGAAAATATGTCTGTGTTTCCAATGTGCATACGACGGTCATGGCATTTCGTGATGCAGAATACCGGAAAGTGCAAAACGGCAGTGTAATGAATCTTCCGGATGGGAAACCCCTGTCTATTGTATGTCGGATGCGCGGACATCAGGAGGCGGGACGTGTTCCTGGACCGGATTTGATGCCGAGAATTTTCGAGCTTTCCGAGAAAAAGGGATACCGGCACTATTTTTATGGCAGTACAGAAAAAACACTGCATGCGCTGGAACAGAGACTGCGTGAAAAGTATCCGAAGCTGAATATTGTCGGGATGTATTCCCCGCCGTTTCGACCGCTGACAGAAGAAGAGGACGAGGCGGTTGTAAAACAGATCAATGATACAAAACCGGATTTTATTTGGATTGGATTGGGAGCTCCAAAACAGGAAAAATGGATGGCTGCACATGCCGGAATGCTGCACGGCGTCATGCTGGGCGTAGGGGCAGGCTTTGATTTCCATGCGGGAACGGTAAGACGTGCGCCGGGCTGGATGCAGGAGCTTTGTCTGGAATGGCTGTTTCGGCTGATGCAGGATCCGAAACGCCTGATTCCACGATATATGGATACAAATTTTTCATTTATTCATTATGTCTGGAAAGAAAATAAGCTTTTAAAAAAGAAAAATCAGGAGCTGGTGCATACACCTTCAAGACCGAAGACAGGAATGAAGATCGCAATGATCGGACATAAGCGCATTCCGTCGAGAGAAGGCGGTGTAGAGATTGTTGTGGAAGAGTTGTCTACACGAATGGTTCGTTTCGGGAACCGGGTGGACGCATATAACCGTTCCGGCTATCATGTATCTGGCAAAGAGTTTGATGAAAAACATGGAAAATATTTTCAGGGAATCCAGAATTTTTACGATTCCGACGTTTTCCAGCAGTAAGTTAAATGCGATTGTATATTCTTTTCTGGCAACAATCCGGTCATTGTTCGGGCATTATGATATTGTCCATTTCCATGCGGAAGGACCGTGTATTATGCTTTGGCTGACCAAACTGTTTGGAATCCCGACAGTGGCGACGATTCATGGGCTGGACTGGCAGCGTTCCAAATGGGGAAATTTTGCATCTCATATGCTGAAGCTGGGGGAAAAGACCGCCGCACTCCATGCGGATGAAGTGATCGTATTGTCGCACAATATGCAGGATTATTTTCAGGAGACATACGGTAGAAAAACCCGTTTTATTCCAAATGGAATCAACAGACCGATTTTAAAGGGCGATTCCGAAATTAAGGCAAAGTATGGTCTGGAAAAAGACGGATATATCCTGTTCCTGGCAAGAATTGTACCGGAAAAGGGACTGCATTATCTGCTGCATGCATTTGAACAAATCGAGACGGATAAAAAACTGGTGATTGCGGGCGGCAGCAGCCATTCTCAGGAATACGTACAGGAAATGGTCGATCTGGCGGCAAAAGACAGCCGTGTGATTATGACCGGATTTGTACAGGGGGAAGTGTTGGAAGAGCTGTACTCTAACGCGTATTGTTTTGTACTGCCCAGTGATATTGAAGGGATGGCGCTTGGACTGTTGGAAGCGATGAGCTATGGAAACTGCTGTATTGCAAGCAATATTCCGGAAAATACAGAGGTGGCGGAAGATCATGCCCTGTATTTTGAAAAGGGAAATGAAAGAGATTTGCAGAAACGTTTGGAGGAAGTGCTGGCGCATCCGGAACAGACGCAGAAAAGCACATCAGGAAAATGCAGACTTTATCTGTGGAAAATATAACTGGGATCGGGTGACGGAGCAGACACTGCATCTTTATCAGCATGTGCTCAAGGCACGGGAGAATCAGAAATGAAAGTATTGATTGTCAATAAATTTCTGCATCCGAACGGCGGATCGGAAACCTATATTTTTGAAGTCGGGAAACAGCTTCAGAAGATGGGACATCAGGTAGAATATTTTGGAATGGAGCATGAAGGCCGGGTCGTTTCGAACCGGCTTGATTGCTATACAGGGAATATGGATTTCCATACCGGAAAACTTCAAAAATTACGGTATCCGTTCCAGATTCTCTATTCGACAGAGGCTGCAAAAAAGATCCGGAAAGTGCTGGACGACTTTCGGCCTGACGTGGTTCATGTCAATAATTTCAATTTCCAGCTGACACCATCCATTCTCTACGCGATCCGTAAATATGAGAAACAGACCGGCAGAACGGTTCGGATCGTATACACGGCGCATGATTCTCAGCTCGTCTGTCCAAACCATCTGATGCAAAGACCGTCCGGCAAGCTGTGCCAGGAATGTCTGGGACAGAAGCAGTGGAACTGCACAAAACATAAGTGCATCCACAATTCCCGCGTGAAGAGCCTCTTGGGAAGCGTGGAAGCGAAGATCTATCAGCATAACCATGCGTATCGGATGTTCGATACGGTGATCTGCCCGAGCCATTTCCTGGAAGAAGTTTTGAAGACGAATCCGGATTTGGACGGGAAGACGGTGACGATGCATAACTTTTTGCCGGAGCAGGAGTTATGTCCGGTCAAAAAGGAAGATTATGTTTTGTATTTTGGCAGATTTTCAGAAGAAAAAGGTATTAAAACGTTACTGAAAGCCTGTGAAAAATTAAACGATATTCCTTTTGTGTTTGCAGGAAAAGCGACCGTTGGAAAATGAAGTAAATCAGTTGAAAAATGTGAAGAATATCGGTTTCACGAAGGGAAAGAAGCTTTACCAGACAATTGCAGCGGCGAAGTTTGTTGTCTTCCCGTCAGAGTGGTATGAAAACTGTCCATTTAGTGTAATTGAAGCACAATATTATGGAACGCCTGTTATTGCGTCCAGAATTGGCGGAACGGTTGAACTGATTAAAGAAGGAATGACCGGTGAATTTTTTGAACCGGGGAATCAAAAAGAGCTGGAAGAGAAGATCAGAAATCTTTGGGGAGATTCGGAGCGGCTTGAAGAGTATACCAGAAATTGTAAGGAAACAGATTTTCTGAATCTGGATGAATATTGCGAAAAGCTGCTGCGGATTTATGGCGGTTTAAAAGCCTGAGCAGAACACATTGAGCAGCAATACTTCTACAGTATATGCTTGAAAATGAGGTGCAGTGTGAAAATTTTGATGCTGGTCAACTGGAAAGTTGCCTATGAAAATCAAATACCGGAAGGAAAACAGCCGCCGGACTATGTTGTACCGGGACAGAAATACTGGTTTTTTCGGTATCTGTCGGATGATATTTCCGTAGATGTTGTGGACATCCGTTCGTTTCCCTGGCTGGAGCAATTTGAAAAAGAAAAAATCCGGTTTTATATCTGGCAGACGCTGAAGGTATTGCCGAAATTAAATCAGTATGACCTGGTTTTGTCCCATGGAATGCAGAGTGGGATTGTATTGTGCCTGTGGCGCAGACTGTTCGGACATGGAAAATATAAGCATATCGTGTTTGACATCGGTGGCTTTAACAGCGCGAAGGAAGAAGGAAAAGCGCTGAAGCTGATGCAGTTTGCGAGCAAATCCCTGGACGGTGTGATTTATCATACAAAGAGCCAGATTACCTCAAATGTCCCCAGCCTGAGAGTAGAGGTTGCCTGCTCTACCAGAAGAACTTGAGAAAATAGATAAAAAATCCGATAACAAATGAACCATCCTTGGGGTGGCTTGAAAAAAACAAAGAAGTTAAATATTAACGCAACACCCTAATCAGGAAACTGCTAAAGGTTCACCCTTTATGATGTAGCCTCGCTGTTTCAAAGATTAAGTGCCTGTGAAGTGGAAAGAACTTTTCCTTCCTTCACAGGACGAGATTCAAGAAAACCTTCTGGAGTATATGGCTTTAAATCTGAAATGAGACGAAGGATTTCCTGTTCTAAAATGGAGTTCATCCATGTTCTGTTTTTGAAATGGCACCATCAACAGCAGCTTGTGTCTGTGAGGAGTTTGCATCCATGTGAAAGAGGTCACAAAATATGTTCCATTTGGCATCTTTACGGTCGGTTTTGTTGCCTTTCATAGGTTTTGTGTATTTGGGATGGGACAAAGTAACCCAAAGATTGTGTTGCTCTAAAATGTTAAAAACAGGGATCCAGTACTTACCAGTTGATTCCATGCAAACATCTTTACAGTTGTACTTTGCAAGCCAGTCACACAGCTCATTCAATCCTTTTGTAAAGGAAGAAAAGCGAGCCTGCTTGTACTCTGTACGATTGTTGGAATCAGTGATGCCGATACAGGCATAGATCCATGTTTTGTGGACATCAAGTCCACAACAGTTGAACTTAAAAATTTTAAAAGACAAGAAACTACCTCCTGGTATTTATAGTTATAAAACTGACAGTGACTGGTCATCCGGCGAGATCGAGTCGACTTCGGAAGAGATAAGTTTACGGGCTACAGTTATGCGCCACTCATTGATGCCTTAACGGATGACCGACAACAAATATTTATACGAGGTCGCCGCTATACAGCCCCGCCACTGGAAAGATCTGTTTAACCTAACAGCAATGGAAAACAGTTTACCATCGTGCAGACAGAAAATACTTTATAACTTTGTTTGGAGTTACATTTAACAGAAGGCAGGTTAAACATGGAAAACCGGAATTTGAGACATTTAAGAACTTTGTTTGTGGGAGCCGTTTTTAAAAGACAGGTTCCAAAAAAAAAAGCTGGATGTATTACGGGAATGGAAGAAAATCCGATGATAACTCAGGTTAAATGGAAGAATTTAATCTAAGAAAACAGGTTCAAAACTGATAAAAGATTTACGGAAGATGGATTGGTAAAAGAAAGGGATCCAATAGAAGTGGAAAGTGGGTTGCTAAAGAAATGATGGAATCTGCTAAAGCCTCTTGTGCATAATTGTACCGGTTTACAATGGGAGCGCTATATAAAACGCTGCGTGGATTCCCTGCGGGGACAGACACTGCAGAATATTGAGATCATTCTTGTAGATGATGGATCGAAAGACAACAGCGGCCGCTTGTGCGATGAGTTTGCACAGCAGGATCCGAGAATCCATGTGATCCATAAACAAAAATGCGGGACAGGGTCTGGCGAGAAATGACGGGTTGAATATTGCGAAAGGACGTTATGTCCTGTTTATCGACTCGGATGATTTTATTGAACCGGACACCTGTGAAAAGCTGTCAGACCGGATGGAACAGGAGGAGCAGATCTGTGCAGCTTCGGCTATCAGATCGAGACGCCGCAGGGAGAGCTGTTTACCGGGCGCAGTTAAAAGAACAGTGCTACGAAAACGAAGCGATCCGAAAGCGCTTTGTGCTTCATTTTTTTGGAGACTCGGCAGATGATGAGGAAATGCGGGGTGTTTCCGCATGTATGACGATGTTTCGTAGAAGTGTGATTGAAACAGTAAAAATCCGCTTCCGTTCGGAGCGGAATATTTCAGCGAAGATACGATTTTCAATCTGGATTTCTGCCTGCTTGCAAAAAAGGCGGTGATCGATTCGGGTGTTATTATCATTACTGCCAAAATGAAGCATCGTTTTCTCATGCGTACCGCCCGGATCGGTTTCACCTGACAGAAGTGCTGGCAAACGTTTTAAAAGAATATGCAGGACGTTACGGTATAGAAAGAGAGACGCAGGAACGAATCCGAAGGATGGTATGGGTCAGCCTGATGGAATGCGTGAAGCAGGAAGTAAGACGAATCGGAGAGGTTCCGTGCAAAACGGTAAAAAAACAGATAGAAACCTATTGTAGCAGCGAGCTTGTAAAAGATGCGGTGAATGGACTGGATGCAGGAAAATTTGGCACTGCGCAGAAAATCTTTTTGTGGGCAGTAAAAGGACAGCGGACAGAAGCGGTGATTTTACTCGCATGGCTGCGAAATCGGAAAGGATTATAGGGAATAGTGATGAAAAGTGGAAAAGTACTGGTCAGCGTAGTGATGTCGGTTTATAATGATGAACAGTATCTGAAAGAATCGCTGGACAGTATTTTTGCTCAGACGATACAGGATTTTGAACTGATTATTGTGGATGACTGTTCGACAGACCGAACGGTTGAAATCATAGAAAATTATCATGATGATAGAATCCGTTTGATTCGAAACACAGAGAACAGAGGATTCACCAGAAACTTAAATACAGCGCTCGAATATGTGCAGGGCACTTATATCGCCCGGATGGATGGCGACGATAAGAGCAGACCGGAACGGTTTGAAAAACAGATCGCATATCTGGAACAGCATCCGGAGTTGATGTTGATTAGCTGCAGGACGCATATGTTTGGCGAAGAAGATCTGATCTCGCAGATTCAGGGAACACCGAAACAGCTGCAGGCGATGATGCTGATTCGGCCTGTATTGGCACATCCTGGTTTTATGATGCGCGGGGAGCTGATTACACAGGAAGGCTTTCCGGTATGATGAATCTTACCGTTCCGCCCAGGATTATAACTTTGCAGCGAGAGTTGCAAAAAAATTCGGAATCGGAGTGACGCCGGACATCCTTCTGGACTACCGGGTTCATAAAAACAGGTTTCCAGTAAAAAAAGCGGCGAACAGACGAATAATGCAGCCGAGTACGCAGCATGCAGCTGGAATGGCTGGACATTTCACTGGATGAAAAGCAAAGAGATGTGCTGGAAACCTGGGCAAAGAAATCAAAAACGCTGCCCTGGAGGATTATCGACAGGCAGCGAAGCTGATTCCGCTGTTTCTGAGCAGAATCAAAAACAAAGATTTATGCACAGAAAGAGCTGGAAGAGGAACTGAAGAAGCTTTTATACCAGTGGATGATCCGGAGTAAGTCGGTGAAAGCGATCGCACAGACATTCGGAATCTGCGGCTTTTCTCTGAAAAACTGCAGACTGATTGTATCGAAGCTGGCTGAGACACTGCGATATAAAGTGAGCAGGGAGTATTAAATGAAAAAAGATACCCTGATATAATTGGGAATTTGTATAAATAAAGATTGTGACCTGATGTTTTGATTTCTTATTAAAATTAAAAATAAGTGGTTGGGGATGAAATATATGGATATAAAAAATATATAAAAAATATCTATAATGGATTTTATGAAATATTTATAGAAGGAAATGATAAAAAGCATTTGCAAAAAATTTATAGATGAAAAACAGTGGGAAAAAGAAAATACTATATATTATGTGATCAGTTGTGAAAAATTGCCTTTCTTGGGGTTGTTCGGATATGTTGAAATTATATTGGCAATGGCAAAAATATGCACTGGAAAGAGATATGGTGCCGGTTGTTGATTTTAAAAAAATTATCCGAATTTTATCTGGAGTCAAATGAAATAGGGAAAATCAATGCTTGGGAACTGTTCTTTTCAACAGTTTACGAAGAAGACACTCGATGAAATATATGAAAACTGTAAGTATATAGTTGGAAATCATATGGATATCGATTGGAGTAATTTGCCGAATATTCGTGGCGTAAAAAGAAGAGATATTGGAACCTACTGGAAGGTTATGTATCAGAATTATATCAAGTTTTCGAAAGAAGCAGAGAAATATTGTCAGAAAGAGTATGATGCGTTACTGAAAGGAAAAGAAGCTGAGACATTAGGGAGTTCTGGTAAGAGGAACAGATATTAAACTTTTAAAGGCCATGCATTACAGCCTTCTTTGAGCAGGTAGAAGAAAAATTAGAAAAATACTGAAAAAAGATCATCGATTTAAATATCTGTATCTGAGCCACAGAAGAAAAAAGAGTGAAGATTATTTAAAAGAAAAATTTCCGGGGATGGTGATTACAAATAAAAGGACTTATTATGACACTCTGACTATCAGAAGGGATTATCTTATGTTGACCTTGATGGAATAAAAATAAAATATGACAGAGGAATGGAATATTTGTCTTCTATGAATTTGTTATCGAAGTGCGGAGGATTGACAGCAGGACAGTGCGGTGGAAGTTTTGCTGCGTTCTATATGAATGGCGGAAAATACAGATGTACATATTTTTGGGACATAGGTGTCGTTGAGTAAAATTTGAAATTTTTGCAAATAGGTAATATGTATGAAAATTATGATTATGTCAGATGTTGTTCCGCCGGCATCTGAAAGAAATGAATATACAGACGGAGCAATAGAAAATTAGTATCATATGAATTTCGTAAAAAGCTTCAAGAAGCAACCTTTAATATTGTCAATCTTGAATGTCCCTTGACAAAGGAAAGTGTTCCGGGCTGTGAAATGGGGGTCTAGTTTAAAGGCATTTCCTGAAAACAATAGAGGCTTTGTATAAGATCCCAGGATTGGTTGTTAATTTGGCAAATAATCATATTCGGGATTATGGTTCTCGCGGAGTTTTAGATACGATAAAAGTTTTGGAAGAGTATCATATTCCGTATTTAGGAGCAGGAAGTGATCTGGAACATTCCAATAAAAGTCTTATTCTGGAAAGTGGACAGTATAAAATTGGCTTGTATTCCTGTACGGAACATGAATTTTCCGTTGCTGGGAAACATAGTGCAGGGGCACATCCTGTTGAGGAAGGGGAAGATATTTTCGAACTGCAGAAATTAAAAAAGCAAACAGATTATGTAATCTGTCTTTATCATGGCGGAGTTGAATTTTTTATCCATATCCGACACCGGAGATGCAGGCACGATTACGCAGATATATATATGCCGGAGCAGATCTGGTTGTTAGTCAGCATAGCCATTGCATTGGATGTACTGAAAAATATCATGGCGGAGAACTGGTTTATGGACAGGGAAATTTTCTTTTGGCGAGCGACCGGAGGTCGAAGAAAATATTCAGGATCAGGATGCATGGAAAAGAGGGATGGTATTGCAAGTTGATCCGGAAGAGAAAACATGTAAAATATTTGTTTTATTGTAATAAAGATGGTATATTAGACTGGGATCAGGGAACAGAGATGCAGGAAGAACTGCAGAAGCGAAATTCGTTGTTACAAACCCCCGGATTTCTGGAGAAAGAGTGGATAAAATACTGTGCGCAGCAGATTGGTTATATGGAAATCTTTTTAAGAAGCGTTTCTCTGAGAAAAAAAATTCCATGGAAAAGCAGATTGAAACGGGCTGCAGGTATTTTAACGGGGAAAGATACTCTTACAGAGAAAGAATATCTCAGAATATATAATTATTTAACATGTGAAGTACATCAGGAGTTGTTGCGAACGAACTGCAAGGCGGAAATTGAAAAAGAGGAATATGGGATGTTTCGATTGATCAGTTGGTTGATTTATGAATTTACAAGTCAGCAGAAAAGGGAATCTTCTGACTATTTATGGATGGTATATGAAAAAGTAAAATATTCTCAGAAAAAGTGGATACGAAATCTGTATGGATGTATTCTGCATCGTATTTTTCGAGAAAATGGGGCAAATATTCCGATCGAAACGGAATTTGAAGGATATCCGGTATTTCCGCATGGACCGAGTGGGGTATATATTTCGCAGGGCGCGAAAATTGGGAAAAATTGTGTAATTTTTCAACAGGTTACAATAGGATCCAATATGCTAAAAGACAGCAAGGGATTTGGCGCACCGGTAATTGGGAATGACGTTTATATTGGAGCGGGAGCCAGAATTATTGGCAATGTTCGAATCGGTAATCAGTGCAGAATTGGAGCAAATTGTGTTGTGACAAAGGACGTGCCGGATCGTGCGACAGTTGTTTTGGCGAAACCGAGAGTATTTATTCATGAAGAGGAAAGAGATAATTCTTTTCAGAAAGATATCGGGAGAAATTGAATGAATTTATATGAAAAGAAGCTTAAATTATTTATTTAATCATTTTGGAAAAGCGATGCCGGATTCAGTTTTATTGAGAGTTCGTTATCGCATCGTATTTCATAAACCGCTTCATTTGAAAAAATCCCAAAACGTTTAATGAAAAAATACAGTGGCTGAAGTTATATGACAGAAATCCGGAATATCATGAGATGGCAGATAAGTATGCTGTTCGGGAATATATCCGTAAAAAACTTGGAAGTAAATATCTGATTCCATTGCTGGGAGTGTGGCAGAAGGCGGAAGATATCGATTTTAAAAGCCTGCCGGATCAGTTTGTGTTGAAATGTACGCATGATTCTCAAAGCATAGTTATTTGCCGTGATAAAGCTGAATTGAATAAGAAAGAGGCCGTAAGACATCTTGGAGACGCATTAAAGATCGATTATTCAATGCTTGGACGGGAATGGGCTTATCATGGAATCAAACCATGTATTGTTGCAGAAGAATTGCTGACGGATGAATCCGGAGATGATTTAAAAGATTACAAAGTTTTTTGTTTTAATGGGGAACCGAAGTTTATACAGGTCGATTATGATCGGTTTAAAGGACATAAGCGAAGATTGTATACCGTAGACTGGGAATTGATGCAGACAAAAATTACATATCCGGATGATGAAGATCTGATTATGCCAAAGCCGTTTTTCCTGGATGAATTGCTGGAAATGAGCAGAAAACTATCAAAAGATATTCCATTTTTAAGGGTGGATTGTTATATTACAGAAAAACAGATTTATTTTGGAGAGCTTACGTTTTATCCTGGATGTGGTTTTGAGCCGATTACACCGGATACAGATGATACAGTATGGGGAGAATGGCTGAAGCTTCCGAAAGGGATAGAAAAATGATAATTATAGAAGTAGCAGGCGGGCTGGGAAATCAGATGTTTCAGTATGCCCTATATCAGAAATATCTGCATATGGGGAAACCTGCAAAGTTGGATCTCTTTTCCTATGAGAATCCGAAGAGTATGCCGTTTGAATTAGATTTGTTTCGGTTGCCGTATGAGATTGATACAAAAAAAGAACGAAACGGCTATACGGATCAGAAACGACTGATAATAAACAGGCTTGCAGATCAGGTGTTTGGAAAACCAAAATGTGTATATTATAGTGAAAAATTGGATGTCGGATATCAACCGGAGATTTTTGATATTGAAAATGGCTATTTAAGTGGATATTGGCAGTGTGAAAAATATTTTAAAGAGTTTCGCGCAGAACTCCTCGAGCTGTTCCGATTTCCACAAAATCAAATAAATGAAGCAAGCAGAAAAATGCAGGATCAGATTTGCAGGGAACAGGCGGTTGCTGTTCATGTCAGGAGAGGAGATTATCTGCTTCCGGAAAACAGCAGAAAGTATGGAAATATCTGTACCTTACAGTATTATAAAAATGCGATGCAGTATATGAAAGAAAAAGTGTCGGATGCACGTTTCTATTTTTTTTCGAATGATTCGGAATGGGTAAGAAAAAATCTGGCAAAAGGAGATTCTGTGATTGTGGACTGTAATCATGGAAAAGAAAATTATCTGGATATGTATCTGATGAGTCAGTGCAGCCATAATATTATTGCAAACAGCAGTTTTAGCTGGTGGGGAGCCTGGTTGAATCGCAATCCGGATAAAATTATTGTATCGCCCAAAAGATGGTTCAGTCATCTTGATGTTTCGGATGCAGTTTGTGAAGACTGGATCAGAATAAATGGATAACAATGCATATAACAGAGAGGAAAACAGACGAATGATTCAGAAGTTAAGATATATATTCAGCAGAACGGATAAAGTTAAGCTGGTAGGGCTGGTAGCATTGATGTTGATTGGGAGTGTGCTGGAGCTTTTAGCGGTTGCGGTATTTAATCCTTTTATTGAAGTTATGATGCAGACAAGTTCGATTGCAGATGATTCCTTTTTTTGCAGTTTTTCTTTCAACATACGAATATTGACAGCGTTGAGGGATATCTGATTGCATTGTCTTTTATCATTGCAGTGATTTATGTGGTTAAAAATGTGTATTTGACATTTGAACAGAATGCAATTTTATCTTTTTCTTATCGAACAAGGATGAATCTGGCAACAAGATTACTGACGACTTATATGAATGAACCTTATACATTTCATTTATCTAAGAATATTGCAGAAATGCAAAGATGCCTGCAGTCCGATACCTCACAGTTTATGACATTGATTAATTCGTGTTTACAGTTGGCAGTAGAAGCGGTAACCTGTTTCGCGCTTGGACTGTATTTATTTCATACAAGCCATTCCATAACGGTTTTAATCGGATTTTTACTTGGAGTCTGTGTAGTTATATTTTTTTATGATATCAAAAAAGTATCCAGTAAACTGGGGCGACAGAATGAGTTTTATAACGCCAAGTTAATCCAGTGGATTAATCAGTCTCTTGGGGGAGTCAAGGAAGTTAAAATCCTGCAGAGAGAAAAATATTTTATTGATTCCTATCGAACAAATTATAAAAAGTTAATCTGGGGAGCACGTGTGAATGAATTGTTGGCTGCTGTTCCGAAACATATTGTTGAGACAGTAGCAATTGTTGGATTGGTTTTGGCCATTATTGTCAAACTGTTATTTGGCCATGGAGCATTAGATACGTTTATTCCGCAGATGGCAGTTTTTGCCGTTGCAGCATTCCGACTGCTTCCTTCAGTAGGAAAGATAAATGCATATGTCAATTCGGTGATGTATAATAAGGCTTCTCTGGATATGATTTATCAGGATCTGAGAGAGATTGAAAAAAATCAGCCGGCAGAGATTGAGTGGCCGGTAAAGCAGAAAACTGGAAATTTGAACAGGGTGTTTTTGCGGAGCATATCACGTATCATTACCCGGATTCGGATACAGAAGTGCTGCATGATATCAGCGTGGAAATTCCCAAAGGGAAAACGGTTGCCCTGATCGGACCGTCCGGTGCCGGAAAGACAACACTGGCGGATATTATTCTCGGGTTGCTTCCTCCGACGTCCGGAACGGTAAGGATGGATCAGCATGACGTTTATGAGAATCTGAGAAGCTGGAGAGAAAAGCTGGGATATATTCCACAGTCGATTTACCTTTCGGATGATACGATCCGCAATAATGTGGCATTTGGTATTTATGAGGATCAGATCGATGAAGATGCCATCTGGAAAGCACTGGAAAAGCACAGTTGAAAGAATTTGTACAGGGGCTTGAAAAGGTCTGGACACTTATGTCGGAGACCGCGGGTACGTTTATCCGGTGGTCAGCGTCAGAGAATCGGAATTGCAAGAGCACTTTACCATGATCCGGAGATTCTGGTACTGGATGAGGCAACTTCTGCGCTGGACAGCAGTACGGAGCAGGCTGTCATGGAATCCATTGAGAGTCTGCAGGGCCTCAAGACGATGATCATCATTGCACATCGTTTGACGACAATTAAAAATGCGGATCTTGTATATGAAGTGTCTGGAGGAAATGTAGTATTACGAAATAAAGAGGATGTAATTCAATAATACAGTTAGCAAAGAGATAAGGCAGATGCGGACGGAGGACAAAAATGAAACTTGTAGTGGCAGGAACCGGATATGTAGGACTGGTAGCAGGTGTCTGCTTTGCAGAAAAGGACATGACGTTACTTGTGTGGATGTGGATGAAAATAAAAGTAAAGCAGATGGAATCCGGTGTTTCTCCGATTTATGAAGACGGACTGGAAGAGCTGATGAAGAAAAATAATGCAGCCGGAAAACTGCATTATACAACAGACTATAAAGCGCTTATAAAGATCCGGATGCGATCTTTATAGGGGTTGGTACGCCGGAACAGCCGGATGGCTCTGCTAATTTAAGCTATATTGCAACCGTTTGCCGCCAGATTGCGGAAAATGTCGAAAAAGGAACTGTCTTGTCGTGGTAAAATCCACAGTTCCGGTCGGAACGAACGATCATGTTGAGCAGTTTATCAAAGATTTTCTGGTAAGAAAAGAGCTTCATATCGAGGTAGCATCGAATCCGGAATTTCTAGCGCAGGGATCTGCAGTACATGATACCCTGCATGCTGCCAGAATTATCATCGGAACGGAAAGTAAAGAAGCAGAAGCGCTGCTTCGGGAAATTTATGAGCCGTTTCAGCTGCCGATTGTTGCGATGAACAGACGTTCTGCAGAGATGACAAAATATGCCTGCAATGATTTTCTGGCACTGAAGATTTCCTACATGAATGATATTGCAAATCTCTGTGAAAAAATCGGTGCGAACATTGAAGATGTCGCAAAAGGAATGAGCTATGATGCGAGAATCGGTGCAAATTTTTTAAAAAGCCGGAATCGGATATGGCGGAAGCTGCTTTCCGAAGGATACAAAAGCACTGAAATTTCAGGCACAGAAGGTCGGATATCGTCTGCGTACAGTGGAGGCAGCAGTGGATGTCAATGCGGATCAGAAAACGGCGCTCTTCTATAAAGCGAGCAACCGGATGATCAGCTTTGAACACTTAAAAATTGCTGTTTTGGGACTGGCATTTAAACCGGGAACGGATGATCTGCGAGAGGCGCCTTCCTTGGATAATATTTCGCTTCTTCTGAAAAACGGTGCGGATATTGTTGCCTATGATCCGGTAGCGATGAAGAACTTTAAAAAGAAATATCCGGAAGGAGCTGTGGAGAGAGGAACGATCGCCTATACGGATCAGATCGAAGAAACTTTAAAAAGATGCGAACATCTGCTTTATTTTTACAGAATGGAAAGAAATTCGAAAAGTTGAACCGGAAACGTTCCGGAAACTGATGAGAACACCGCTTGTTTATGACGGACGAAATATTTTTGATCTGGAGAAGATGAAAGAAGCAGGCGTGGAATATTATAGTATTGGAAGATAAATGAGATGAAAAAGATAGTTTTAATCACCGGTGCAGCCGGATTTATCGGTTCAAAAATCTTGCAAAAAACATTTTGCAGAAAGATTCAGTCGTTCAGGTTATCGGGATCGATAACCTGAACGACTATTATGATGTCAGTTTAAAAGAATATCGGTTAAAGGAATTGAACTGCTGGGATCATTTTTCTTTTCATAAAGGAAATATCGCAGACCGCAGTTTTCTGGAACAGATTTTTCAGAAATGGGAACCGGAAATTGTAGTAAACCTGGCAGCTCAGGCCGGGGTTCGTTATTCGATTACAAATCCGGATGCTTATATTGAAAGCAATATCCTTGGATTTTATAATATTCTGGAATGCTGCAGGCATTCTTATGATGACGGAAAGCCAGGCGTAAAAGCATCTGGTTTATGCTTCCAGCTCTTCAATTTACGGATTAAATAAAGAAGTTCCTTACCGGACAGAAGACAAGACGGATAAACCGGTTTCTTTATATGCAGCAACTAAAAAGTCCAATGAACTGCTTGCACACGCGTACAGCAAACTATACGGAATTCCATGTACCGGACTTCGGTTTTTACCGTGTACGGCCCATGTGGCAGACCGGATATGGCATACTTCGGATTTACCAATAAAATGGTAAAAGGCGAGAAAATTCAGTTGTTCAATTACGGAGATATGTACCGGGATTTCACTTATATCGATGATATCGTAAAAGGGGTATCTGCTGTAATGCAAAAAGCTCCGGAAGCAAATGAAGACGGAGTAAGAGTGAAGGTATATAATATTGGAAATCATCAGCCGGTGAGTCTGAAATTTTTGTTGAAACACTGGAAAAGTGCCTGATGAAAGCGGGCATCATCAATCATGAAGCGGAAAAAGAGTTTCTTCCGATGCAGCCAGGCGATGTATATCAGACTTATGCGGATGTATCGGAGTTGGAAAAGGATTTCGGATTTAAGCCGGATACGCCGCTGGAAAGAGGCTTGATGGAGTTTGCAAAGTGGTATGCATCTTATTATGGTGCATAACAAATGAAAAAAAAAAGCAAATTGAGATCAGATAAGGATAAAATGATGAAAAATCTTTCAACGTTTGGACGCCAGATATTGAAATCGATTGTAATTACTATAGTGGCAGGAGTCATGCTTTATTTGCTGTGGGCACTTCGAATATCCGGAGAATCTATGCCGATCGTTCATACAATCGGGATGGATGGAGGAAGTTTTTGTCCGACGATCGGAAAGGTTCGTGAAATAACGATAAGCGGAACTATCGAGCAACCGATGGAACTTCATCTGTCTGTTTATGATGGAAAAAAACTGGTTTGGGAAAATGACTATCAGATTTCAGAAATCAAGGGAATAATACATCCATTCAGCAGTTTGAAAAAGGACAGGAACTTGAACTGGAGAAGAAGGAATATGAAGTTCAGGCGGTAATTGACGGAGAGATTTCGAGAACAGGACATATTCGATTTATTGAATATAACGGTTCCTACAAGTCCTTTTTATCTTGGGCTATCATTGATCTGTCTTGCCGGTGTTTTTGCCCTTACACTACTTTTGCAGAGTCAGAAGATTAAAATCGAACATAAATATTTTTCGTGGCAATATACTGTGGGCTGTTGTTTAATTTTGTGATGCCTCCCGCTTGGTGTTCCGGATGAAGAGGCTCATTTTTTGGAAGCATATGGACTTTCCAATACTTTGCTTGGAAAAGAAGTGAAGCAGGATAATTATGTGCTGTTGGATGAGGCGGATAAAGACAGTATCATTTATTTGCATGATATTTCAAGTATTTCTGAGTGGTACGATTCGTTTGAAATAAAAAAGGGACAGGGAATACAAAAAAGCTGATATGCAGTCGACAGTAGGTTCAAAGGCACCGTGGACATATCTGCCGTCTGCAATTGGAATTTCGATTGCGAGACTTTTGAATATTCATGGAAATTTACTGCTGTTGATGGGACGCTTGTTTAATCTCCTGTTTGAAGCAGGGATTACGGCATTGGCGATACAATTCTACCATATGCCAAAACTTTTACATATCTGTATTGGGACTGGTTCCGGAAGTAATTTACTTATATGGTTCCTATTCTTATGATGGCATCAATTTGTGCCTGTGTATTTTAATTGTATCTTATTTCCTTTATCTGAATGCTCAGGAGAAAAAAAATTAAACTGCATCAATTGGGAATTTTATGTTTGCTGCTGCTTTTGATGATTCCGATTAAATTGATTTATGTATTTATGGCATTATTGGTAGTCTTATTGCCTGTCAGAAAACTGAATTTGAATAGAAAGCAGCTTATGATCGGTACAATAGTAGGTCTTGCTGTGATTTTACTAATCGGGATCAATATAATTCCGGTGATTAAAAATGCAGTTGGTTTTAATAATAATATGACAGCAGACGAAGATTTGGATGCATGGAACACATTGCCTTATGCATTGCAGAATATAGAATACATTCCATGTATTTTTGCGTACAATATTTGGCTATACAGGAGAATATTTATATAATACATTCGGCGAAGTTGTCGGAAAGGGAAGATATAATTATTTGGATACTTTTACAGGATTTCCGGGCATGAGAATTGGAATCGTTGTTCTGATGATTATGGCATTGGAGGATACCGGTAAAAATCTGCTGCCCCGTGTAAAACGCTGCATTGCTGTAGGAATTACCGGGTTGATTTACTTAGGAGTATTTGTTTCTTTGTTCTTTATCTTTACAGCAAAGCGCTCGACAAGGATAATGGGAATTCAGGGACGATATTTCCTGCCTTGTTTTACATTGATACCACTGATTGTAAAAACAGATTTTTTAATCTGCAGATCAGCAGAGAAAAAGTGTGCCTGTATGCCTGGTATTTTTGCAACATATTATTTGCAGTTTTGATGTTCGTACACTATGCAACCAATTATTTTACGTAAGGAAGAGAAAAATGCGCCTGTTAATGATCATCCCAGCATATAATGAAGCGAAAAATATTAAAAGAGTCGTTTATAGCGTTCAGGAAACTTATCCAGAATATGATTATATTGTTGTGAACGATGGATCGAAGGATAATACCGCACAAATTTGCAAACAGAACAGGTTTAATTTTCTGGATTTGCCGATTAACCTTGGATTGTCTGGAGGTATTCAGGCAGGAATGAAGTATGCGTATCAATATGGGTATGATGCTGTGATACAGATTGATGGAGATGGTCAGCATCAGGCAAGTTATATTGAAAAGCTTGTGGATTGCATGGAAGAGACGCATGCGGATATTGTAATCGGATCCAGATTCAAAGAAATAAAAAAGAAAAAAAGCTTGAGAATGTTCGGATCGGAGATTATTCGTTTTCTGATTAAATGGACAAAACATCAGAATATTACGGATCCAACATCTGGAATGCGGATATATAAATCGAAAGGTTATGAAGGCTTATACGACTGAGATGAACTTTAATCCGGAGCCGGATACAATTTCCTACCTGATCAAATGTGGGGCAAAAGTAGTCGAAGCACAGGTACAGATGTCAGAACGTGAGGGTGGGGAAAGCTACTTAAACTGGAAGAATTCCATTATTTATATGGTTAAGGTTTGTTTTTCCATTTTAGTAATTCAAATGTTTCGAAAGAGAAAGGAATTGGAATGAGCACTTTTTTCAGATTGGCTTTGATTTTTGTATCAGTTCTGTTTTTTGGATATGTAATTCATAAAATCAGGAAGTCCCAGCTTCAGATAGAACATTCTATATTTTGGGTGGCTTTATCGTTTCTGTTTATTTTATTCAGTATATTTCGGGATTGTTGGAGTGGCTGACACATTTATGTGGTATGGTAGCTCCTGTGAATTTCCTTTTCCTGGTTATGATTTTCATTTTGTTGTTGAGAACCTTTATTATGTCAATTCGAATGGCAGAGCTGGAAGAAAAGGTGAAAAATTTGACGCAAAAAATTGCAATTCAGAATCATGAAACTGGGAATGAAATTGAAAATTTAAAAGTAAAACGTGGGGAATAACGAGAATGATTAGACTGAATCTGATGGCAGGAATGGGAAATCAGATGTTTGAATACGCATATGCAAAGAGCTTTATCCTTGCAGTACCATGAAAAAATTAGAGATTAACCCTTATTTCATGACATTGGCAGGATTAGGTGCCGGAAGAAAAAGTATTTTAATAATGTCTTGAGTTATTTAAATCTGCCGGAAGAAATCACTTTTTGAATAAAGGAAAAGGATATCTGTGCGGAGTACCGGATATTGCACAGTTTGTTGCATTGCGGAAATATAATAATGGTGCGAAACTGCATGGAGAAAAGCAGTTTCAGCAGATGTGTAAAAAGGGGAAGATCTATACAGATGATTGTTTTACCTACTATCCATATAGGAAAATAATCGTTGCAAAGGTAAAAAAAGTAATGGATATTATCAGAGTGAATCGTACTTTGAACTTTATAGAGATCAGATCAAGAAAGAATTGCATGTAAAAAGAACCGTCTGATAAAATAAAGAAAAAATTGGAAGAATTGCAGCAATGCAATGCAGTATGCATTCACATACGGCGGGGAGATTATGTGTCAAATGAAAAAAACAGGCATTAGTCGTATGCGATGAAACTTATTATAAAAGAGGAATGGAGTATATTGCCGAAAGAGTAGAAAATCCTGTTTTTTATGTATTTTCAGATAATTTACAGGAAATAAACTGGATTAAAGAAAATTACCACTTTGATTACAATGTACAGTATATAGAATTAAAATAATCCTGATTATGAAGAATTACGTTTGATGTATCAGTAAACATTTTATTATAGCGAACAGTACATTTAGCTGGTGGGGGAGCCTATTTATCAGAAGCTAATGAAGACAAAGTCATAATTGTACCTGCTTACCCGGAATAAGGACTATTCCTGGCAAATTGATGTGTATACAAAATCTATGATATTGCTTTAATATACAGGGAAGAGGATTGACAATGGCAAAATTAAGCGTTGTAATGCCGGTCTACAGGAAAGAACGATTTGGTACGACAGGCAATAGAGAGTCTATT
>VOFC01001723.1_pt1 | contig 26001 bp, 53 predicted proteins | sample 5384161 | NCBI WGS metagenome assembly VOFC01 (sample SAMN12384722, study PRJNA508395) | human gut metagenome | isolation source: healthy gut B | host: Homo sapiens | reverse complement strand
TTATTACAACCAGGAGAGAGTGCACAAGTAACAGTAATATTAAGATGGATAAATGGAAGTGACAATTTAGGTGTAAAAGTAAATACAGCAGAAATATCAGAAGATTATAATGATAAACATGTTCTTTAAAAAGAATTTGGTATAAAATATGAACAAATAGAATTAATAGAAAATGATTTTAATATTAAAGAAATTATAAATAGATTAACTAAAAACGATGTAAAGTTAATAGAAATACAGAGATCTAGAGGATATTCAACAAGAAAGAGTCTAACTATTGAAAAAATAGAAAAAAGTAATTAAAGCTATTAGAGAAGTTAATAAAGATGTTATTATAATGGTAGATAATTGCTATGGAGAATTTGTACAAGATAGAGAACCAATTGAAGTAGGAGCAGATATTGCAGTAGGTTCTTTAATGAAAAATTTAGGAGCTGGAATTGCTACTTCTGGTGCATATATTGTAGGAAAAAAGAGAATTAATTGAATTATGTGCAGAAAGATTAACATCTCCTGGCATTGGAAAAGAGATAGGGCCATCATTAAATCAAAACACTTTATTATTAAAAGGTCTATTTTTTGCTCCATCTGTTGTAGCAAGTAGTATAAAAACAGCAGTATTTGCTAGTAGAATTTTAGAAGAGTTGGGATATCAAGTAGTAGAACCAAAATTTGATGAAGAAAGAGCTGATATAGTTCAAACATTAGTATTAGGAACAGAAGAAAAATTAGTGAAATTTTGCCAAGGTATTCAAAAAGGTTCACCAATAGATTCAGACGTGTTGCCATACCCAGGAGATATGGGAGGATATGAAGACAAAGTAATTATGGCAGCTGGAACTTTTACACAAGGATCAACGATAGAACTTAGTTGTGACGGTCCAATTAGACCACCATATATTGCGTATATGCAAGGAGGACTTACATATGAATATGGAAAAATGGGAATATTAAAAGCTATAGAATATATGGAAAAATAAAATATTATTAATTTAAAATAGAAATTATATTTAAATTAAAGAAGGGAACTATATGAAAGTAATTGTAATAGGAGGAGGACCTGCTGGAATGATGGCAGCGATATCTTCGGCACAAGATGGAAATGAAGTTATTCTTTTAGAAAAAATGCAATCATTAGGAAGAAAATTATTAATTACAGGAAAAGGAAGATGTAACGTTACATCTTCTTTAGACATGGATGAATTTATAAAAAATACTCCAGGAAATGGTATGTTTTTATATAGTTGTTATAAACAATTTACAAATCAAGATATAATTAATTTTTTGAAAGAAGAAGGATTAGAAGTAAAAGAAGAACGTGGAAATAGAATTTTTCCAGTTACAGATAAATCACTAGATGTTTTAAAATGTTTTTCAAAAAAAAATAAAAGAATTAGGGATAAAAGTAAAATGTAATACACAAGTAGAAGAAATTTTGGTAGAAAATAGCCAAATAATAGGTGTAATTGCAGAAGGTACAAAAATAAAAGCAGATAAAATTATACTTGCAACAGGCGGAAAAAGTTATCCTCTTACAGGTTCAACAGGAGATGGATATGAATTAGTGAAAAAATTAGGACACACAATAACAAAAATACAGCCATCACTTGTACCATTAGAAAGCTATAATAAAGATATGTGTAAAGAACTACAAGGATTAAGCTTGAGAAATATAAAAATACAATTAGAAGATATAGAAGCTAAAAAAAAATATCTATGAAGACTTTGGTGAAATGTTATTTACACATTTTGGAGTATCAGGACCAACAATATTGAGTAGTTCAGCACATTTAGTAAGATATAAAAAAATAGAAGAAAAATTAAAAAACAGAAAAATTATATTAAAAATTGATTTGAAACCAGCTTTAACAGAAGAAAAATTAGATGAAAGAGTATTAAGAGACTTTAGAAAAAAAAAAAAAATAAACAATTTAGAAATAGTTTAGATAAATTATTACCACAAAAACTTATTCAACCAATAATAAAAAAAGTAGTATAAATCCTAATAAAAAAGTAAATGAAATTATAAAAGAAGAAAGAAGAAGATTGGTAAAATTATTAAAAGAGTTCATAATTGAAATAAAAGGATTTAGACCAATAGATGAAGCCATAATAACAAGTGGTGGAATTAATATAAAAGAAATTAATCCTAAAACAATGGAATCAAAAAAAAAAAAGGACTATATTTTGCAGGAGGAATTATTGATGTAGATGCATATACAGGAGGATTTAATTTGCAAATAGCATATTCAACAGGATATGTTGCAGGTATGACACATGAGGGACAGGTCTAGTTTGTCCTATTCATTTTGTCGAAATTTTAAGGAGATACAAAAATTAAATGAGAGAATTTATAACAATTGCAGAAAGTGTTCAATCAGAAATTACTGAGAAAAAAATCTAAGTTTATAGCTAGTTTATTTTATGTAGAAAATAGTGAGGAAGCAGAGAAGATTATAAAAAAAAAATAAAAAGAAAATATTTTGATGCTAGACATAATTGTATAGCGTATAGAGTTATAGAAGATGGAAATATAATTGAGAAATCTAGTGATGATGGAGAACCATCAGGGACAGCAGGAGCACCTATGTTAAACATTTTACAAAAAAATAATTTAGCAAATGTATTAATTATAGTAACTAGATATTTTGGAGGTATTTTGCTTGGAACAGGAGGATTAGTAAGAGCTTATTCAGAGTTTATTGCAAAAAGCAATAGATAAATGTTCGATTATTAAGAAATGTTTTGGAGAAGCGTTAGAGATAGAATTAGAATATAGTGAATTAGAAAATTTTAAATATTATTGTAGAAATAACAAAATAAGTATTGTGGATTTTCAGTACGAAGAGAGTATTATTTGTAAAATAGAACTAGAAGAAGAAGTAAAACAAAAATTAATAGAAGATTTTAAGTCAAAAAAGGTGAATCTAAAAAATATAAAAGAATTATCTAAAAAATACATAACGAAAAGAAATATAAAAAATTGTGCTTTTATAAACAAAATGGAAAAAATTACCATAAACTCTTGAAAATAATAAAATAAAGGACTATAATCAAAATTGTAAAAAATTTACAGAAGATTATAGGAGGTAAGAAATGAAAGAAAAAGTTTCTGTTTTAATAGCAGATGATAATCAAGAGTTTAGTCATACATTATCAACTTACATAAATGCCCAAGATGATATGCAAGTAGTAGGAATGGCAAGAGATGGAGAAGAGGCAATAGAAATAATGCAAGATATTACCAGATGTAGTTTTATTAGATGTAATAATGCCACATTTAGATGGATTGGGGTTTTAGAAAAAATAAATACAATGCAAATTAATAAAAAACCAATTTGTATTATGTTATCAGCTGTAGGACAAGATAAAATAACTCAAAAAAGCAATAGCATTAGGTGCAGAATATTATGTGGTAAAACCTTTTGATATAGAATTGTTAATGAAAAGAATAAGAGAAATAAAATTTTTTAAACCAAGTCAGAATACAAATAATTTTATAGCAAAGGAAACAACTAAACAGCAATATATTGATATCTCAAGGGAAGAAAGTAAAAAAAGAGGAAAACTTAGAAGCTTTAGTTACAAATATTATTCACGAAGTAGGTGTTCCAGCTCATATTAAAGGTTATCAATATTTAAGAGAGGCTATAATGTTGGTAGTAAATGATATTGATGTTATTAATCAAATAACAAAAAGTTTGTATCCTAAAATAGCATATAAATTTAATACAACACCAAGTCGTGTTGAACGTGCAATTCGTCATGCTATAGAAGTAGCATGAGCATGGGGAAGAGGACAACAAGAAGCTGTTGAAAGTATTTTTGGATATACTATTTCAGCTGCTAAAGGAAAACCAACGAATTCAGAATTTATAGCAATGATTGCAGATAAATTACGCTTAGAATTAAAAAGTGCGTAAAAATTATGTGTAATCATAGAGCACCAAATGTTACAAAAATAGTAAAATATTTTCATTATACCGATAAATTCGTGAGTTTATGGCGTTGAAACAATGTGGAAACAGGTAAAAAACTACAAACTGTTTTGGAAAAAAGGCAACTAACTTTTTTTATTTATTGGATATGGTTAAAGGTAGAAATGACCTTTTGTTTATCGGATTTTTATTAAATTAAAGATTTGGTAAATGAGAGGTTATTTTTACTATAAATGAACTTAAAAAACTAATTAATGAATATTACATTTTAATGATAATATGTAAAAAACAAAATAAGAGTACAATTTTAGTCGTTAGTATAAACTTTTTTTAAAAAATAGCATGTGTATTGTTTACGGTTACATATGCAAAGAGTATATAGAATAAATAGTAAAATTATGGATAATTTGTATAAGCCTAAAAAAAATGGAAAAGCTAATATAAATACATATTTTTTAAGGAGGTACAAATGAATCAAGGAGGATTAAAAAATATGGTAGTTTTAAAAAACTTACCATCTAATATTGTAGAAGAAGCAATTATTGTATTAAAAACAAACAAGAAAATAAAAGCAAGTAGAAAAAATAGAAAAAGAAAAGATAACAGAAAACAAAGATACAAAAACTAGAGAAGATGATTATATATTAAAAGAAGCTGAAATGCTAGTCAATACTTATATTTCTAAATTAGAAGATAAGAAGAAAACAAGAGAAATAACTAATAAAAAAGAAAAAAAAATATAATAGAATAAAAAATTATGCATACATCAGTAGTTTTGTTATTTTAATAGAAAGTATAATATTGTTTATAAGATAGTGAATAAAACGCCTTTTTTTCTAACATATAGTTTACAAAGAAACTAAGGAAGAGGTGCTTTTTATGGAAAGAACAATGTCTGTCGAAGAAAAAATAAGACGAGCTGAGCAAATATATGAAAGAAGAAAAACAGGGGAGTGATAAGCAAATTGCAACTGTAAGTGTTAATAATGAAAAAAAAAGACATAAGATTATTAAAAAAAATGATTGTACAAATATTAATATGTATTTCAATATATTTAGTAATATATTTTATAAACAATAGTGAATATGTTTTTTCAAAAGATTTTATAAATAAAATAAATGAGATATTATCATATGATGTCAATTTTATGGACTTATATAATACGATAAAAGATCAATATAATAAAATAATTGTTAACAATAATGAACAAGAACAACCGGAGCAAACAAAAGAACAGGAGGAAAATACAACGCAAGATGGAATAGGCGGAGCTGTAGAAGATTTGCAAAATACTTCAGATGTAAAAGAAGAAACTACCAAAGAATTATCTCAGTCAGAACAGGATATTATAAATGTAAAGAATACAACAACTTTTATAAAACCTATTGAAGGGATTATAAGTTCTAAATATGGACAAAGAGATACAGCAACAGGAAGGGTTCCAAAAACCATACAGGAACAGATATTGCTGCTAATTTAGGAACAAAAATAAAATCTGCTTCAGATGGAGAAGTTGTTTTAGCTTCTGAGGAAGGAGATTATGGAAAACATTTAAAAGATTCAAATAGGCGAAGTTAGTATTATTTATGCACATTGTAATAATCTATATGTAAAACAAGGAGACAAAATAACACAGGGACAAGAAATAGCAGAAGTGGGGAAGTACAGGTAACTCAACAGGACCACATTTGCATTTTGAAATAAGAATTTCAGAAAGAACAGTTGATCCACAAAGTATATTAGAATTGTAAAGGAGAAAAAAATGCGATTTAGAATAGATTTAAAAATATTCCTGTTTTTAATATTATTTTATTTCACAAAACAAATTGAAACATATGTTATAATTATTGTATTTGCAATCATTCATGAATTAGGACATTTGATGGCTGGATTGATTATGGGAATGAAACCAGAAAAAATAGAACTGATGCCATATGGGATAAGTATTTCATTTAAATTAAAGCCAAAAGATTACAATAAGAAAATATTAAAAGCAAATTTATTAGAAATTAAGAAAATATTAGTGGCTATAGCAGGGCCGTTTACTAACTTATTAATTATTATTTTTGCAACTCATTTAAAAATAGAATTATTTTCGAACTTAATTATAATTTATGCTAATTTATTATTAATATTATTTAATTTAGTACCTATTTATCCATTAGATGGAGGAAGAATTTTAAAGGGAATTTTACATATTTTTCTAGGAAAAAGAAAAAGCAGAAAGATATACGAATTCAATTTCATTTATTATATTAATAATATTAACGTTTATAGCAAGTATAGGGATATATTACATGGAAAATATTTCTATATTCGTAATTACTATTTTTCTTTTTGGGGATTATATTTAAAACAAGATAAAATAGATAGAAATAAAAAATAAAATTTATGATTTGATAGAAAAAACTATTGAAATTAGTGAAAATAAATAGTAAACTAATACTAAAGAAAAAAAAGGAGAATGCTAATGATAAAAAAAATTGTTAATAATCAAAAAGGTGTTAGTTTAGTTACTTTAACTATAACTGTTATTGTTATATTAATTTTAACAGGAATTGTATTGTATAATGTAAAGGACAACTTAGGTGTTCAAAAGTTAAAAAAGTATGCAAGCAGATATTGAAAACTTAAGGGATAAAATAGAGTCTTATTATATTGAATATGGAAATATACCAGCTAAAATAGAATACACAAATATTACAAATATAAAAGATGATGGTGTAATTAGCAATGAAGTAGATACAGGAAAATTTTATATAATAGATTTATCAGCTATTGATAATCTTACACTAACATATGGTAAAGATTATGATAAAATAGAATCTGAACAACAAGTAGATAACTTAGAAGATATATATATAATCAATGAAGATAGTCATAATATTTTTTATGTTAAAGGAATAACTTTGGATGGAGAAAAATTTTATACAGATTATACAAAAGATGATATTGATAAAGTAGCAGTCAATTTGATAACTAATAATTCAGAAGAAAATTGGTCTCCTATATATGATGGTGTATCTATATATAAAGATATAAATGAAGATACAGTAATGATACCAAAAGGATTTCAGGTAAGTAGAAAAACAGGAGAAGATACGATAATTAAAGGATTAGTAATTAAGAATGCAACAACAGATGATAGATATGTTTGGATTTCTATCCCAAATAACATATTTAAAACAGCTAGTGCTGATACTGATTATGAAAAAAAATTGAAGATGATTTGAAATTGTATGTATCAGATTATACAAAAAGAAGGTTATAAAGATGTTTATTATGAAGGATGTGGAATTGAAAATCAACAAGAGTATGAAACTAAAAAAAAATAATATGCTAGCAAGTATTTATAAAAATAATGGTTTTTGGGTTAGCCAATATATTATGAAAACAGAGGCTAATAGGACAAATTCTTCAGACTCATTAATAGAACCACCTGTAAGTAAAGATGGATTAAATGATTATAATTACGTCACAGTATCACAAGCACAAAATTTAGCAAATAACTTAAATATAGAAAATAAAACAAGTAGTTTAATGTTTGGAATACAATGGGATTTAATGTTAAAATATATAGAAAAAATCAAAATCAAATGCTGAAAATGCAAGTATTTTAAATATTTATGATTTATCAGGAAATATGTATGAATGGACATTGGAACAAAATATAAATGATGGTGAGAATATTGCGGTTGCTAGAGGGCAATGTCAGAAAGAAATTCTAAAAGCATATCAAGCAGTATTTCTACTATAGGTTTTAGAGTTACTTTGTATTAATAAAATAGAAAAATGTTTTTTAAAAGTTGTAATTTTATAGCAATAAAGTTACAGCTTTTTAAATTGTATAAAAACTATTAGAACTTATGCTTTACTGTAAGGGGCAACTTTTTATACTATAGATAAAAAGAAAAAGTAGATATAAAATATTTTTGTAAAGATTTTGTAATATTTTAGAAACAATTTTGTTATTTTCCTGTAAAATTCATTGACTTTTTTGGCGGTTTCGTTATATTATATAACTATTAAAAATGTGTTTTTAAAATCCTAAGGAGGAAAATTATGGGAGAAGTAATCGTTATTACATCAGGAAAAGGTGGAGTAGGAAAAACAACAACAACAGCAAATTTAGGTTCAAGTTTAGCTTTAGAAGGAAAAAAAGTAGTATTAATTGATACAGACATAGGGCTACGCAACTTAGACGTCGTTATGGGATTAGAAAATAGAATTGTATATGATATTGTAGATGTTGTGGAAGAAAAATGTAAATTAAGACAAGCTCTAATAAAAGATAAAAGATTTAAAGAATTGTACCTACTACCAGCTGCTCAAACAAGAGATAAAAAGCGCAGTAAATGAAGAACAAATGAGAAATCTAGTAGGAAAAACTTAAAGAAGAATTTGATTATATATTAATAGATTGTCCTGCTGGAATAGAGCAAGGATTTAAAAACGCTATAGCAGGAGCTGATCGTGCAATAGTAGTGACAACCGCAGAAATATCAGCAATTAGAGATGCCGATCGAATTATAGGACTTTTTAGAATCATCAGAAATTAAAAATCCTGAATTGGTTATTAATAGAATTAGACCTAATATGGTAAGAAAAGGTGAAATGATGGATGTTGATGACATTGTGGATCTTTTATCAATTGATTTAATAGGAGTAGTTCCAGATGATGAATACATTATTACTCAAACAAATAAGGGAGAACCAGTTATTCAAAATAAAAGAGCTCCATCTGGAAAAGCATATATTGAAATTGCTAAAAAGAGTATTAGGTGAAAAAAATAGAAGTAACAATTCCTGGCAGAGAGAAAGGTTTTTTTGCAAAATTAAAAAGACTATTCAAAAAACAATAAAACAATTTGGAGGTAAGTAGGAATAATGTTTGAAAACATAATGAATTTTTTAAGAAGTTAAATAAAAAAGAAACTAAAGTTGCTTCAAATTCTAAAGAAGCGGCTAAAGAAAGACTACATCTAGTATTAATGCAAGATAGAGCAAATGTTTCTGCAGACTTCTTAGAACTTATGAAACAAGAAATCATAGAAGTAATTAAAAAATACATTGATGTGGATGAAAGTGCAATTGATGTAAGACTTACAAATAAGGAAAATGGAGATGGGACAAATGGTGCACCAGCATTATATGCCAATATTCCAATTTTAAATATAAAAAATGAAGCTAGAAAAGTAGATGCAAAAAACTGTAACAGCAGAAGAAAACAAAAGTGATAAAAAAACAGTTGAAAAAGAGAACAAAAAAAGATAAGAAAGACAATAATATAGAAAACAAGCAAGAGGAAGAAAAAAAATAGAAGAAGATAAATCAAAAAAGAATAATTCTGAAACAGAAGAAGCTACAGATTTAAATGTAGATGTAAAAACAGAGAAAACGGAAGAGGAAATTAAATCAGAAGATTAATTTGGAAAAAAGAGTGGTTTAATGAGAAAGAGAGAATTAAAAAACGTAGAATGGAGTTTGTTAATTGTTGCAATAATCTTATGTACAATAGGGTTAGTTGCATTATTTTCTGCAACTCAGTCAACAGATCATGATGAATTTAATAAACAATGTATATGGCTTATAGTAAGTCTTGTTATTATGGGAGCAATAATGCTGATTGATTATGAAACATTAATAAAAATATCTCCAATATTATATGGTATATTTATTATATTACTAATTGCAGTATTATTTACTTCACCAGTAAATGGAGCAACAAGCTGGTTTGATATAGGATTTTTCTCTTTCCAACCAGGAGAGTTTGCTAAAGTGTTTGTTATTTTGTTTTTTAGCTTTAGCAATTTCTAAAATACAAGAAAGAAATAAAAGTGATATTAATAAACCAACTAAATTATTAATATTACTAGCAATATTAGGGGTTCCAATATTATTAATAATAAAACAACCAGATTATGGAACTGCTGCAGCATTTATAATAGCAACTGCATTAATGTTAATAACAGCTGGTATTGATAAGAAATATATTATAATAACTGCTGCAATAGTAGCAATATCAATTCCAATATTATATAATTTTGTTTTACCAGAACATGCAAAAAAAAAGAATTGATATATTTTTAAATCCTGAATCAGACCCAAGGGGTTCTGGATATAATATTATTCAGTCAAAACTTGCTATTGGTGCTGGAGGACTTACTGGTATGGGGCTATTAAAAGGAAATCAAACGCAATTAGGTTTCTTATATCCTAAAACAACAGACTTTATTTTTGCAGTAATTGGAGAAGAAATGGGATTCATAGTAGCTGGATCTGTTATTATATTATATGTATTTTTAATTACAAAATGTTTGTATGTAGCTAAAACTGCTAAAGATGAAACAGGAGCATTAATTGCATCAGGAATAACAGGTGTTTTTTTTGTTTCATATGTTGGAAAAACATAGGAATGGTAATGGGGCTTTTACCAATTACAGGTGTTCCACTTCCATTTATTAGTTATGGAGGAAGTTCTTTAATAACTAATTTTATATGTATTGGTTTACTATTAAACATTAGTAGTAAGAGACAAAAAACAATATTTGTTAAATAATTAAAAAAAGGCTATATTTGATATATATAGCAGGAGAATAAAATGTATTTAAAAAAAAAATAAAAATAGGAAACGTAGAATTAGGTAATAATTTAATATTAGCTCCTATGGCAGGTGTAACAAACCTGCCTTTTAGAATTATATGCGAAAAATTTGAACCTGGTATGGTATGTACAGAAATGGTGAGTTCAAAAGCTATATTTTATAATGACCAAAAACAAGAAGATTACTTAATACAGAAGGAGAGAAGAGACCTATTAGTTTTCAGATATTTGGAAGTGATGAGGAGACAATGGGCTATACTGCAAAATATATGAGTAAAATAGCAGATATTATAGATATTAATATGGGATGTCCTGCTCAAAAGTTGTAAAAAATGGAGATGGAAGTAAGCTATTGCTAGATTTAGAAAAGGCAAAAAAAGAAATTATGAAAGTTGTTGTTGAAAATTCAAGTGTGCCAGTTACAGTAAAGATTAGAAAAGGTTGGGATAAAGAGAATATTGTTGCTGTACAAGTTGCAAAAATAGCTGAAGAAGTAGGAATTTCGGCTATAACAATACATGGAAGAACAAGAAGTGAATTTTATACAGGAAAAGCAGATTGGGATATTATAAAAGAAGTAAAAGATAGTGTAAAAATACCAGTTATCGGAAATGGAGATATAGTAGATGAAGAAACAGCATATCAAATGTTTGAAAAAACAGGAGTAGATGGTATAATGATTGGAAGAGGTAGCTTTGGAAATCCATGGATATTTAGAAATATAAAACATTTTCTAATTACAGGAGAAAAATTGCCTAGCCCTACAAATAGTGAAAGACTTAATATAATAAAGGAACACATTGATTTGGCTGTAGAAGAAAAAGGGAGAAATAGCTATTAAAGAACTTAGAAAAACATATAGCATGGTATACAAAAAATTTAAAAAATTCTAGTGAATTTAGAAATAGTATTAATATGATAGAAACAAAGGAACAATTAATAAAAACATTGAATGAATATTTTGAAACTTTATAGAATAATAATGTAGTGGATTGTAAAAAAATTCACTACTTTTATATTGTAGAGGAGGTATAAAATAAAGTTTAGAACTTTCTATAATATAAAGGATATATGCGGAGATTTTAGGAGGGGATTTTGAAAAATAAAAAAATTATAATAATTTTAATTTTAGTGATTGTTATTATTTTAATAGCATCATTTGCTTTTTTTAGAGGCAAGATGTCTAAAAATTTAAAAAATTGGAAATAATACTACTAGTCAAGAAATTGTAAACTATATTTTAAGTATTAATTCTTATGAAACTAAAGTAGAAGTAGAAGTAAAGAGCAATAAGAATAGTAATAAATATATTATAAAACAAAAATACAATGGAATTGAAGACAATAGCCAAGAAGTAATAGAACCTAATAATATAGCAGGAGTAAAAATTATAAAAGAAGGAAAAAATTTACGATTAGAAAATTTGAATTTAAATTTAACTTCTATGTTTGAAAATTATCAATATATTTCAGATAATAGTTTGATTTATGTAGTTTTATTGAAGATTATAAAAAAGGCGAAAAATCAGAATGGAAAGAAAAAAAGACGGAAAAATTATTATGGAAACCAATAGAGAAAGTAAACAAAAAATATTGTACATAGATGCTAAAAGTGTTAATCCAGAAAAAATGGAAATAAAAGATAATAGCAAAAAATATAGCTGTTTACATATTATATAAGGAGGTAAGTGTAAATAGCTAAAAAAACTATTTCTTTACTTCAAGAGATATTTAAAATAATACGAAACATACTTGACAATCCGATAATATTAGGAGTGAAGAATATGCAAATAAAAAAAAAGAGGCGATATGTTTTATGCAGATTTAAGTCCAGTAGTAGGTTCAGAACAAGGAGGAGTTAGACCAGTATTAATTATTCAAAATGACTTGGGAAATAAATATAGTCCTACAGTTATTGCAGCAGCAATAACATCTCAAACAGGTAAAACAAAGTTGCCAACTCATATAGAGATAGATTCTTCTTCATGTGGTTTAAAAAGTAATTCTATTGTTTTAGCTGAACAAATAAGAACTATTGATAAAAAGTAGATTAAAAGAGAGAATAGGGCACATTGATGATGAAAAGATAATTGATAAAGTGAATAATGCTTTGGGAGTAAGTTTCGGACTAGAAGAATAATTTGTATAAAATAAAAAATAAAAGAGGTTTGTTGATACACTAAAAATGTAGTATTAACTAACCTCTTATTTATATTAAAGAAAGTTCTTAAACTTTTAATTTTTTTATAATTTTAATTTCATTATATAAATTATCAATAATAGCTTTTCTGGTTTCATAAGCTTTTTTATATTCTTCGAATATTAATGAAAGATTTTCAAGAGTTTCATTTTCTTTTAGTAATAAATTAATTCCTTCTAAATAATAGTTTTTATCTTTTTTTTTTTTTGATTTATTCATGCGATTTTCATATTTCTTGATTTCATTTAATCTTTTTATTTCTTCGTTAAGATTTTCAACATAACTTTGAGTAAGGTAAATTTCATATTCTATGTCCTCAATAACAACTTTTAACAATTTTCGAACAATAAGTGGATTATTTTTTCCATTATTTGCGTTTTCAATAAGAATTTTAAGGTATCAGAAATACCGATGTGTGATTTGTATTGCCTTTTACTAACAATAGCGTCATATTCATCTGCTACACGAATAATTTGCCCTTCATAAGGAATATCTTTTTTTTGTTAATCCTTGAGGGTATCCGGAACCATTTAAAGCTTCGTGATGATATAGAGGTCCTGCTGAATAGGGTCTTAATTTTAAATCTTTCATACACATATTATATCCTAATGTGGTATGAGTTTTCATTATTTCGTATTCTTCGTCTGTTAATTTGGCTGGCTTTTGTAATATTTCTGGTGGAATAAATAATTTGCCAATATCATGTAGATAAGCACATATGGTACAGTATTCTATAAATCCCTTTTGACAATGTAAATGTTCGCATAGTCTACAAGTTAGGTTAGCTACGTTTTCGCAGTGTTTTCTAGTAAAAAAGCATCTAATCTATCTAGCATATTTAATTGATATCTCATAGTTTCGTTTAAGTTGTAAGATTTTAAACTGGTTTTATCATAAAAGTCAAAATTGCCACTATTCATATTAAAAATCTCCTTTTTTAAATATTAAATAAATAATAACATTAAAGTTATAAAAAAATTCAAGCTTTCCTCATATTGCATATTTAAAAATATTGAAACTTAAATCAAAACATTGATATTTAAGTGAATTTGTGATATTATATAAAAAGCGAAAAAAGAAAAAATAAATAATAAAACTAAAGGAGATAAATATGTATAGAACAAAAACATGTGGAGAATTGAATATTCATAATGTAGAAGAAGTTGTGGAATTAAGTGGATGGATACAAAAAATAAGAAACTTAGGTGGAATGATATTTATAGACTTAAGAGACGAGTTTGGAATAACACAAATTGTTATAAATGATGAAAAAATGCAACAAGAAGCAAAAAGAATGGAACACAGAAAGTTGTATCCACATAAAAGGAAAAAGTTGTAGAAAGAAGTAGTAAAAACAACAAAAAAATTCCAACAGGAGAAATAGAAGTAGTAGCAAGTCAAGTAGAAATTTTAGGAAAATGTAAAAATGTATTACCTTTTGAAATAAATAATAATCAGGAAGTAAGAGAAGATTTAAGATTAGAATATCGTTTTCTAGATTTAAGAAATGAAAAATTACATAACAATATTTTACTTCGTTCAAAAATACTAAAGACTTTGAGAGAAAAAATGGACGAATTAGATTTTACAGAAATTCAAACACCAATTTTAGCCAATTCTTCTCCAGAAGGAGCAAGAGATTATTTAGTACCAAGTAGACTAAATCCAGGAGAATTTTATGCACTTCCTCAGGCACCACAACAATTTAAACAATTGTTAATGGTATCAGGGTTTAATAAATATTATCAAATAGCACCATGTTTTAGAGATGAAGATCCAAGAGCAGATAGAGCACCTGGTGAATTTTATCAATTAGACTTTGAAATGAGTTTTGCTACACAAGAAGATGTGTTTAAAGTAATGGAAGAAGTAGTACCTTATACATTTAAAAAATTTACGAATTGGAAAGTAGATGAAGGACCTTTTATACGTATTCCATATAAAGAAGCTATGGAAAAGTATGGGATAGATAAACCAGATTTAAGAAATCCTTTAATTATCCAAGATGTAACAGATATATTTAAAAATTCTGATTTTAATGCTTTTAAAGGAAAAACTGTTAAAGCTATTGTAGTGCCAAATGGAGCAACTCAAGGAAGAAAATTCTTTGATAAAATGGGTGAATTTGCAACTACAGAAGAAGTAGGAGCAAAAGGATTAGCTTGGACAAAAATAGAACAAGATGATTCTGTAACAGGAGGAATAGCTAAATTTATAACATCAGATATAAAAAGGAAAAATTAGAAAAACAAATAGGAGCAAAAAAAAAATCAGCAATTTTCTTTATTGCTGATGAACTAGAAAAGGCACAAAAAATAGCAGGATTGGTAAGAATTGAATTAGGAAAAAGATTAGAATTAATAGAAAAAAGATGTGTATAAATTCTGTTTTATAGTTGATTTTCCTATGTATGAATTATCAGATGAGGGAACTATAGATTTTAGCCATAATCCATTTTCAATGCCACAAGGAGGATTGGAAGCATTAGAGACAAAGAATCCATTAGATATTTTGGCATATCAATATGATTTAGTATGTAATGGATATGAAATGGCTTCTGGAGCAGTAAGAAATCATAATCCAGAAACTATGGTAAAAGCATTTGAAATTGCAGGGTATACAGAAGAAGATGTAAAAAATGAGGTTTGGAGCACTTTATAATGCATTTCAATATGGTACACCACCACATGCAGGTGCAGCACCAGGTGTGGATAGAATGGTAATGCTAATAGCAGATTCACAAAATATTAGAGAAATTATAGCTTTTCCAAAAAATAAAAAAAAAAGCAAGAGATTTACTTATGAGAGCGCCATCAGTAGTTTCAGAACAACAATTAAAAGATGTAAATATTGAATTAAGAAAAAATAAATAATAGAAGGTGAATTTATATGGAGTATAGATATAAACCAAGTGATATGGTATGTTCGCAAGAAATGATAATTGAACTTGATGGAGATATTATAAAAAAAGTTACTATTATTGGCGGATGTGCTGGAAATACATTAGGATTGTCAAATTTAATACAAGGCATGAATATTGATGAAGCAATTAAAAGATTAAAAGGAGTGCCTTGCGGTATGAGAGGAACTTCTTGCCCAGATCAATTAGCAATTGCATTACAAGAAGCTAAAAATTCTAAAAAAACTTGTATTAAAGATGTAAGTATGATATAAATATACTATAAAAATAAAGCTAAATTAGAAAGGCGGAATTTTTGTGGAAGAAGAAATTGTAAAAGATGCAAAAACAATATTAATTGTTGATGATGAACAACCAATTGTAGATATATTGGTTTATAATTTAAAAAAAGAGGGATATAATACAATAGAAGCAAGTGATGGGATAACAGCGATTAATGTTGCATTAGAACAAAAACCTGATTTAATTTTATTGATATTATGCTTCCAAAATTAGATGGTTTGTCAGTATGTAAAAGAATTAAAAATTCTTTAAATGTTCCAATTCTTATGCTAACTGCTAAAGATGGAGAAATAGATAAAATATTAGGATTAGAATTAGGGGCAGATGATTATATTACTAAACCATTTAGTGTAAGGGAATTAGTTGCAAGAGTAAAAGCAAATTTAAGAAAAGTAGAAGCTGTTTCTAATAATGTAGTAGTAGAGCAAATAGCAGAAGATAAAAAAAGAAGGAAAATAAAATTATAGTTGGGGAATTAGAGTTGGATTTAGATAAATTTGAAACAAAAGTACGTGGAGAAATTATAGATTTAACATTAAGAGAATTTGAAGTTTTAAAATTCTTAGCTCGAGAACCAGGGCAGGTTGTTACAAGAGAGTCTTTGCTAGAAAGAGTTTGGGGATATGAGTATTATGGAGATATAAGAACAGTAGATGTAACTGTTAGAAGAATTAGAGAAAAAATTGAAAAAGACACATCAGCGCCTAAAATATTAATTACTAAAAGGGAGTTGGCTATTATATAGCTAAAAGATAAATTATTATAAATAAGGACGTGATATATAAAAAAAGATAAAGTATATAACATAATAAAATAATATGTTATATACTTTATTATGTTATAATAAAATTTTATTGTAGAATATGTAAAAAAGTATTAGGAAGGAAAATAAAAAATGAAGCGAACAAAAACAAGAAAAGTTATGGTTGGAAATGTACAAATAGGGGGACAAAATAAAGTAGTAATACAATCAATGTGTAATACAAAAACAAAAAATGTAGAAGAACAGTAAATCAAATTTTGGAATTAGAAAAAGGCTGGATGTGAAATTATTAGAGTTGCATGTTTAGATTTGGAAGATGCAAAAGCAATAAAACAAATAAAAGAAAAAAATACATATTCCAATTGTTGCAGATATACATTTTGATTATAGAATTGCATTAGAAGCAATTAATTCTGGAGTAGATAAAGTTAGAATTAATCCGGGAAATATAGGAACAGAAGAAAAAGTAAGGGCTGTAGTAGAAAAATGTAAAGAAAAAAATATACCAATTAGAATTGGTGTAAATGCAGGTTCTTTAGAAAAAGATTTATTAGAAAAATATGGAAGTCCAACAGCAGAAGCAATGGTTGAAAGTGCAAAAAGACATACAGATATATTAGAAAAATTAAATTTTTATGATTATGCATTATCACTAAAAGCTTCAAATTTAGATTTATGTATAGAAGCCTATGAAGAAGCTGCGAAACAATTTAAGTGTCCACTTCATTTAGGGATAACAGAGAGTGGAACAGAATTTAGTGGAACTATTAAGTCTAGCATAGGATTAGGATATTTATTAAGACAAGGAATAGGAGATACAGTTAGAGTATCACTTTCTGATGACCCAATAAAAGAAATTAAAGTTGCAAAAGAAATTTTAAAAGATTGCAATTTATATTCTAAAGTGCCAACTTTAGTAGCATGTCCAACTTGTGGAAGAACACAAATAGATTTAATACCAATTGCGAAAAAAGGTAGAGAAATTTTTGCAAACAATAGAATCAGATATTACAGTTGCTGTAATGGGATGTGCTGTAAATGGAGCGGGAGAAGCAAGAGAAGCAGATATAGGAATTGCAGGAGGAATAAAAGAGGGACTTTTATTTAAAAAAGGTGAAATAATAAAAAAGTTAAACAAGAAGAAATAGTAGAAGAATTAAAAAAAGAAATCTTAAAAATGATAAAATACGAGGAGGAATAATAATGCCATCTTGGGGAGTACATTTGGGAATAGCAAATAAAGTATTAAAAAATATAGATAATATTGATAAAAATTTGTTTATGTTTGGAAATGTGACACCAGATATTAATAATGGATATGTAATAAAAAATGTAAGTAAAATAATAGCACATAAGGTAACACATTATGATGGTGAAAAAAGATTTTAAAGGATATAGAAGATTTTATATAAAATATGCAAAATATATTCAAGACCCTGTAATATTAGGAAGTTTAACACATTTAATGACAGATTATTATTATAATAATATAACATATACTAAAAAAGGCTATATGGGATGAACAAAGGAAAAACATAATAGGAGTAAAACTAAATAATGGAAAACAAATAAAATGTAACAAAGAAGAGCTAAGAAAATTGAAAAGAAATGATTTTAGAATATATGCAGATTATGTTTATAAAAATAGTAAATTTGAAGATCTTAAATTTGATGAAAAAATATTATCTGTAAATCAGATAGTAGATGAATTTGCTATTACAAAAAAAGAGTCTGAAGAAACAATACAATATATAAATAAATATATAAATGGAGAAAAATTTATTATTGATATGTGTGAAAAACACGAATACTTAATGTATACAAAACAAGAAATGGAAAATATGGAAAAAGAATGTGTACAATTTATTACTGAATTTTTAAAGAGGATAAAAAATATAATAATAGGGAAAACAGCAGGATTTTGTTATGGAGTAAAAAGGGCAGTTGATGGAGTAAATAAAGATATCAAAGAAAATAAAGAAGATAATATATATTGTTTAGGAGAGATAGTACATAATAGACAAGTAATAAATTCTTTAAAAGAAAAGGGCTTGATTTTTATAGATGATATTGAAGATGCTAAAGGAAAAACTGTAATAAGAGCACATGGGATAAGAAAGGAAATATATTATTTAGCTAATAAAAAAGGTATAGAATTAAAAGACTATACATGTCCTAATGTTCTAAAAATTCATAAAATTGCAGAAGAATATGCTGGAAAAGGATTTTTTATATTTTTGTGTGGAAGTAAAGAACATCCAGAAAATATTGGAACAATAAGCTATTGCGGTAAAAATGTGTATGTTATAGAAAATGAAGATGATGTAGAAGAGGCCTTAGAAATATTAAAAATTCAAATATTAATAAATTATTAATTATTTCACAAACTACATATAGTTTAGAAAAATTTAATGAAATAGAAAAAGAGTAAAAAAGTAAGTTGCCAAAAAAATATAGAATTGATATTAAAAAATACAATTTGTAAAAACAACTGAATTAAGACAAAATGAAACTGAAAAAATTTCAAAAATGGTGGATTATATGATTATTATTGAGGAGTTAATAGTTCAAATACTAAAAAATATATGAAATAGCAAAAGCAAATTGTAAAAAGTGTATATGTGTTGAAACAGCTGTACAGCTAGATATAGCAGAAATAGAAAAAAGTAATAAAATTGGTATTATGGCTGGAGCTTCTACGCCAGAAGAAAGTATACAAAAAATTTTAGAAAAAGTAGAAAAAAATAATTGAAATATAAAAATGGAATAAGATTTTTCTTATTCCATTTTTTTATTTTAATTATTTAATGAGCATCTGTCAAATTTTGCTTTAAAGTAACCTTAATAACTGTTCCTTCTGGGACTTGTTCATCTTTTGGCAGCATCTTGTGAAATAACAGTACCACTACCTTCTATACTAATATTTAGATTTTTCTCTTTTAATGTGTTAGAAGCCTGTGATGCATTCATTCCCTTTAAATCTGGAACTGTAACAGAAGTAGCAACGTCATTTCCTTCTCCATAAAGTACAACAACAGAATTTTTAGATAAAGATACTCCTGGTTTTGGCGTTTGATCTACTACAAGTGTATTGTTAGCATCACCGTTTACATATGTTTTGGTTGAAAAACCAGAGTTCTTTAAGATTTTCTCAGCTTCAGATACAGTTTTATTTCTTACATCAGGAACTACAATTAGGTTATCTGATGAAGAACTATCAGAAGAATTTTCATTAGAAGGTATGCCTAAATAAGGTAATATTTCTGATAACATTTGTGATACAACAGGTCCAGCTAATTGACCACCTTGGTGATTGCTTTTTGGAGGGTCATATAAAGTTAATAGTAAAACAACTTGAGTATCTTCAACTGGAGAAATAGCTACATAAGAAGCAACATAACCTTCTTCAGTTTTATTATAAACAGGTTCTGATGTACCGGTTTTTCCACCAATAGAGTATCCAGAAACAGCAGCATGTTTTCCTGTTCCGATAGTTACAACAGATTCCATCATAGATTTTACTTCTTGAGCAGTTTCTTTTGAAATAACTTGTCTAACTTGTGTAACTGGAATTTCGCTAACTGATCCAGAATCAGTATTAGTAACTTGTTTTACTATTCTTGGTTTCATTAAAACACCATCGTTAGCAACACAAGCAATGGCTGTTGCCATTTGAAGAGGTGTGACATTTAATCTTTGACCAAAAGACATTGTTGCTAATTCAACAGGTCCAACTTTGTCCAACTTTTGGAAAATACTACTTTGTTCACCATATAATCCAGAATTTGTTGAATCAAATAATCCGAAAGCTTCATAATATTTATATAAAGTTGGAGCACCAATTCTTTTTCCAAGTTGCATAAATGCAGGGTTACATGAATTACATAACGCTTGCCTTAAGCTTTGAACACCATGAGGATTTGCTCTCCAACATGAAATTTTTAAAGGTTGAGATGCGGAAGAATCTTCAAATTCTTCATATCCTTTACAATAAAAATCATTTGATTTATCAGTGGTTGTAATATTTTCTTCTAAAGCAACAGAAGCTGTAATAACTTTAAAAACAGAACCTGGTTCATATGTTTCAGCTACTGACTTATTAGACCACATTTTATAAAGAGATTCACTTTTTTCTTCATTAGAAAGAGAATCATAAGTTTCGGCTAATGTAGAATTTGGAGTATATGGAGAATTTAAGTTATAATCTGGATAACAAGCCATACCTAGTATGTCTCCATTTTTAGGATTCATAACAATAACGTTTCCACCTTTTTTTACAATCATTATCTTCAACAGCTTGCTTTAAGTATTTCTCAATAATAGTTTGAATATTTAAGTCAATAGTTAAGGTTAAGTCGCTACCATTTTCAGCAGAGATATAAGTTTCTTCTGCATTAGGTATTTCTTCTTGATTACTTCCTTTAGAGCTAACTATTTTTCCAGGAGTACCTGTTAGGATAGAATCCCATTTTGATTCAACACCACTTAATCCTTGATTATCACTACCACAGAATCCGATTACATTAGAAGCAACTGTATTATAAGGATAATATCTTTTTAGTATCTTCATCAATATTGATTCCTACTGAAATTTTATTATCTTCCATCCATTTTTTTAAAGTGTCAACTTTTTTTCCTGTTCAACTTTTTTTTGCAATTGTTTCAACTTGAGAAGAACTATTTACCTTTTCTAAAACTTCATCATAATTTAATTCGAAAATTTCAGAAAGACCTTTTTGCTATTTTTTCTTTAAATTCTTTGGTTTCGTCATTAGAGTTTTTTTACTAATTTATTAGGATTAATAGTTATTGTGTCTACTTGAGCACTAATAGCTAAAGCTTTTCCAGTAGAATCATAAATATTTCCTCTTTTTGGACTAATGATTTGATTAATTGTTTGCTGATTATAAGCGAGTTCTTTAAGATAATTGCCTTGAACAAATTGTAAAAATCCAATTCTTACAATCAATAATAAAAGTATTAATATTACTACAATTAAAGTAACTCTTAATTTCTTGTAATGCATTAAATTTTTGGAATTAAAAGATGTTTTCATTTTTATTATATTAGAATCATTAGAAAAATCTTTGGATAAAGAATTTTTATTTTTTTATAATTATTATTATTTTTTTCAATAAACTAGCTTCTTTTTGTTTAAATTAATTTTAACTATTAGATAAAAAATATAATGTTAAAATATACAAGAATCTAATAGTGATTATATTTTATATGAAAAAAATATAAAAAATCAATAAAAACTTGAAAAAAACAGCCTATTTATAATAAAATATAAGTGCAAAAAAAAAAATTAAAAAAGATATGGAGAGTTAAAATATGGAAACATTAATAGAAGAAACTAAGTTTATTATGAAAAAATACAATATTAGAGCTAATAAATCATTAGGACAAAACTTTTTAATTAGTGAACAGGTAGTAAATGAAATAGTAGAAAGTAGTAAAATAGATAAAGAAGATTTGGTAATAGAAATTGGACCAGGCTTAGGAACGTTAACAAAATACTTATTGGAAAAAGCAGGAAAGGTAATAGGTATTGAATTAGATAAAAAAATGGTAGAAATCTTACAGGATAGATTTAAATTATATAATAATTTTGAATTATATCAGCAAGATGTTCTAAAAAATAGATTTAAAACATCTTATAAAGAAAGAAAAAGAAAATACTAATATAAAGAAGGTAAAAATAGTAGCTAACTTGCCATATTATATAACTACTCCAATTATTATGAAATTATTAGAAGAAAAATTAGATTTAGAAAGCATAACAGTTATGATACAAAAGGAAGTTGCTGATAGATTAATTGCTATTCCGGGAGAAAAAAGAGACTGGAGCTATTACATATGCAGTATATTACTATGCGATAGCAGAAGCAATATTAGAAGTTCCGAAAGAATCTTTTATTCCAGAACCCGAAGTGACATCAAAAGTTATCAAGTTAAATATAAGAAAAGAGCCTCCAATAGAAGTGCAAGATAAAGAGCTTATGTTTAAGATAATAAAAAGTGCTTTTATGCAAAGAAGAAAAACATTAATAAATGCGTTAAATAATGCTAAAATATTTCAAAATAAGGAAGAAGGAAATCAAATTTTAGAATCTCTTAAATTAGATGAGAGTGTACGAGCGGAAAAATTAACATTAGAAAATTTTGCGGATATTACTAATAGGATTTTAAAAAAGGTATTTAAAAATGTATAAAACTATGTTATAATAAAATAGAAATATAAAGTAGGGAGAGTGCAATGAATCAAATTTTAGTTACTAAGAAATTATATATAACACCAGAACTAAAAAGAAAAAAAAAAAATCTATAAGTTTGATTTCCTTTTGTCTATTTTTTTTTTGGTATGCATTTTAATCTCTCTATGTATTTATGCAGAATATGACAGAAATAAGAGTGAAGAAACTTCACAAGAAATCATGAGTGAATTTAATACAGATGCACAAGAAGATACTACAGTTGCAAAAAATAATATTTTAATAGTTGTTTTGGATGACTCGGAACAAAATAATGGTTCAACTAACAATGAATTTGATAATACGCCACAAAAAACAAACTCAAAATGGCTCAAATAAGAAAAATGTTCAAAAAACAAATGATGGATATAGATATACTACAATAGCTACAATTAATATTCCTAAAATTAATGTGCAATATCCGATATTAGATGGAGAAACAGATTCAGAAGCAGAGACAGAAGCATTGTTGAAGATATCTCCTACAAAATTTTGGGGAGCAGATCCAAATGAAGTAGGAAATTTCTGTATTGTAGGTCATAATTATCGTAATACTAGATTTTTTAGTAAGGTCCCTAGCTTAGAAAATGGAGATATTATAGAAGATAACAGATACAAGTGGAAATACAAAATAAATTATAAACAAATTAGATATTCAGTTTATAATAAATATGATATAATACAAATGGAACGTTTTAAGTGAAGTCAAAGGTATATTTATGGAGCACCCAATACCAGTTGGATTTGCATTTAAAAGACCATATGAAGGAGGACATGGAAATCAAAAGTCAACATTATGCTGGTGTTGCATTTGATGTTGGTCAAACATTAACTAGCACTCAAAGAACACGTTTATGGAATAGTGCAAAAAATTCTGGGGTATGGTATTATGTTGAACCAATTTCATTAACTCCTACTTGGGTACATTTTGATAAAAGATTTCGGGAAACCAGCATGTTCTACTGGAGGATTTCCGCTTTTAAAAAAGGAAGTTTAAGCAATTATGTACTAATTGCACAAGATGATTTAAATACATTAGGATTTAGAACTAATGGATTAGATGGGATTTTTGGAGCTGCTACTTATAATGCTGTAGTAGCATATCAGCGTTCAAGAGGATTGACTGTAGATGGAATTGTTGGGTGCAATACATGGCGCTCTTTACAAGAAGATGTTGTTGGAACTGGTGCTACAGGAACAACTATAAATTAAATGAAATAAATAAGCAATATAAAAAGGTTATGCCTTTTATATTGCTTATTTATTTCAAAATTTTCTTTTTTTGTAATTTAACAAGCTCTTTTGTTATAGAATTTACAATTACTTTATTATAATTGTCTAATTTTAAATAATCTTCTAAAAAGTTTTCATCAATTAAATCATTCATAATAGGTGAGTTACTTTTAATTAAGTCATAAAATAAGAAATCAGAAGTGATATTTAGAGCTTTACAAATATTAGTTATTGTTGTTGCACTTCCAAAAGCTATTCCTCGTTCTAGTTGGCTGATATACCTTGCCGAAAGAGAAAGCTTTTCAGCTAATTGTTCTTGTGTGTATTCTGCTTTAGTTCTTGCTAATTTTATTTTTTTTCCTATATTTTTTCTTAGATTTTTTCTACATCATTCATATAGCTCCTCCTTGATTTTATATATCAAAAGTATAGCAATTAGAAAGTTAAAATAAAACGAACTATTAATAAGAGAAATGATTCAAAACTACAATTAATAGTTTTACTGTTGGGATAAAAGTAATTTTAGATAATTATTAATAAAAATGCAATAAATAAAAAAAAAAAAAAATTTACAAAAAAGCTTGCAAAATATAAAAAAGTTATATTAAAATTTAATTGAAGTGGAGAGAAGTGGAACAAAGTGGTAGAAAAGTGAAAAGAGGTGAAAGGTAATTGCTAATTGGTGAATACGAGCATTCTCTAGATGCAAAAGGCAGATTGATTATGCCTGCAAAATTAAGACAAGATATGGGAGAAAAGTTCATCATAACTAAAGGTTTAGATGGATGTTTATTTGCTTTTTCATCAGAAGAGTGGCTAAATTTCGAAGAAAAACTAAAAACACTTCCATTATCAGATAAAAATGCAAGGAATTTTGTTAGATTTTTCTTAGCTGGAGCAACTGAATGTGAAATAGACAAACAAGGAAGATTTCTAATTCCAAGTAATTTAAGAACAGCGGCAGGATTAGAAAAAGAAGCAGTTATAATTGGAGTTGGAACTAGATTAGAAATATGGGATAAAGCAACATGGTCAAAATGTGATGAAAATATTTCAGTAGACGAAATTGCAGAAAATATGACGATGTTAGGTATATAACTTGTAAAAGTTTATATAGGTGCTAAAGAAAAAATGTACAAAAAGACAATAATGCAAAAGATACTAATACAAAAGAAAAATATTATAATTAACAAAAAAGAAATTAATACAAAAGATAAAAATCAAACGAAAGATGATAGTACAAAAGAAAAAATTTACAAAAGATATGATATATATGCAAAAGATATATCTACGAAAGAAAGTTAAGAACCAAAAGAAAAAACAAAAGAAAAATACAGCTGGTAGTTCAATAATTACCAGCTGCAATACGTTAAAAAGTTTTATTTAGAGGTGTTAAATTGGAATTTAAACATATGCCGGTCATGTTACAAGAATGTATAGAAGGATTAAAAATAAAACCGGATGGAATTTATGTAGATGGAACTCTTCGGAGGAGCAGGGCATAGCAAAGAAATTGCAAAAAAGAATATCATCAAAAGGTATGTTAATAGGAATAGATAGAGATCAGGAAGCTTTAAAAGCTGCTCAAAATAATCTGAAAGAATTTCATAACATAAAGTATGTTCATGATAATCATGATAATATAAAAAAAATATTAGAAAAATTAAATATAGAAAAAGTAGATGGAATATTACTTGATTTAGGAGTTTCTTCTTATCAGTTAGATGAGAGAAATAGAGGATTTAGTTATTTAGGTGAAAATGAATTAGATATGAGAATGGACAAAACACAAAAATTAACAGCAAAAG